>Ga0181600_10000921_pt1 | contig 22609 bp, 25 predicted proteins | sample 041ome_2_FD_132982 | JGI IMG/M metagenome (GOLD analysis project Ga0181600, IMG submission 132982) | Coastal salt marsh microbial communities from the Groves Creek Marsh, Skidaway Island, Georgia - 041406US metaG (megahit assembly) | ecosystem: Environmental > Aquatic > Marine > Intertidal zone... | reverse complement strand
TTAGGGTAACTAATAACAAACTAAGTTGTCAGCTCTATCAGAGAAGCGCAGACATGTTTCTAGGCGTACCTTTTAACATTGCCAGTTACAGTTTATTAACACACATGCTGGCACAAATTTGCGAATTAGATGTAGGTGACTTTGTATGGACAGGTGGTGATTGTCACATCTATCAAAATCACTTTGAGCAGGTACGTGAACAAATTACACGTGATCCACAGGACCTACCGTATTTGTCGATGCCAGCATTCAATAACTTGGAGCAATTGCTTGCTACTACATGTAGCAACTATAAACTTACAAATTACAACCCTATGCCTAGTATCAAAGCACCAATGGCAGTATAAATAGCTGTGTAATCAGGAGAATTAGATGCTAGAAAACATTTTAATTGCATTAGTAATAGGTATTATCTGGAGTGAAATTATCAGTCACTTCGGTGCCAGTATTCTATTACATCGTTATTATTGTCATAAACAATTTCGTGTGCCTGTATGGTTTGAATGGATTGGTTTGTTTATGTTAAGTGTAGCATACATTAGAACACCTATTGGATGGATTGCAAGTCATCGTATGCACCATCATCATTCTGATAGCGAACGTGACCCGCACAGTGCAAAGCACGTGGGTTTTTGGAAAGTATTATTAACTACTTGGGATATTCCAAGTATCCCACCAAAATATGCCAAAGATTTATTTGCTAATCCTAGATTGGTATTTTTTCATAAACACCATTTTAAAATCCTAGTAGTACATAATGTAATCAGTTTCTTGATAAGTCCTTATTTCTGGATAGCATATGCATTAGTACCATTTGTTTTTGCAAAAATTGGTTTTGGTTTATTAAACACTATTGGACACCGCACTGAAGGTGGTGCCAATGTGCCATGGCTTAACTTCTTTATTGCAGGAGAAGGCTATCATAAAGAGCACCATGATGATTCAAAACGTGTACGTTTGCACAAATGGGACACTGGTGGTTGGCTTGCTGAAAAATTATTTGTAGGTAAATAATGAAAATTCAACTAGGATCTTTTAGTATACCAAGAGGCCTGACGTTTGTTCCCTATTCGTCAGGCGTTTTAGAATCTTACATTAAAAATCATGATGATGCACCAGAATGCGAGTTTATCTTGCCACTATATGATTATGAGCAAACACCTGACCCTACAATTGATATATTGGGTATCACTTGTTATGTTTGGGCGCAGGATCATATTGATGCAATGTGTGCAAAGTTTAAAGAAGAAAATCCCAATGTCACTATTATGTATGGGGGACCTAATATTCCAGTTGACCCTAAATTGTGGGAGAAGTATCAAAATGAGCGTCCATGGGTAGATATTTTTATTGCAGGCAGTGGCGAAGAACTATTTCTGCGTTTACTGCAAGAGTATCCAAACTTTACACAAAAATGGTATAAACTACAAAAAGATGGAAAGTACCGTTATAATACTCCTATTCCGTATACTGATGGAACACTGGACCATTTTATATATAATGAAACAGAATCATTTGGTGCTATTCTAGAAACCAATCGTGGTTGCCCATTTAAGTGTGCTTATTGTGACTGGGGAGATGCGACTGGCAGTGTTGTCAGTAAGTATGACGAAGATGTTGTATACAAAACTGTAGATATGATGTTGGAATCAAAGTCAATCAACAGTATTAAAATTATCGATGCAAACTGGGGGATGTATCCTAGAGATTTAGACCTAACAAAACGCATGGCTGAAAAGAAGCGTGACGATGTATTTGTTAGTCTATGTGGTACTGCTAAAAACTCAATTAAGTATGTACCAGAAATCAGTAAAATCTTCTTTAAAGAAAACTTTGGTGCTGAAAACGGACATGCTACACCACTTAAAATTGGTGTACAGAGCTGGAGTAAAAAAACACTTGAATATAATGACCGCAGTAATATTAAAGCAGAGCATTTAGAGTATTTGCTTAACTATTACAAGGAAAACAATATTCCTTACCATAGCGAACTTATTGTGGGATTACCAGGAGAAACACCAGAAAGCTGGCTGTATACACTAGACAAAGATTACGAACACGAAGTAACTAGCCAAGCATTCCATGCACTTGAAGCTGTTCCTAATATGCCACTGCTACTGGAAAAACGTGAAGAATATCAGATTGAAGAACACACATTTTATGCACATCGAGAAGCACTTGACAATGCGGGCATAAAGCAGTATCATAGAGATAGAGATGGTATATGTCTGGACTTTGATCCTGTTACACAAAAACTAGAAACTGTAGGTAAGGATGTTATCCGCAGTTGCTTTAGTTACACACCGGAAGAGCTATTAAAAATCTATGATTATACTTGGTTCATGATGTGTTTTGGTAACAGTAAATTATTGACAAACCTGAAGCGTCCAAGCGAAGAGATTCAACATTTCTTTGATAACTTAGACAAAATGCCATTTTGGAAAGAACGTGTAGAGCAACATCGTAATTGCTGGAGAGAAGCATTTTATGGTGGTAAACTTCGTTCGTTCCATGCTATACGCTATTGGTATCGTGGACTGTTCCGTACAGATGAACTAATGTGTGTAGCTGAAAACTTTGAACAAGCTCAAGATGAGCTAGGAAGAAAACTTAACCCATTTAAGAAATCGCTAAAAGTTTATGATTACCAATATTATATCCCGACTACTCAAGAAACGTAAGCCAGCAGTTACGTTCTGGAGCGAGAACGAAATTATTAACGATCTTTATCCTGTTTATCCTGCTAAAGAGTATAAGCGTAAGTGGGTTAAAAACTGTGCCACCGCATTTAAAAAGTATAAAGAAAAGTCTGCAGGAAAATATACACTGTTGACTGTTGCAAAGTGTGTTGGTATACGCAATGTTATGGAGGCTGGCTATATTGTACAAACTTGGTGTGATATTGTTATTGAAACAAAAGATGGCAAGTTTGAAGTCAGTACACCGGAACATTTAAATCCAGTACTGAGAGACATTGATTATAACGAAGATCTTATCACACATTTTGACATGCGTTATAGTCCTGTACGTATTCCAGTAAGCGAAGATAATTTTCAGAGCATACTAAAATTTAAAAGTCCCTATACATTTGAAGTACAGCCAGGATATCAGTGTTTAATTCTTCCTGTAGCATATGACGACAATCCAAACTTTACAGCGTGTATGGGCATTACAGACGGCTTAAATCCTAACTTTAATGTACACTTATATTGGCACGTAAAAGAAGGTCGTGTGCATATACCAGCCGGTACACCATTGTGTCAAGTTGTACCCATTAAGATGGGTTATGAAGTAGAAACAAGACCCGCAACACCGGAAGTCGTCAAGCGTATTAGACAAAAAGAATTTAGTATGAATAATACTTTTGATCGTGGAGGTACAAACTTTTGATACAGAGAAATCAACCACTTTTTGGTAACGATAGTAAAACTATTACCGAAACTTATCCCACAGACGATATTAAATGGTTATTTGAAAGAGTAAATAGCCGTAAGACACACAAACGCAGAGATAACTATGTAATTGACGAAGCAGTTGAAAAACAAAGTATTGCATACAGTGTTACATACGTAAAAGATAAACCAGTACTAGGTTCCATTGCTTGGACTCGTCCTTTCTATAATAATGCAGTGCGAATTATGACAAAGTATTGCGTTGATCCAGAAATGGAAGATCATAACTTTGGTAAAGGTACTGAAAACTTGTTGAGACTTGATGTCATTGATCACATGGAACAACAAATTGCAGTGGCAAAAGAGCTTGGTTATGATACATATTTTATTAGTCAGGAAGAAAAGATCAAAGGGCGTAGGATCAGAATGATGACAAATACAATGAACAATCACACTAAGTACAACTGGCAAGTAAGCAATGTGCCTGTATTAGTGGCACCGGATCCTAATAATCCTAGTTGCTGGCAATATGTTATTGCAAACGGTGTTGTAAATTTTGATTACTCCATGTATCCACATATGAAAAATTGGGAGTAGAAAGGTAAAGTTATGAAGATAACAAAAGTAAACGACTTCTATACTATTATTGACGGTGTAGATTTTAATACGTTAGAAGATGAACAGTGGCTTGAATTAGGTAAAATGCACCTACAAAATCTGGTTACGATTTTTAGAGATTCAAAAGTTGCACCAGAAGATGCTACAAAATGGATTTTCAAATGGGGGCCACTACGCACTAGTGGCATGATGAACATTTGTAGTCATTATCCAAGTATGAGTGCAAAAGAAGTGTTAAGCAAGGGTATGCGTAACGATCCTGCTATTAAGCCTGAACACATCAACATTATTAAACAGCGTATCAAGACAAACGGCCCTAACGGCACCCAGAGAGTTACAGACAGGCGTGATAAACGTGGTGATTACACTGGTATTTTTCCTGATGGCGAACTAAAGTGGCACAGTAACGAGGCTGGTAATCACATTTTTGCCCCAGGCGTTGCACTGCTTGCACATGAAAACATGATTGGTTCCAGCACTGGATTTTTGGAAACTGCCAGTTACTATCAAGACATTAGTGAAAGTTTCCGCAGTGAACTGGAAGATATGATTGTTATTCACCGACACAAACCAGGCATGTTGCACGTTAAGGACCTTAAAGAACAAGACGAGATGATGCGTCATAATATGCATCCCGAAGATGAAACATATCTTCCAATGGTAATTCAATCACCGGGTGGTGTAAAAGGGTTACATTACAGTATCAATACAGTAGACGGTATTGTGGGTATGAGTAAAGCAGAAAGTGACCGTCTATTTGAACGTATGAACAACGAACTCATTACAGAAAAATATGTATGGGATCATTGGTACAAACACGATACTGATTGGTTATTCTTTGACAACAGCATTACAGTACACCGTCGGTTGGGCGAAGTACCAAATCGTTTGGCATTCCGTGTACAACATGCATACGATCATATTCAGATTCCAGATTACAATCCTTACTTCCAGGCAGAGCATGCTGAAATTTATGACACCAAGTTAGCAGAACTTGATGCATTTATGGAAAGGGAATTTGCTGGTGGGTATTAAAGGATATCATAGTTTTGGGTTACTTAAAGCAGTACGTACACTAGGCTGGTTAAGTATACCGTTTGTTATTGTGTTCCCACAATATTTTAGTCTTGTGCCGTTTTTATTAGGTATCTTATTTGTAACGGCACTGGGCTCTAGTGCCGCCTTGCACAGATATTTTGGACACAAGAGTTTTAAAACTGGTCCAATACGTCATTGGTTTTTAGCACTTGTTGGTACACTCAGTACACAAGGATCGCTAGCACTATGGGCAGTTTACCATCGTGCGCATCATGTACACAGTGACACAGAACATGATCCTATTAGTCCTACATTTGTTGGTTTTTGGCGAGCGTTCTTTGCAATACAAGAAGTAAGTGACTATGATGATGGCGACATCAGTAAAAAGCGTATTGTAAAAGAGTTACGTGATCCAGCTGTCAGGTTCTTCCACAACTGGTACTGGCCAACTATTGCGTTATATGTATTAATACTTGGAGTAATTGACTGGACACTGATCATCAATATGTACTTGTTGCCGCTTGCTACTATCCGTGCAGTATTTGGTATGCAGAATACATTTGGCCATGGTGTACCCAAGTTAGGTTACAGACGTTACGACACACCAGACAACACTGTTAACAGCCCGCTAACAAACATTGCAACGTTCTTTTTGGGCGAGACACTACACAATACACATCACGCCAGTCCTGGTAAGTATAATTATAGTGATGCCTGGTATGAGCTGGATTTAACTGGCTTAATTATTCATTACTTTTTTGCAACACCACGTCGAACATGAAAATTTTTATAACTGGACATACTAGCGGAATTGGGCAAGCATTATTTGATATGCTTACGCCTGATTATGTAGTTATGGGAGGTAGTCGTAGAATAGGATGGGACGTGGGAGAGTCTGCTAATTACCACCAGGTACTTGATTATGACGTATTGGTAAATAACGCCTATCACCGTACTGGACAGCTTGAACTACTTAAATATGTTTATGGTTACTGGAAAAATACACCAAAAACTATTATCAATGTCGGCAGTGCCCATATACATCATCAAATAGGCCGACCTCTTACTCGATTAGATTATAATGTTGCTAAATCAGCATTAGAACATTATAGCAATTGGATATGTAATAACGATAACGTTTGTCGTAGTATGATGTATAATCCAGGGTTTGTAGATACTCCACTAGCACAAAGTGCCCATACTGATTGGCCAGAATCTGAACAACAGCGAGTTATTTCGCAAGCTATTACCGCAGAGCAATGTGCGACTACTATTAAATTTATGATTGAAAATTCAACACGGTTCCGTGAAGTGACACAATTATAACAGATAAATAAACATATAACAAAGGATAATCAAAATGACACAAATGTTAAAAAGACAACATTTACCATTAATGGCAAAGCTGAATTTTACAGTTGACATTGACCGTCTCTTAAATGAATTTTATGAAATGGGATATGATGATTTTAACATGTACAATGGTTTGTCATACGGTAATAATACTGAAGATGGACTGGTTGTAAGACGTGTCTTACTAGAGTATTTCCTTACGGATGAGGAAAAAGCAGAACGTGAAGGTAAACTGGTTGCTGATGGCGGTGAGGCATACAAGATGTTATGTTTAACTGAATTTAACGGCGATCCAGAAAAACACAGCCGTGACTTAGCTGGACAACTGTCTGATAGCGGTCTATCTCCACAGCAATTTGCGAGACGTATGGAAAAAATTAGTGACCCGTCACATCCAAACTATTCGCCAATTGCAGATGAAAAACTTTACGACAAACGTAATGAGTTTTGTAAAGGATATGTTAGTGAAGTTCTTGATATGATTGAACAACATGTAGGTCACGTTGCTCGTACACGATATGCAGTATTAAAGGCTGGTGAAGAAATTAAACCACACCTAGACATCAATACTGACAAAGCAGTACGTATTCACATTCCATTAATTACACATCCTGATGTTGTTATTGGCACTAAAGGTAAAAAACGCACAGTGGAAACACACATGCCAGCAGACGGCGGTGTTTGGTTCCTAAATCAAGCATATGAACACTGGGTCAAAAATCCAAGTGATATAGATCGTGTTCACCTTGTTGTCGTAGTGACAGGACAAAACGGTATTTTAGAAGCTGACGAACAGTACTGGGACCGTGAAGAAGAATTAGTTGCCGTTTAATAAACGGTAATAGGAGAAAAAAAATGGCTATTCAACAAACAGTAACAGCTACAAAAGCAGGTAGCGCATATAGTAATTTAGAAGAAGCAATGGCGGCCTATTCATCATCTGCAAATGCAGATGCTTTAAAAACCAAAATTCTTTCAGCAATGGGTAATGGTGATTTTGTACCAACAGCAGAATTTGATGCTGTTACACAGTCTTTAACTATTGTTAGAACATGGGATCAGGCAGCTTATGAAGCATTTGTAGCTGATAATGGTGATGCTCGCCCAGCAGCAAAAGCTAATTTAGAAGCAGACGGTTGGACAGTTACGCAATCAATTGCAACTGTCTAATACAACCGCAACCAAATGTATGCGAGTATCAGTACTAGCGTTAAACGCAGTATGAAAACGAGTAGTATTAGTTAACCACCAGGTACCAGCAGGCATATGCTGTACCTGGTTTTCTATGACCATCTGACAGCCAGGATTAGTTTTAATTGGCAGATGTATTCTAGGACTTGTATCAGTATGCCAAGTTAAACATGTTTTAGGTTTACTTCTCATCAGTCTTATACGGCCCAAAGTATATTTGTCATTTAATTTATTATAAATCTCACCAAATACAGTGTCTTTAAATTTTTCATTAAACACAGTAAACTCAGTTTCACTTGGTTTATAATCACGTTCAGGAACATGCATTTTAGTTTCACCATTTTCTAACTTAATAATTTGTTTATTGCTCCAATCATAATGTAAACTTCCACACCCATATAAATGATCGTTTTCATGACCTGGAATAGTGTTTAAACATATCTGATTATGATCCGTATGCCAGTGTATATCAATGTCAGCAAGTTTTAACATTTCATTATATAGATAATCTCCATCATACTCTGGAAAATCTAGTTTTTCAAAATTAAGCAAGGCCACTATCCTTTATCTGTTGTCTGATATTTTCTATTATGTCATTATAATTTAAAATACACTTGGTGTAATCTTTATCGATTCGAGTAGGTATATACTTTTCAAAATCATCAGGTAAATATTCTTGCCATTCTGAAGTTCCATAGATTGAAGTTATTATATCAAATAACTGTTCATAGCTAGACATATCTTCATAATAAGCAATAGTATAATCTATATCTTTTTGCTTTAACAGAGGTTCAAGTTCATACACACGTCTAGTATTATTTAACAATTCACTAATATCAATATTTTCTGCAATTACACCTTCATTCAATGTATCCATGTATTGCTTAGTATTATCAAATAACTTGGTATTATATGAATTATATAAATTACTGTTTAATGCATATATATAACTCAGTGCATATTGTTCAATATCACGTCGTTGTGTTATAACAATATGTCTGTCATTAAAAAATTCTAAAATTTCATTAATTGTATCAACTACGTGATATGTTCCTTTAATGTAATATTCATAACCCATATCCTTGGCTTGCTGTAATACACTCAATTTATATAGATTTCTTTCAGAGGTACTCTTATACTGGGCTGGACTCATATAGTGTATTTTAAGCTCGTCTCCGTTAAAGACAGGGTGTATTTCTCCCAGTTGTGTTTCAGATGTGCGTACATCTGTAAAGTGTATGTTGGGATTAAATTCTAGAAATAACTCAAAACTACCATGCGGCACAGTTTTAAGACCTAGTTTATGCACAGCATAAAATACCATAAGTTGAAATAATACAGTACTACGTGTTCGTGGAGGACAAATAAAGAAAGGTATTTTAGATATATTGCTCAATTTCTGATTCCTTTATTTTTTGTCTAATAACAGGAATAACTTCATCATAATTTTTTATAATATCACTATACACTTTGTCGATTTTAATTGGTAAATGATTTTCAAAGTTTTCTGGCAAATGATTTATCCAATCAGATGTTCCTAAAATATCAGTTAAACAATTGTTAATTTTATCCTGTGTATCTAAATCTTCATAATAGGTAACAGTATAAGTGTAACCTTGCTGTTTAAGGTATTCTTCCAACTTCCAAAGTTCACGTGTTTGGTCAAGTAACTTATATATATTTGAAATAATATTAGTATCTACATGTACCTTTTCATCAATACGTGCTGTATATCTGTCAATATTATGATGCCGTGCGTGGAAGAATTTTGTAATGTATGCTACAAGAAAACTACACACGTAATCTTCAATATTGCGGCGCTTAGTTAATACAAAATGTCTATCATTGTAAAACTCGATTACCTCGGTACTAGTATCAATAATTTGCACTGTTCCTTTTGTATTATATTCATATCCGTTGTCTTTTTGTTGTTGTAATAACTTTAGTTTATATAAGTTTCTTTCTTTACGAGTATCAAATACATGTGGATAGATATAATGCACATCTAATAGATTATTTTTAACAACAGGATATAACTCTGCTATATTACGCTCGTCTGTTTTTAAATCATAAAATTCAGTATTGCGACTAAACTCTAAAAATAATTCTTTATGATTGTGTAATGATTTTTTATTTAATACGTTTTCAACATAAAATTGTGCGGTTTCAAACAATACACTACTACGTGTACGTGGCGCACTTATAAAAAACGGTGCTTTACTCATAACTTTTATCACCAGGCCATAATGGTAATTTTGTACCAGGCGCTCGCTTGGGTATTTTACTATCAGCACTACTAACACAACTAGGACTAGTACACTCCACTGGTCCATCAAATAACTTAAATCCAGTTTCAATATTACCCAATGGCTTGTCATAGCAACTATAACTACGTTTGATACTGCCGTCGGGTTCACGGATAATAATACCGCGATATCCACTACTACATTCCCATCCTTTAAACTGGTTAAAGTTAAATGCATTAAATCGTTCAGCCTGGTCCATGTACCAATACTTTCCTTCTTTGTCACGGAATTCAATCTGGAAGTGCTGTGGTACGTGACTGTGATCTTCCCAATAAAGAGGATCACTTGTTTTACGAAATGTTGGTTGTGGACGCTCTACGTATTTGTTTTTAACTTCAGTAAAGCCACGTTGCGGCATACCGTTATGTAATGTTTTTAGTTGTTCCGGCGTGTAACCTTCGACCACACGACTCGCAGTAGGATCTGATTGCGGCTTAAGAGTGACATTGATTCCTTGTTCGTGGAAGAACAAGGCATTTTCCCAATCTCTTTCAAACCATTCTGGAACCATAACTTGATTGATTGTAATTTGTACATCATGCTCCTGACAAAAGATGAGTTTGTCTGCAAACTCTTGCATCTTTTCTGGTGTGTTAACGTGTTCTGTGTGCAAGCTCGCTGTAATACTGGCACGATGGAATTTACTTGCATGTTCTACATATGTTTCAAACCACTTCATATTACGGCTACAGTTTGACGTCATATGTACGCTTGTGTAATTCGTATTCTCTACATCTCCTGCAAGATGTCCCATGATATCCAAGTATCCAGGATGGAAAGTAGGTTCTCCTCCTGACAGGGAGAAGTGGAAAGAATTGAAACCTCGCTCTCGGGCTTGACGTTTAATTTCATCCACTGTAAGCAAGCAGAGCTCGGTAGGACGGTGGTCCTTACGGTCGCTTCGGGCATAAGGCCAACAGTAGCTGCATTTGTAGTTGCAAAAACGTCCCAGTAGCCAAGATACAGTAAACATGTCGCGATAGAGCATACTGCGCTGGCCAACACGCACAAGATCATCGTAAGGTATTTGTGTGAAATCATATTCACTCCATTTTAAATCAGTCATACCAGCTGGCTCCTTGCATAGGGTCTATACTTATTTCGTTAACTCCCACATACTTGGGTTGATCGATCACCCACTTTACATATGCCGCTGCTTCATCTATATTTAAGGTTTTACGATCAGGATGTTTTTCAGCGTTATTACTTAATGTACCAAAACTAACAAGTGTTATCTTAGGGCTCTTAGAGCCCCAGACACCGTTGATGCCGTGTGTGTTACAGTAATCCCTTAATGCTTTCTTTTCTGCATTATACAGCCATGCACCGCCCTTTTTCACACGATCTGTTGTACTACCAATACAAATAATGTGAGGTCGATGATTGTGTTCAACACATGTTTTTGCTACTACATCTAGTAATACAGTTTGATTAAATTTCCACAGTGCAGCACACAATATAACAGTATCATGTTCAAGAGCTAATTCAGCAAATCTTTTTTGGTCTCCGCTGTTAGTTAAATCATACCCAGTTGTACGACTAGCATATGTTACGTTGTCAAAGAGCTTGCCAATACTAGCACTAACTCCTGTAAATTTATTTCCACTTATTAACATCTTTATACGATACTCCATATTTTTTATAGTTTTTACTTATAAACTCAATTACCATGTTCCACAATTCAGGATTAATATCAGAAAATTTTGTATTTCTAATCATGTCATGTTGATTTGTTTGTTCTACAAAATTAAGCATTTTATCAAATACAATTTCTTCTGGAATATTTGTTTCTAGTAGACTAGAAACTAAATTATTATTGTAATTAGCTTTGTACATATTTTTAACTTTTGCTGGCAAGTATTCTATATTCAAATAATCCGGCCATTGTACTTGCGTACAAAATATTTCCGATATATCAATACCACGAGTTTTAAAATCATCACTTAACATATAGTAATCATGTAAGTTATAAATTTGTAAAGTTTGACTTATATGATAAAACCATTTTTTATTTTGCCCTAAACTTTGCAAATATTTTATATTTTCTATAATACTATTATAATTACTTGAACTTCTGATATAATTATTTGTTTTTTCAATACTGTCTATACTAAATTGAAAGACAACTTCATTAAACTGTCCTATAAGTTGATACCATTCTTTATTATTAGTAGTTCCATTTGTTGTTATATGTAGTCGAATGGTATCGTTTTTCCGTTTTTCAATCAGTGCCTGTAAAATTTCCATAACTTCAGGCATCATTGTAGGTTCACCACCAAGTAATTTTATGTCTACAATATTATCTAAACTGTCTATTATTTTTTTACTTGGTAAACTTAATATATGATTGGGTATAAATCTTTCTTTAGCAATACTACTACTTGCTCTAGGACCACACATACGACATTTTAAGTTACACCGATTGCTTAGTCTGAGGTCTAAACTATTTGGTAGATGTTTAAGATTTTCTTTAACTTGTATATACGAATCTTCTGAATATCTCCGGTTGCGTGAAAGTCTTTCACTTTCTACTCCATTTTTTTCTAATTTAAAACATTGACTACATGCAACAGGTTGTTGGTTATCCAAAAACTCTTGTCGTATTTTTGTAAATTCATCATTATTAAATAAACTATAGAGAGTATGATGATCTTTATAGTTTTGTGTTTTTAACTGAAACGGATCCTGTACACAACATTGCATTGTTCTGCCGTCTGCATCTATATTAAGATTCATAAACGGAACAACACAAAAGTTTGGTATAGATTTTATTTCTTTTTTATACATTCCAATAAGGCCTATATTCTGGATAATAATCTAGAATATCTGTATTATGATGACGATCCTGTGCGGCTGTATAATTTATAAATTCGTGCCAGTGTTCATCATACCAACTTTCACCATTCATATAATTTACTACGTTGTCACCAAACATTTTCCATCGATGCACTGTTACTTTATTAAAATGTAAATCTGGGTCTCCCATCCATGTTTTGTCGCCCTGTGTTAACTCTTGCCACTCAGCAGTAACTTTGTCTTTAAGTTCTTGTGGTAGTAATTTAGGATTCAATGCACGTGGAAACTGTACAAGACTAGTATGAAACGGCACACCTAAACTATAGTAATATTTTGCGACATCTACAATGCGAGTAATGTTTAACAAACTTGTTGTGCAAGTTGCACTAATGTCCATATTGGGCAATTCTAATGCACGGCGAATATTTTCTTCTGCTTCAGGTAAATTGCCACGTACCCTTACATAATCATATATACTAGGTTCTGCATCAATACTTACACGTACACTTACTTTACGAAATTTACGCCACAAGTCAAGTATACTTTTTCCTTTGTATTCAAGGGTACTAAAATTACTATTGTATTGTAATGTAATATGATCTGCTTCTGGCATAATACGTTCAAGAAAATCATAATGCTTGGCATGATACAGTGGCTCACCGCCAGTAATCATTATTTCTTCTAAATTGGGACTCAGTTCAACAACCTCATCAATAATTTCTTGTGTTAAGTTAATGTGATTATCGTATATACGATATGTACCAAATTTAACCATCTGGTCCATTAAGTCCTGGTCTTTTTTAACCATTTGTTCCCATACACTACTATAAGTTGGTGAACAATGCCTACACATTAAGTTGCATGTGTTGTCAAAGCGTATTTCAATACTACGCAATTTTTCCAGTGGATAGTAACCATCATCATCTACTAATTCTGCAACTTCATTTTCATCAACATAACCATACATATGTGGTGCAGTTTGACGTAAACTACGGGCGCCACTACGCTCTAAGTCCCAACAGCTCTTACAACTTTCATGCTGTACACCACTCAGTAAGTCTTTACGAACTTGACGTAAACGTTCCCCATTCCAGGTTTCTTTAAGTGTTTCTTTTGTAAAGTCACCAACCCAGTCTGGGTATCGCCAGCATGCACTGAGTTTGCCTTCGTTTTTAATATTGATATGGTGGAAAGGCATTCTACAAAATGTATCTTTAGGGTAAGTCATTAAAAATATCCTTCATTTCTGGAAAAGTTGCACTAAAACTGTTGTTACGTTGACGATCACATAGAGATAAAAATTCTTTCATTTCTGGTAATCGCACACTCCAATCTTCGCTTTCCATAAAGCTCAACATACCTTCCAATCGTTTAATACCATAATCAGCTTCACGCCATTTTTCATATGTTACTTTACCCTTATGCCAACTTGGTATACTTAACTCCCAATTTTCTTCCCACCAGGGATAAAATTCTTCGTACTTTTTGCGGCACTCTGCCTTAAACCATGCAGGTAATACTTTAACATTAAGATGCGGTGGATGATATACAAAGTGATAGTTAATACCGCCAGCACCAAACGGCCACATGTTTACTTTATTAAATCGTTGTTCTAGTTTCCACTTGATAAAATCAGGCAGATAATACACGTTTAAGGCTTGTACAGCGCATGCTACAGTGACTTCTACATTATTACTAGTCTGTGTGTCAAGTATGTGGAAGACCTCTTCTGTGCGCTTCCAGTCGCTTGGATAACGTATATAGTCATTCATTTCGTGTATACTATCTACCGAATAGTGAAAACGCACCAGCTTAAATTCTCGCCATAGATCAAATAAATCCTCTCGCCATTCAACTCCATTTGAGTTATAACGTAGTTCCAGATTTTTTGCATGCCCTTGACGAATGCACTCTTCAAGTATCTCATAGTGTTCCTCAATAATTAAACTTTCACCTCCGGCGAAATATATCTGTTGCATGTTGGGGATCTGCTCGTAAAATTGTTCCCAAAATACTGGATTGTGTTTATGCCAATTGTAACTACTGCCGTTAATACTACCTTTGTCGTGCCATTGGGTATTGCTTTTTAAACTTTGATTTTGAATTTGAGGATGAATAGCACTCCAATCTTTAATCCAACCACTGCTATCGTGCGGGCTACACATTACACATGCTAACTGACATTTAGTGCCAAAACGCAGGTCAATATAAGTTAACTTGGGAGGTACACTTCCGTCTTCTTGTGTATCAAGTATAAGTTTGTCAACATCTGTACGCTGACTCCAATATGCAGTTTCCCACTGTCGTTTACTACGATGTCCTGCAGCTTCTTCCTTAAAGCATTTACTACAACTGGGAGGTATTTCTCCGTTCATCATCTGCTTGCGCACATTACGCATGTATGTACTGTTCCAACTACTTTGGAAATCCGTAATATTTAAATTATTGGGTTTGCCTTCATCATCTTTAAGAACACCTATCATACCACCGTGTTCTTTATCATTTGTAGGACCAACGCTACTAGCGTTAGCAGTACAGCATACTCGCATACTGCCGTCTGGCCGGGTGCTTAAATGCACCCATGGTAAGATACAAAATGTATCACTTACTTTATTAGACATGTATTGTAAACTCCAATGGGTAATGTTCTATGTTGTTGTGCGCCAGGTGTTCGTGTACAATAACATTTGAAACTGTAATATTTGATTTTGTTAAAACTTTATCTAATGATAATCTTTCGCCACGCACGCCGGTAAAAGTAGGTTGTTTAATATGATTCATTAACTGGTACTTTATATATAAGTTATTTATATGAGTATCTTCCCAGTGCATATCGCCCACGATTACACTATTGTCGTCAGCCAATCCCATTATAAATTCCAGTTGTTCATTTTGATTATCGATATCATAACTGGGCAATGAACTAATAATTTTAAATCCGTCAATATCAAGTACAGGGATATACTTTCCTTGGCTCATGTTTGGTTTTGGATTATTGTTGGGGAACTCATAGTATGTAATATTTCCTGGGCCTTTTGTCAACATTCCATAGCGGTTCCAGTTTTCAATAACATAGCAATTGCCAAAGTATTTTGTATAATGTAAAGGGAAACGTTGTATCAATATAATATCACAGTGTTGAAACAATCTCATTATTTCAACAGGGTCTTGTTTATCATAATACCAAACGTAACTGCCTATTTTCATTGTACCTCGTTAATCGCCCACTCTCTTTCCAGACACCACCAACATGTATCGCATGTCTTGGTCCAGCCATCAGTGGCTTCACGGTTACCTTCACAACTACGTGTTATTTCATTAAGTGTATCAAAAATACCCAATTGCTTTGACAAATAAATGGTTACACGCTTGTCTGTATTACGAAAACTTTCCTGAAACTGTGCTCTTAGCATTCCTTGATTTATACAAACACTAGCACAATTTGGTGCCATTGGAGGCAGTTCATGATCTATATCTCTTATGGTTTCTCGAAATTCATGTCCGCTAAAAACCACAGGAGGATTTTTTGTGAGCCCATTAAAATCAAATAACGCAGTTTCATATTTGTCATCTAAAATAGACAAGTCGTGTAATCTTGCATGGTCTTCATCACGAGTAGCATCCTCGGGTGCAAACCGCATTGCTAACTCCAATTGATTTAAATTATATTGTTCACAACCATTTTCCCACCAATGAGGAGTATCCATAGAAATAGTATCGTTAATATTTAAATCAGGAAATTGTGTTTTAACCCAATCTACAATTGAATTAACTATTGACACATTATCTACACGACTATATCTTTCATAGTTCTCATCATTGGTACGTATTACAGTAATAGGTTGAATAGTAGCTGTATTATTGTGTTCATTACATGCTTTTGCTACCAAATATAATAACAATGCACTGTCAAATCCGCCACTGCATCTAACAGTAATTACTGGTGCTGCTACATTAATATGTACATTTTTGTATGGTGTTTCGTATATATCAATCATTAAAGTAATCCTTGTACTCTGGTACAATATCTAAAATATTTTGATCTCGTAACTGGTCTAGTTTACGTGTTCTGGTTATAAAGTCCTGCCAGTGTTGATCGTATAAGCTGTCTTTATTCATATAATTATTAATACTTGTGAGTACATCAACAGCCGGCTGGCGCATGTCTCCTGTAAAATAGCGCATACTCTGCGTATATTTTTCTGTAACTTTTTTCTTTAATTCGTCTGGCAACACTTGTATATTCATATGGTAGGGGCGATGTGCTACGTGGTGAGTAATAAGCGGTTTACGTTTACTGCTATTGATTTTACTAAAGCCTTGTTCTAATTTCCATCTCATAAAGTCTGGCACATGAAATACGTTTGCACTGGTAACTGTAAAACTTAACCATGCATGTATATTTTCTGGCAATTGGTCAATCTTACGTAAGTTACTTTCTATTGCATCCCACTTTGCAGGATACCGCTGATATTCCAATACATCACCGTAACCATCAACACTGGCACCAATCAGTACTTTGCGGAAGTATGTCCACATTTCCAGTACACGTTCAGGTATATTTGTAACATTCGTGTTGTACTCAAGTAATATGTTTTTAGCATTATCAGTATCAATACATTTTTGTAAAAACTCATAGTGCCGCTCAATCATAAGAGGCTCTCCACCTGCCATGTATACATGTTGTATATTATGCAGATTGCTTTCCAGATATTCCCAGAATGTTTCACTGTTGTGCCAGTCATAATCATTTGTAAACCAACGGCCCTTGTTGTTTTGTTTTAGTTCTACAACACCGTGTGTGTCATTGTACTTGTTACCATATAGCTCTACATGATCTTTATACCAGGTATGACTGTCAGTTGGGCCGCACATACGGCAAGCAAGATTGCATAGGTTACCAAAACGTAAGTCAAGGTACCTGACAGGCGTGTCAATAGTACCGTCAGCCTGTGTAATACTGTGAGCCCAGTCTTTACTGTACACTTCTCCCCAGCGTTCTAATTCATATCCACGTCTACTTTGGAGGCCGCTTTCTTCTTCACTCTGACACCTGGCGCATTCTTCGCTCCACACACCGTTTAACATGTTAACACGCATACTGCGCATCATATCTGCGTTACGTGCTTCTGACATGTTGTCGGAGCCTGCATTATAGCTCTTTCCATCCGAGTGTCGTATTACACCTTGATTTTTGGTAATATTTGCCTGACAGCACACACGTACATCGCCGTTGTTTCGTACTGCTTGAAAAATCCAAGGTATAGGACAATACGTGTCTGTCATTTATTTTCCTCGTGCTTGTGTGCTGCAATAGGTCTAACCTGTTGTCCTTTGAGACTACAGGTACCTGCACACTTAACAATTTTTTTACCGCAACCCATGCCGTATTCAGCATCAAAACTTGCAGTTAAATCCTTTCTATAGAAAGGATGATTTAAAACTTCACTTACAGTATACAGGTCTAAACGGTTCCAGTCAAGATCATTATAAACATCAAACATATTATTTTTAACCTGATGCCAGTGATTGTTGTGTCCAAAAAATTCTGTATTACGTAAAAAACAACAGGGCCATAACCGTGCATTAAAATCTATAAAGTACATTTTTTCTTTCTGAAAGAAGCAATCAATAGGATGATTTTCATAGACTTTACCAACTGTATATAATTCATCAACTTGAAAATTGTTTACTATTTTAGTTGGTTTATTTTCTTGTTGTATACGTCTAATATCGTCGATATTCCATTTTTGACTTGCTACAACACTGCGGTCATGTCTGTGTATAAACATGTTAAACCCCATAGTTGCACTTAGTTGTTTTGCTTCTTCGACCTGATGTTCATTCCATGGAAATACCAACATTTGCCAACTAGCGTTACCGCCTGCATCAATAAATGATTGTGCATTTTGCATAATACGGTTAAAGTCAGTACGCTGTCTATATAAATGATTGGTATCCGCTAATCCATCAATACTAAACTTTAATTCATGTGAATCAAATTTGTTTAATATTTCAGCACTCTTGGCCCAATACTCAGGCTCACGTATGCTTCCGTTAGTGTGTATCCATATTTTTTTAATATTACATTTATAGGCAAGTTCTAATATATCATTAAATTGTGGATGCATATAAGGATCGTCAACTGTGCCGCAAAAGTCCAACCCAGTAACAGTTTCAAATTCAGTAAAGATTTTTTCAAGTACTTCTAGTGATAGTATTTTTTTATTAGGTATAAGTGGTCTTTTTGTATTAAAGTTTTCACTTTCAGTCCTGGCACACCCATAACACAGGGCGTTACACATACTACTAATCTCTAGTTGTAATTTTATAGGGCTGGTCAGGTATGCTGGCATCTATAAATTCTTCCCCTGGTTCTAGGTATTTTCTCTTTGTTGTCTGTAAATCAGCCATACAGTAACAACCAGTATATGTACATTTAACAGGTTTGAATGGTAAACTGTATTCAGCGTCACTGATATGGCCAAATTTAATATTGTTGAAACATAAACTACCTGGGCGTATGTTTCCTTGATAACCTACAACAACAGTTTCAATTCCAATATTACAATACCAGTCTTTCCAGTTGTTTTCTCCGGGCAATACAACTTGTTTTTCTAGATTATATATATCTAATTGTTTGTTACGATCTTTAGTACACCACTTCATAGGCAAATTAATCATTTTTTTAACTACATGACGGCCTGATGGTAATTTATTTAAAATATTACGTTGCTCATCAGAATAAGATTGTAAATCAAAAGAATCAATTTTATAGCGCAATGGTTTAAATTTTACTTCACAGTTTAAATTGTGTTCATACAAATAATTATATGTGTCAACACATTCATCAAAATTATATATATCCATCATTACATGCAAACTGATCACAATCCCATTGGTTTGAACTATATTAAATTTTTCACTAATTTTTTCTTTATTGCTTTGTCCATGATGTATACTAACAATTGCAGCATCAAAAAGATGTTTACGATCAATCCACCATTGGGTTCCACGTGTGCCGTTTGTAATCAGTCTAATAATATTTTTACTACTTAAACTTTTTATATGAGTGCATACTTTATCTAATTCTGGCCACAATGTGGGTTCGCCGCCATGAAAATTAAAAACCAAATGCTTTTCATCTTTTTTACAGAGTTCATCCCATAAAAAATTTATAAAACGAATACTATCATCAGCACTATGCCATGGTTGACTTCCATCATGTACATTCGGTGAACAATAATTACAACTGAAATTACATGTATTGCCAGGACCCCAGTCCACTACTACTGGCATTGGGCCAATTGGTTCAAATATATCATATTCGTCACGTATCATTTAAATTGCTCCCCAAAAGGATCAAATTCTGATCCACATTTCATTGCACATACACCAAGTTTACCTTCACTGATACTAGGCTTATTCCAACTGTGTTGAATATCATTTAGCAGATTGCCATTAACTACTCGGCCCTTCATTACAGCTTCTAGTCCATGTTCTATAACATCAATGCCCTGCTTGCCGCCAGCACGATCAATAAAGTCCCAGATTTGTTCAACACGTGGATCAGCATGCCACCACTTGTACATGCGTCCAGCCGTCCAACAACAAGGCATCAGTAATCCTTCAGCAGTAATAAAAATATTTTTTTCTTCTATTACTTTACATTTAATACTACACGTGTCATAATAGTCTTTCATACTGCCATAACTTTTTTCAATTTCTTTTGTTTTAAGTAATGCCAGGTTCTTGTTTTCTATTTTTATTGGCTCTGCAATGATTGCAGTTTTTTCCAGTTTTCGATTTTGTGCTTGGTGTTCCTCTTTTTTCTTTTCGCCAGTTGCTACAATAAAACGACCGCTTTTCTTTTTCTGGAAGCGTTCGAATCCCCATTCATTCGCCAGCTGTTCAGCTTCTTCAACTTGATGTTCATTGTGTTGAAAAATAATGAAGTCCCAACGAGCACGGCCGCCTGCACCGATAAATGCCTTCATGTTGCGTTCTACATTGTCCCACACAACATTCTGCCTGTACATATGATTAGTATCTTTAAGACCATCTACGCTGAAAATAACAGTACCATGACGACCAATAATTTTAGCAAGTTCACGCCACCACGTTTCATCTTTTGCTCCTGCATTTGTATTCATACTGAGCCACATTTGAGGATTATGTTCTCTAAAATAACGGAATACTTCCAGTGTATCACGTGCAACAATAGGATCGCCCAAGTTACCACACATATACATTGTTGATAGTTGACTAATAAAGTCAGGTTTAAATATCTTTTTACAATCTTCCAGACTTAATTCAGCATTTGTTATATGCCGATTGTCTGGACCACCGTTTTCATTACGATCACACATAGGACATGCCGCTTGGCAACGTTGTGTGATTTCCAAATGTACTGTTTTTATATCTTCGTAATTATACATACCAGTTTATATACTCATCCTGTGGCGGTTTTGGTTCTACTGCCCATTTGCTACCCTGATGTTTAAATGCTGACACCATTTGTTGTGTATGTGGATTGTAGGTTCTATATATATCATTACTAGCAACACCTACACCAATCAATAATTGTACTTGATCAGGATATTCTAAACCAAGTGCAGGCAAAATAGCAGTATCCCATCCACTGTAATCATAATCTAAACAACGACAAAATCCACACTGTAACCCCCTAGCAGCAGCACTGTAAATTAGCATGTGGCTTGCAAGTCCAATTTCCATTGCACTTAAACTCAGGTATAGCAAATCTTTATTTCTATCACTGTAGTCATATGTAGTTGGTGTTGGTATTCTTCCAGTAAACACTACTAGCCAATTTGCCAATGTTTGTGAGTTATAATGTGTTGTTGTAGGATTGTCTCTGTCTACTGCCATTTCGTAAAATTCGTTGCGTAAAGCAGTATCGCTCCAGTCAAGAATGTGCATTCCAAAATTTACTTGATTTTGTTTACACGGTGTTCGACGATGGATTTCGTCTACTATTTCTTGCATTGTTTCTTGTGTCACTGGTATATCTAGATTCCAGTTACTGGTTTGCATTCTTACATCAGTTAATTCACGCCATGCTTGTAATTCTGTAATTGTTTCACTCATGTTCTCTCTCCATAATTAAAGTTACTGTTTTACCAGGTCCAGTCTGACTTGGTAAACCTCCATATGTATTTACATACCATTCAATAACCGCCTTATACCAATTCTGACTATTATGGTGAGCTTTTTTGTTAAACTGACTGATATTATTATTAGTTGCACCCATAACAACTAATGCACGAGCACTTTCAGTTTGTAATTGTCTTAATGAAAGATCTTCAATCATGTTCTGCCTATAATCATAAACCTTTTATATAGTTGTGTGTCTAATTCACCACTATAATAAACACGTGTAAATTTATATTTTTCAAGAGCTTCATCTACGTTGTTTACACAATTTATGTGTTGCTCGTTACTAAAATAATCATTAGTTTGCAAACACACTAACATGTCCTTGGGTAAATTATAAAACCAGTCATCTGACATGTGTTCACAACTAGTGTTAATAATTAGTTGTGGTCCTATTTTTAACTTGATTTTTTCTTTTTGTTTATTTTGTGTCCATGCCTTAAATGATCGATTATTCCACTTGACATCATTTACATCCATGCCGATGCCTTTAAAACGCCAACTATCATTATAAAATTCTTCATTAAAATCATCACTGATCCCAACACATGTATGATCTACTTCTAAATTAAAATATTGTTTGATATCTGCAAATTCTTTTAAAATAAACCAGGCAACTGTTGCATACCAGCCACCATAATGCACCACAGTATCGACGTCATATCCTTGTTTTTTGCGTTCTTGTAATACGGGTTTTAGATGATCTAACATCCAAAATTTGCTTTGTATTTGTCCTCTACT
>Ga0181600_10000918_pt1 | contig 22641 bp, 7 predicted proteins | sample 041ome_2_FD_132982 | JGI IMG/M metagenome (GOLD analysis project Ga0181600, IMG submission 132982) | Coastal salt marsh microbial communities from the Groves Creek Marsh, Skidaway Island, Georgia - 041406US metaG (megahit assembly) | ecosystem: Environmental > Aquatic > Marine > Intertidal zone... | reverse complement strand
TCGTCGTCGTCGTCGTCGTCGTCGTCGTCGTCGTCGGCACATCGCGACGACGACGAGAGACGACGATGACGATGACGATGCGTTCGCACGCGGGCGCGCACGCGGTGAGGTAGGATATAGAGACACGCGTCTATTCGCGACGATCGACGACGACGGATGACGGATGACGATGACGATGGTGATTTTTGAATCCGCGCGCGCGACGCTGGCGTGGGGGTGATCGTCGTCGTCGATGTGTCGGTGTGGGACGCGCGACGCGCGACGCGCGACGCGTGTGTGTGTGTGTGTCGCGCGAGAGAGAGCATGTGACGCGATCGCGAGAGACTTTGATGTGCGAGCGTGGGGTGACGCGAGGCGAGACTGACGGAACGCGCGCGCGTCGGCGTCGATTGGACACAGATTATCGGGCGCGCGCGCGCGAAAGGCGAGCGTCGGGACGCGTAGAGGTGCGGTGGTGCAACCTCGTGCGGAAAGTAGTAACGCGGCGACGATTAAGGTTGTTGGTGTGGGTGGTGGTGGCTCGAATGCGGTGAACCGGATGGTGAATGCGGACATCAACGGGGTGGAGTTTTGGATCGTGAATACGGATGCGCAGGCGTTGCAAACGGCCAAGGCGGATCCGCGAAACCATTTGCAAATTGGTGCGGAGCTCACGCGTGGTCTCGGTGCGGGTGGTAACCCGGAAATTGGTCAACGCGCGGCTGAGGAAAGCCGGGCGGCGATTGAGCAAGCGTTGAGTGGGTCTGATATGGTGTTTGTCACGGCTGGGATGGGCGGCGGCACTGGTTCCGGCGCCGCCCCCGTCGTCGCTCAAGTTGCGAAGAGCGCGGGCATTTTAACCGTGGGTATTGTCACCATGCCTTTTAAGTTTGAAGGTCGTCAACGCTACAACCAAGCCATGGAGGCTGTCGAGCGTCTTCGTCAAAATGTTGACACCCTCATCGTCATTCCCAACGACCGCTTGTTATCCGCCGTGGATCCATCGTTACCCGTGCAAGACGCCTTCTTGCTCGCTGATGACATCTTGCGCCAAGGTGTGCGTGGTATCACCGATATCATCACGTTGCCTGGTTTAATCAACGTCGATTTCGCCGATGTCCGCGCCGTTATGGCTGACGCCGGGTCTTCTTTAATGGGTATCGGTCGGGCGAGCGGTAAAAACCGCGCGAGAGAAGCCGCCGAGGCGGCGATTTCCTCCCCGTTGCTCGATTTGGGCATTGACCGCGCGACTGGTATCGTGTGGAACATCACTGGTGGGAGTGATTTAACCTTGCACGAAGTCAACGAAGCGGCGGAAGTTATTTACGATCTCGTCGACCCGAGCGCGTTGATCATCTTTGGCGCCGTCGTCAAGGATGGCAACCGCGCTACGGATGGCGAAGTGTCCATCACGCTCATCGCCACCGGGTTCTCACCGTCCGCGGGTATGTCCCAAGGCGCAGGCGCGAACGCGCGCGGCACGCAACAGCCCGCGGCAAACGCGCGCGGTGGCGCACAGCAACCCATAATGGGATGGAAGCAAGGCGAAGAGTCGAAATCCAGCCGCTCGGCGCCGCCACCCGAGGAACCGCGCGGTGGCATTCCGTCGTTTTTGCGCCGCCGCATGGGCGGTCGCTAATCGTATAAACGTATTATTGCGTGTCGCTTTGTAAAATCCGAAAGAGAACATCCTCTATTATATCTGAAAACTAAACATCCTACTACTTTATGCGCGTGGAGACGTCTTCATCGCGAAATGAAGTCGAGCACTGAGACGACATCCAAGCCGAGGGCGAATTCGCGCCGTCGTAAACGCACCTCTTCTACAAAGTCATCCACGGTTTTCGACGTCCCACGTCGCGAATTTGCCGATTCTAGTAATCGGATGATGGCCATGACGAAGTCGCGACTGTATGGCGGCGCGGCGATTTCGAGAACTTCGTTGATGAAGTACAATAAGTGCGAGGGGCCCACGGCGCGGCTCCAAGAATTGAGCGCGGCGACGAGCGTTGGCATCACGTGACCAGCCGCGAGAATGTCGCACCCGGTGTCGAGAAGACTGGTGACCAAATCGTCGCCGTGGCTTCTACCGACGAATTGTATGATTGCGCTCAACGCCTCCAAGATGGCGCCTTGCAAACCGATGTGCCGTCGGGCGACGTCGGCGAGCAACGCCAAATACACGCCATTCGTATTCCCAACTTGTACGACCCTGTAGTGATCGGTATTCGTCATCGCCGAACGCACGGCGGCAACAATGCCAGCGGAGGCACTTGGTACGGCGAGGACTCTATTTCTAAGCGCGTCATCCACGGTTTCGCCGCGCTTGGCGAGGTCGACAACGTTGAGGGCGTCCTTCAACGCGCCCGAAACAACGTCGGCGCTCATGTTGCCTTCATCACTCGTAGCGAGGGCGATTAAATCGAAACACACGTCAATCTGACGATTAACATGTGAGCCGCCGCTCCATTTGAATGCCTCGGCGATCAAGTTGTATAAGACGTCGGGATGGCGAAGCGGCGCGACGGAAGGTTTGTCTCCATCCGGCGTGTCAAAGTACAAATCGCGTAGCTTTTTCAAATCCCCAACCGCGAGCGCACCCGACGGTGTGCCTTGATGTTCAAAACCGACCGGTCTGGAGTGTAACAAGTCAGACGTCGCATACGATACTTTGGCGTCAGCAGCTGAAGCGGCGAGCCAAGGAGCGATGCGACGCACCGCGGCGGCGCCTTGCAACGCCGCCGCCTCTTCCTCGACTTCCTCTGATAATCGAACCGCAATCGCTCGCATCGTGGCTGACGTCTGAGAGTCTGCATCTGAATAATCTCTGGCTAACGTAGCGAGCATCATCTGTCCAAACATATACGTCCCTACAGATTTGCAGCACATTTTTTTCACGCGTTCCTCCGCATCTCTTCGGCGCACGGCGTCGTCGCCAGCCAAAACAATTCCCTTGATGTGATCCGCCAAAAGCTCGTGAAAAATACTAAAGTAAGCTGCCGCCGCGGGGCCGAGTGCGCGTACCTCATGCCGCATCCCGCGTTGCCACGCGTGCTGAATCGCGCACGAAATCAACAAACAATTTGGATTTTCTTCGGCGAGAGAAAACAGCAACGCTCGACCGCGTTCGCTCGCAAAAATTTCATCCAGCCATTTCGGCGGTCGCCCGACGAATACCTCATCCGCTTTGTTCGAATCAAACTTTTCGCGCACGATAGTTTCCAAAAAGTACATCTCATCAAAACGTTCGTCGTCGTCGTCGGCGCCGCGCTGCTTCCCTCTGCTCGCGACGCCGCCAGACGCGCTCGCCACTCCACCCGTCGGCGTTCTCGAATCATCTGTCCTAGCGGGTGCTTTTATCGGCGAAGTATTCACCCCTCGTTTCGGTGGCGCCGTAATCTTCAGCCATTCCACCGCTAACGTCGTCATCGCCGCGTAGCCTCGATAATTCTCGCTCAACGCCTCAATCGCGCTCGACGGTTTCCCTCCACTCGCCACGTACGATTTCACCACATCCATCGCATCCGGTTCCATAATGAAATCCTTCGCCTCTAATCGTCGCTCGATCGCGCGCAGGGTACCGTCGTCGTCGTCACCGCCGCCGTTGCCGTCGCGAACTCGTTTCGAATCATCATCCATGAGCGCGCTCGCGTGCGTCGTATTCGCCGCCCCACCGCCGCCGCCAACGCCATCGTCGCCGCGTGCGACCGAAACTGGCGTCGGTGCTCGTTCGTCTCCGCACACCTCTTCCCCGCTGCTCTCGGAATGCGGCGCCATGACGACGACGACGACGCGCGCGCGCGACGCACTCTGGCGTCACTTATGGGCGCGCGACGACGACGCGCGCACCGCACGCTCGCCGGCCTCGACGTCGGACGACCCGCGGACGAAGAATACGGCGGGGGCGACGCCGCGTACGCTAAAGCACCGTCTTCGCGTCTCGCCGACGCGCGCACGAGAGGGAAAGCGACGACAAAGCCGGCGGCGCCGCGGGATTTCTTGAGCGCATTTAGTTCGCAGGAGATTGTGATTGCGACGTGTGCGAGCGTGATTGTGGTCGCCATCGTGTTGTTTCGGTTGATGTGAGCGGGATGACGGCGACGGTGGCGGCGGACGGGCGACGGGCGTTGCTCGCGAAGGAGCGCGCGGCGTTGGTGAGGTTGGGGTGGTTCACGACGGCGCTCGTGTTCGCGCCGTGGGTGACGTATCGATGGACCAGGCGCACGGTGTGCATGCGTGCGTATGAAGTGTATGGTACGGCTATGTTGGCGACGGAGAGTGGGCGGGCGACGTGCGCGGGAATGTTTGCGATTGTGACGGTGAACGTCGTACTGCTCGCGTACGTGGCGTTTGCGCTCTCGCTCGACCGCGGGGACAGCGAGAAGAAAGATGACTAGTGTGTAATAACGACAACTACAGTATACAGTGCGTCTATGCGTCTAATGATTAAATTACATTGAAGTCCATGCGCGCACCCGCGCGCGCGCGTGCTTATTTCTAATACTAATATAATTTGCGACCACTGCGGACGTATTACGTTCACGTTCGGTTATCGCCGTCGCGAGGCGTGTTAAGCAACCTTTGTTTAATCGAGAACCTCGGACACCGTCTCTTGTACGGCTACTTTTTTGTCGAGAATATCGCTGAATGTCTCGTTCCAGATCAACATCGTTTGAAGTTGATTGATGGGTAACAAGGACAAACAGAACAACATGGTGAAGATGAGCAAGCCGACAACCTTGTCCATTTCCTTGTACCAAAAGTCTCCAACGGTGCGGGCGTAAGCGAAGCCTCGGCGCGATCTGAAAATAAGCGGACGAATGACATAACGCCATCGATTGCTTTTTGGCTCGCGTTCGCCGTCATCGGGTACGATGGGCAGCCATTGCTCGCCAAAGGATTCAATGGCCTTGTCGCCGACGAGCGCGCACCCTTCGACGATGACGGACGTGAAGCAAATGGTCGCGAGCGTCGTCATGAAATAAGTGCGGAACACGGAATTCGTTCCAGTCTCGACGTGAAGTGCGAAAAAGTACAACCCATTCCACACGAGGAAGAGACCGATTCGAACGAATCCACGGTACACACTAATCTTCCACAGCTTGTCAGGAAATTTGAGCCAAGGCTCGCGCATAAAGACGGATGTTCTGAGCGTCGCCGTGTACAGCATCACAATCACACCCATCGCCGCGCACGCTGCTGAGATGCGCTTAACATTGACAACAAATTGATCCATCTGCGACACTCCAGTGTAAAGCGCGCTACCATGTAAAGAACCGGTGATGACAAGCAGAAGCATCAATCGACCAAAACTGTTGCAAACCAACACGCCCGCCTTGGAGAAGACGCCGATCCGATTGCGATAATTTTGATTCATCTTTGTTTGCCATGCAGCCCAAGATCCGTTGGCGATGTTAGGTTTGTCGAACGTACCATCGAGCCACTTTCTCCAGTCATTCCAGCTCTTTTGCATCCAGAATGAATTCGTACTTTGTGGAGAAAACCACCACGGAGCGACGACGATGTTCATGCCGAATAACCACACAGACCACGAATACAACAACGCCTTTGGTAGCACCGTGTTGGCGTGGAATAACACGAGCAGTAAGAGAACTTCCATACCAAAGTACAGATGTGACTTTGCGTAAAGTCCGTACAACACCACCATGTTTGCATTTTGAGTCACGTAGCCCCGTTCCGTGGCAATGTACTGCGCTTGCCCGAAAATTAATCCAACCATGTAGTTGTATCCCTTCGTCGTCATAGCGAAAATGTTGAATGACGCCGAACCACGCAAAAGACTGCTGATAGTGTACTCGAAACCGTCTCTGAATCCTCGATCCATGATCATCTTCAAGAACAAAGGCAAGATGGTGAGCAAACCGAGCTGGATTGCGTAAATGGAGTTGTAGTAACCACCTTCTTCTTTTGACAACGAAAGCGTTGTTTGTGTCTCTGTCATTTTAAAATAACGGTAGACTCTGTAAATTTCAAGATCAGCAATAGCAAGGCTGGCATGGACGAGGATGTACAAGTACACGCACCACGCCGTCTGCATAACACTGATGAAGAAACCGGGACCGGAAAAGTACATGGAGAGAATTCTGAAGAAGTCCATTGAGCGGTGTAACCTGTAGATGTCGCGAGACATCGAAATAGTTCCCGCGGAACCAGAAATCTTTTGTTCGAAGCCATTTACCGACGTGAATCCCATATCTCTTCCTTTACCAACCTCGATGAATTCCTCAAAGAGTACACGCCCACCGCGAACGATGGCGTTCACGCCTCCGAAAAAGTCTTCAGCGACGTGAATCATTTTGGAGGCTTTAGAGATACCGCCGTTTGTCATCGTGAATGCCTTATCCCACAAGTCTGGGTGACCGTAGTGGAATCGCACCATGAGCGGCCACGTCATGAAACGTTGGAACGTTTGGAAAATGAACTCTGAAATAGCGGCGAATTGCGCAACCGCGCCACTTGTTTCACTGAAAATTGTCTCCGGAAAGCCGACGAGGACGACGTCCTCGTGGAAGACACCGAGGAGATTTCTCATTTTAAGTGCTTCACCAAGATATCCGTCTTGGTTCATGTCCAGAGTCTGCAAATAGGCACCTCTACTGAACACAACGGCTTGATTTTGGTTTTCAGGCTTTCCTTCGCCAATGATTGGATTTCCTGGCAACTCAATTTTGCATGCCAACGACAAATCTTTCGTTTCCTTGTCGCATGCGATCAAGCACGATGCGAATACGTCGTGTTGCTCGCTTGGAGATTGCACGTAACTCACTTTGAGTTCTGGATGTGCGCGAATCAATTCTTCAATATCTCGCGCCTTTTGCCAGAACGCAGAGCCTTCAGGAGACTCGCGCATCCTACCGTACACTTGACAAGACACAAGATACTCGAACTTGTGTTCTACAAGAGTCTCGATGGCATCATCGTCATAGCCTTCGGCACGTGCGAGTAATCGAAGCGCAGTGCCATAAAAACATATACCTCGGACGCAGCGACTGAGCGACTGCGTGCGATCACTCGTCCACACTCGAAGCTCTGGCCAGTGTTGTTCAATCAGTTGCGTATCATCAAGCGTTAAAGCCCCGATTCGCTCCTTGAAATTTTCGAAGTCATTGGGGAAGGTTGCTTTGATCAGTGACAAGAGAGTCTTTTGATCTTCAAGCGGCGCCGTCAAATCCTCTTTCACATAAGAAACTTCCTCAGCGAAATACGGAGTAAACGCGCTCCACGAGCGCATGTTTTCGAGCGGAGTCGGCGTCTTGAGTGCTGCAAAGCTCAAAGAGTTGGTGAAAAACATCAGTTGGCGTCGAGCTTCCAAATTTCGAGGTTCTCCACCTGGGTTGCTGTTATTCATAGAGTTTAACAAGCTTTCAACGATTTTGCGATTGTTCGGCAAAGTCGCTGAAGCTGATACAACTCGTACATGCTCGTTGTCGCGAAGTGCGTCGATACGAATCATCTCGAGAAGCTGCGAATATAGCTGAGACACACGATAACGGCGCTGATTGTTCACGTTGCTCCATTTCCCGTCTTGCTCCATCGCAAACGAACAAATACTGCGAACCGCAAGAAGAATATCGTGAAGCGCCTCAGCAAGAGTGACTGACTGGGCCTCAATGTCGGCATCCGTTTGTATACTAGACCACTTGATCAGCTTTCTACGGCCTCGACGCCAGCGCTTTCGTGTATCCGAGGGTCCCTTGTTCTCCAGAAGAGCCTGTTGTTCGGCAGTCATCTCATCCCAATTTTCCTCAACAACGAAACAACCGCGCATCAAGCCGCTCTTCTCCTTCATCTTTCGGCGCCTCTCCTTTGGAATTAAGCCCGTGCATCCAAATTTCATTTCGAGATTAATAGCTTCAACCATTTTTTCTTGACGATCTCGCTGTTTGTCGCGTAAAGCTTTGAGTTGCCTACGTTTAGCGCGTCGCTCTTTGCGCGCGCGCGCTCTTTCTGCTCCAGCGAGATCACCGAGGAGTAGCAACTTAGCCTCTTCGTCATCCTCTTCGCTTTCCGAGTCGTCGTCTTGCCCGTCATCATCCTCGATAATCGGTGTTGCCTCTGTACTTGAACTCATCGCATTGAGCGTGAGTAAGAGCTTGATGATGGCGTCGCGAAGTTGCATGTAGCCATCAACGTCGTCGCGTCGTCGCCGACCCATTTGTTCACCTTCAATGGCCGCCAAATCGCTCACAACACGCATGAGAAGAGACAAATCACCCGGAGAAACCACGCGCAACACCTCGGTTAAAATGACGCACAGTAAATCTTTCGTTTGCACGAGAGTTGTACCAAAAGATGGGTACTGCGTCATAGTGCCTGTGTTGAGACTCGTGCGCGAAAACACAGATGATGTCAACATCGGAGGCAAAATGATATACTCTGGAGCATCAAATATCTGTTCAATGTCACGACCTTGAAGGAAAACGAACTTCAGGTCCACTGCCTCCTTGTTACTGATATGATCTCGATCTCTAAGAGACTGAACGATCGCATTCCATCCGCGGCCAAAGTGCTGCCACTTGATATCCATCGCTTCAGGAAGGAAATCGGCGGGATCCACCGACGTGGTCTTTACACCAGATTCGTAAAGTACATCGTCGTCAACCATGGTAACCGCGACTGAGTCGAGTAGATATTCATCCACGCCATCAATCTTGCCAGCAGCTCTACGGACTGATACCTTATCATCGAGATAATCTTCAGAGTCGCTATCGCCAGATCCTCCGCTACCGTCGCGTGTACCCGAGGCTCCCGAAATAATAACAGGCTTGGGCCACGATCGGTTCAGCACCTTATCGCAGAAGAGACCAGGAATTAATTTGAAGTCACGTAAGAAGCTCGCCCACCTTTGAGCGTGCGAAACTTTACCTTTCCATTGTAAGAAAATGGTAAACAGCGACGCATAACACGTGTACCACAGAAATGTGTCGCAAAAGTATGTCGCCACCGCGGGAAGCATTCTCGCGATGACCAGAACATACATTAAGAATTGCGACGCGTGAACATCATAGTACGCGGAAGGTAACTGACCTTCGATTTCTTCACCAATGTAGCCCAGTGCTGGAAGACGCACTTGTTCCTTCATACCGAGAGCGTTCTTTACGACGTTTGTCGTGACGTCTACAGCTTGTGACACCATGGTCTCCAGAGGAGACTTTGGCATTGGCCCAGTTTCAGAATCAAGCGACGCTAAGTCTCTAAAGTGCCCGCTGTAAGGATCAAAATCGGATTCATTAGCATCAAAGTCGGGGTGGAATTGACTGCGAGCTCCCCAGGAGGCGCCGGTAAAGTCACCTCCACCCGCACGCATCGAAAGCAAACTCCGCCGCCGCTCGGCAATAGGATCATATACTGGAATAACGTCATCTTGCTCTTCTTCGTAATCTTCCTCGCTTTTCACGTCAGCAAAGTACGTAACTTTAGGCTTGAACTTCAAGGCTTCAATCAACTTGTCACCTTCAAGATTGATACACGAAGTGTATTCATCGCTTTCTTTGTTCCAGCACAAGTCACCCTTCTGCAGCGCGCTCACAGCCTCTCTAAGGGGCGTAATAAGAAGAAAATGCCCGAAAGCGAGTTTGGTCGACAGTACCACGAACCAGAACGCTGTGTAAATGATACGTTCTCGGAACGGAGTCGTCATTTGAGCTGGCGTGCCGACGAAGGGTTGCTGACGGGAAACCGTCACCAGACCGCTGTTCGCAAGCGCGTACACCGCAGCCAGTACTTCAAAGTATGGATTTGGATTCTCAACATCATTTCGTAACGTCACTTCAAGGAAATAAAACAATGGCATACTCAGAAACATGCCAGCTCTTGTAATGGTAACCATCCAGTCACCGAATGATTCCTGGCCGAGGTTGCGGAACTTGAGCACGGCAATTTCAGCAAAGAACTTGAGGATTGCGTGAGTGATAGTCGCAGTGGAAATGTAAGCCCAGTTCCAACCATGTGAGAACACGTAGGCTGTAGACACATGAAACGCCACCGCGTGGAACAGAATGACAGAATTGAAATTCACGAACATACTTAACCAACCAGCCGTTTCTTTGTGTGTCTTGAAGAACAATTTTGACAAGCTCTCTCCGGCGCCAGCAGGATGCGACGATGCGTGCTTCAAGAAAGACCGCATGTGTTCGTACATGCGCTCTTCTCTGGGCAACGCAGCCATCGCTTCTGGAACGCCGATGAAATCATCTGCGTCTTCTGGATTGGGTGGTTGCTGTTCGGGCGGCAGCAAGCGAACAAATCTATCGTGTTGCCAGAAGAATTCATTCACGTCATCATACATGACACGTTGAGAGATTGGCGCATCTGCGCGATCTGCAATCTCCCGCTTCACAAACAGGTACAGTGGCGTCACTATGGTTGTCAAGAAATCCTTTTCTGCGTACGGCATCACTTCTTCAGAAACCGGTTTGCAAAGAATGAGGTTGTCATCCGTAGGCATGGTGTCTTCCAAAGTAACCGCTGAGAGCGCTGCATGGAAAACGAAGCACAAAAGTTCGCTCATGTGTCGCAGATTCGCGCTTTCATGGTAGATCAGGAACCACAAGCAAAGATGATGGAGTTGCGCATTCAGCGTCACCGCGTGCGTTTGCTCTCGACTTGTTCGACCCCAAAGGCCGTCAGCATTGGCCATGTACACAGCGAGAAGCATGCTGTGATGCTCACCGCGGCCATCAGCCTGCCGATTCATCGCCATTCTTCTCGCGTGTAACGTGACTGCGTCAACCATCCCAGTATGCTTACCCCAATTGTGGTAGTTTTGGAACAGGTGAATGTGGAGCTCGTTCACGACGTCGCGCCAATGTTTATCTAAATGTTCGGCTGAGAAGCCTGTGACATCCTCTTTCTGGGAAATGAGAGAGTCCAACCAGTACGTAATGGCCTCGATGGTATTCCAAAGGTTCGACGGGACTTCAATTTCGGTCTCAGTGAAAGTCGCGTCTTTCGCAGTCGTTTGGAATCCATATAACGATGCAATGTGCGTTGCAATTGGTTCAACTCGTCTTCTGATCTCTTCAGCGCGCGCATTGTTCACTTTACCGATCCCTGGCTGAGTCAAGTCTTCTGGCATACCCGGTATTGTGCTCGGAGCGGGCCGCGCGAAGCGAGCCTGAGCAACTTGCAAACCGAGCACTCGGCGAATGAACGTCCGAGAAGACAACAGAACACTCTTGACGCTCCTAGTGGACACGGCTTGATTCATTGTTGCGACGAGAGTTCGACGTCGCATTTCGACTCCGAGAACTGACGCGTACGCTCTGTTGAATAGCAACTTTGCGTGCAGGTACGATATGGGCGCCAGCGACACAATCGCAAGTACCGCATGCAAAACAATCCCAATCAACACATCGACGTCGCGTGTCATAAAGTCGCTGAAAGACCGAAGTGACATCGCAAGCGGTCGAATGAATCGTGGCGTGTTTTCACCGACTAATGCGGTTAAAAGAGTAAATATCTGGATGACGAACACGGCTGCCGTTATGAAGATGGTTTTGTTCACTGGATCTTTTACGTTGACGCTGTCCGTGAATAAACGACAGCACAGTGTATGATGGAACACAACTAAGGCGACACGTACGGCCATGCTGTAGATCAAAACTAGCACGTGCTTTTCGATTTCGGTGGAAACAAGTCGAGTCCGTTCAGCGACGGCAACCAAGCGTTCGGGCCACAAGAATGAAGGCGCCGCGCTAAAGTAGTACACCACTGAAAGAAAGAATCCCGCGATACCAGCCGTCATAACAATCACCCCACGAAGTGCGGGTTGCGTACTGATGTCATCAACGCGCAAAGAAGCCATACTTGAAAACAAAAGTATCGATGGAATCGGCAAAACACGAAACACTACGTACTCGAATTTCAAGTGTCGAGGCATCGCGCGCAAAGCTTGCATGCGCGTTGTTTGCCAAGACCACCACGTACCATCATTATGGAATCGCGATCTGTTGCCACGTTTGAATGCATCGAGCCAAAATAACCACGACGTAAAGTTAATTTCAGCCGTGCCCTCCTTAAAGGTCTGCGGGTGGAAAAACCACGGCGAAAACATAAGAAAGGCAGCTGCGATCCAAATGTGGAACGACGTCGTGACAAACACATACAAACCAGAATAAGTTGAAAGGCAAGTCATAAGGATAGTGAGTCCAGCAAGATTCATGGCTGGAATGATGTGCGAAACGCCGTGTTGCGTGTATAAATCGACAAACGATGCATTCATGATCATACTTCGACTGGTACCTCGATACAGCGCTTCACCTGAAATGATTGATCTATCAACGGCGGTGCCTCGAGCCTTAGCGATGAACATGTTGAAAATGAAAGAACCCGATGACAAATCGTGATAGAGGCGCTTCAGCATGGTGACCATTCCACCGGAAAGCCAACCTTGAAGCATGCCTGGCCAAGCCATGACTAAACTCGCCTGTATAAACCACTGTGATGGGTACAATAACTCGATACCCACCTCTTGATGAAAGCCGACATTATCAAAGGCATCGCCAACTTTAAAGTAGTTTTCTACTGCAAGCATGGCGATCATGACTTTGCACACGACAAACGCGCCGAGTGATGAGAACAACATAAACTCGGTGTAAAATATACCAGCAGAAGATTGGAAAAAACTCATACCGCGCCAGATATCCATATATTTTGCCATGCGATGAAAGTCACGCGAAATCAACTGCATACCGTTGCCGGTTGCGATTTTGCGATTGAACTGGTTATTGCCATCAAAAGACACTTCGCGCCCTTTACCAACTGTGGCAAAGTTGACGTAAACCACTTTCCCTCCGCGTTGCATGACATTCATCCCTCCGTAAACATCTTCAGACAAGTGCAATCGTTTCGTGGCTTTGGATATTCCACCATTCGTACGAATGAAAGATCCTTCCCAAATGTCTGGATGCCCGTAATGCAATCGGACGCAAAGTGGTGACGACATGAAACGCTGCAACAACGTGCCGAACACCGTTTCTGAAAGAGCTGCAAAGCTCGCAATCGAGCCTTGGTTCTCTGAAATCAATTGCTCCGGGAATCCCAAAATGATGGCGTTGTCGTACATGTTGTACATCGCAAGTAGATTGCGAACCTTTATGCCTTCGGAAAGGTGTGCGTCTTGATTCATATCGATAGTCTGTATGTAGTTGCCTCTACACCACGTGAGTGCCATGTTTTGGTTCTCTGGTTTTCCTTCGCCGAGGATCGGGTTGCCTGGTAAACGAATGCGATGCGTTTGCTTTGGCTTGCCATCGGCGCCGCGTTCGAGCTTGACAATCGCAAACTCGGGACTTTCCTCTGTTGGACGTTCCATAATATTAACTTTGACGTGTGGGAACTGTGCAACGAGGTCTTCAATATCTGCATTCATCGTATATCCTGGAGCTCCGTATACTTGAGCGCTCACAACGTGTTCATATTTTAGGCGAACGAGGGGTTCAATTTCGTCTTCAGGCACTCCCTCAGTGCGTGCGAGTAATCGTAGGGCGTCGGCGTAAGATGCGAAACCGCGAACTGTACGAAACAACGACTGACTTTGCCCACTCGCCCAAGTAATAGTTTCTTGGCACAAACGTTCCTCTTCTGGGGTAAACGTCGACAGCGCCGTTTGCTTGTTCAACGTCGCTCGATCCAAAAAGTGTTCGTAATTGGCGTCCTTCAATACAACGCCCGTACGTTCCACCATATTATCCCACGAGTTTTGTGCCATGCTTACCATGAATCTGAAACCAGTGACTGATTCACCATCGATGGCTTGCGTCAACGTGTCCAGAGATGTAAGGACCTCTTCTGCGTAGACTGGCGTAAGTGTGCTCATCATGGGCGTGGCGCGCACGCTCTGCGCTTTCGGCATCTTCGGATCTCCCATGTTTCCAACGAAAAATCGTAGAATATCTTTCGCTTCTGTTATGGATGGCTCAGCGGCGGGATTGGACGTTGAAAGCATCAAATGCACTTGCTTGAGCAAAACGTAGCCATCGCGTGAGGCTGATGCAGGAACAATCTTCGCCGAATTCGTTTCGATTCTATCCAAAACCATCAATTGTTTGAGCTTTTCGCATGTTTGAATCAAAAGCTTGTTCGTTCGTTTATGCAACGAATCCTCATCGTTTCTGTCTTGGGCAATTTCATCGATGATGAGCGACATAATACCTTGTACCTGAGATTTGATGACGGTGTGTTGCAAATTCGCGCCGTCTTCGCACGCCTCAATAAGGGCGACAGCCAGTCCGTCGATATTGGTTCGAATCGATACGAGCCAATTCATAGCTCTTTCTGAGTGTTCAGCGAACGACAATGCCAATAGTTCAGTGAGCGTCTTCAACAACTCGACAAATTGCACACGATTCCTGGCATCAACTATGCCAAGGATGCACACCGCAATAAAGGCTATAATATCGATGGATTGCGCCATAATGGCTGACGAAAAGTCAAACCGCATCTTTTCGTTACGTAGCATACCGATACCGCTGAAAAGAGGTCCTGAAAGCATCACTGGGAACACGACATACGAAGACCCGAAGAAACTTTCAGAAGTTTTGCCTTCAAGGCGTCTGAACAGCAAGAGATCAAGCTCCTCGTTACTGAGTAGATCGCGCGTTCGAAGAGATCGAACTATCTCATTCCAGGCCTTTGAAAAAGCGTGCCACGAATCTGAGACAGATTTTGCACACATCGCCGTGGACGCGTTAGACGCTGGCTCTGGAGAGATTTTCACCGTTAAAACTTTGGAAGCGAAGATTTCCACTGTTTCCGGCATTGTCAATACACTCGTCGACCAGCTGTCAAAGCTTCCAAGCTTTCTATATCGTTGGAAAGAGCTGACAATACCGAGTGCTGTGATGTAGAAGAAGAAGGTATTGCTAAAGTACAAGATCAAGTTTGGCATCCATCGTTCGATCAACATCAATGACTTGTACCCATATCGTCGCGATAAGCGCACAAATTCGAGAATGTTCGCCGGCAAAAACTCATTGAAATCGTATGCGTCGCAATCTTCACCAGCAAAGTTGTAGTTCCAACAGTACAGGTCAATTTGAAGAATTGCGCGCGAAGGATCAACGAGAGCGTTCACCATAAACACGTAATCAAAGACCAACTTAATAGCCAGTGTGGCGATCCAAAACAAAGTGTACTCACGTTTTTCTCGAGAATTTACGCCTTTGTTAACGTTTTTTGAAAAGTAATCATCAAAAACATCGCCATTCGTCAATTCAATGCCAAAAATATTGAGAAATATTAACATCAAGTATGGCGTGCCGACGACGGCAAAAACTGTTCCCGAAATAATCCCTTGAACAAGCGCCACGGCCGAAATCAGGATGACAAGTGCAAACAGCACGCGCGCAATGGACTCAATTCGACTGTGAAAGATCGCTTTACGATCAAATACCAGCACTCTGAATTCAATAAACATGTGGATCACCGCCGCCGTGACCGCCGCCGTGGAAAATAATTCAGGGCGCTTCAGGCCGTGAAAAGCATGCACAACCATAAGATGAAACAAAACCGCAAGCAACGTAAATTGACGATGGAAGTTGACATACATCGTCATCCAACCCAAGTGTTCACGGTACGTCTTCTTGAAGACTTGACTCAAGCTCTGATCTTTATCTTGCGCCGAGCCGGCGAATCGCATAAACTGTCTAAAACGCGCGTAAGAGCTTGTGCCCGATTCAGCTTCTATGCTGAGCATACGCTGAATCTTCGACATGTCGACGAACGTCTCGTTTATGTCATCATAACCGAGAGACAAATGCAAAGGCGCGTTGCTACGAACGTGCAGATTGATGAACTGGTGCAACGGCTTGACGATGGAGTCCACATAGTCGCCAGGCGAAAAGTCTAATCCAGCGTCTGGCACAGCTTTACAGTCAGTTGCCTTCGCGCTCACCGCAGAAGCCATCAAGTGAAAAGCAAATAGCATAAACTCGGGAGTGAACTTTAAGTTTGCTGACTCTTCGTAGATAAGCTCGAAAAGTACGAGCTGACAGAGCTTTGCGTCGCTCGACACTGCAGAAGCCAATGTCTCCACGCCACGTGGAGCGAAGTTCATACCGGTGTGCGATATATAGCGTTTATAGCTCTTGAACATCTTGCTATGAAGATATTCGATCGCCCACGCTTCGACTCCTGATTCAGGTGCCTCTGGTAGCTGTGCGGTATTCCAAAGCAACGCCGCGCATTTGTCCACGCTACTCTCTCGAGTACTCTTCAACTCAGCCGTAGCAGCCTGGAAACCAAAAATGTTCCCTAAACTTTGCGCGATCGGAGTGAGCTTTGACTTCCATGTTTCTAATTCTCGCTCAATTGAGCTCGAGCCAGAAGGTTCTGGGCCGAGTCGAGTAAGTGAAGGTTCTATGACGTCGCCAGAATCCCGCGCCTCTGAGCTAAGCTCAGAGTTGAGCTTACGCGATTCTCCTGCCGTACCATTCACAACACGCTGCGCGCGCTGCTGCACCTCTAAAATCGCGGCGTCTAGCTTGATGAACGACCTCACAATAGGCATATTTGAGCGATATAATGAAATCATTGCGTCTCGCGCGATTCTGTTAATCTCGCGCCGTTTGATCATCATGGCGACGGTCAGGTATCCAAAGAGCAAGACTTTCAAGACCGTGGCGAACTCTACTTCGAGTTTGAGCGCGTCAACAGATTCGCGATCTGGACAGCTTGTATCACCAGGCTGAACGTACTGTGCCATTTCATCCGTGATGAACTTTTGCACGTCATTGAAGACGTCCGGAGCCGCAGGGCAGAGTTTTGGGTTTCTACGATGAATCTGATTCATATGGTGGCACGTGAGAAACGTGCTTTGTACCGCAGTTGAAATCGGATTGACCACACCCTTTGGATGATTCAGAATGGCGCTAAAGTTCTCAAAGTGCGCGTACACTGGCGTCGGTTCGTTTGGCTCAATTTTTATATCGTGGAAAGCTTCCGCCTCCGCGCGCATGAAGAGGTGCATCGTGCGGTTGTGGTAACTCTTCATCGATTTCGAACAGTCGGGGAAGTCGGCTGTATCATACGCGACGAGTGCGTCGTCTTGGCCATAAAATACAGTACACGTACCTCCCTTCGTCCAAAGTAGTTTCAGCAAATAATACGCCGCGCGCGGACGAAGCAAATCCACCTTGTTGATGCTGCATTTTTGCTTTACCGCCATCATTCCGAACCATTCTTCTGATACGTACAAATCTGGCTGAGTGGGAGACATGTAACCGCACGGCGAGTGCAAATACTCCTTCAACGATGGGCACACTCGAGCAATCGTTGGCATGCGCTCATCTGAAGTAGGGACTGGCGTAACGGATTTGCCTTTCCAGTACTCATCAACCCATGCCATGATGGCTCCACCAGAAGTGAAGCGGACACCGCAGCCTGCTTTACACGTCGTCGCATGGCGTTCAATATCTTCAACCATGGATGAAAGCCAATCTGCCTGAGATACTTCATCCTCGGTACCCATGGTCTCGTAACCGTTCCATCCCTCAAGCTGAGGATGTAAGCTATATGCGTCGACGCCGTACTCAGTAATCAAGAAGGGTCGAGAGCTGACTAAATGGAAACGATGAAATATTCCCATTGGGGAAAAATATCTGCGGGTATACAAATTTACTCCCCAAAAGTCAATTTGATCCATGAATTTATCTGCAATCTTGATCCAGCCAAGTGCTCCCCAAAGCTGGAAGCCGACTAGGTGCTGCTTCTCTGTCGGCAAGTTGACATTTGCCAACGCTGTACCGCACAACACATTTTCCTCCCTAACTACCCCACACAACAAATTGACTGACTTCATCAACTTCTCAACGGATGCGCCAAACTGACATCCGCTGACACCAAAGTTTTCAGCCAAATCCTTGTCGCAAACGAACAAATTCCACGGTCCGTTCAACTCGTTGCCAACAATCCACGCCACAACCGCGGGATGCTTTGCGGCGCGTACGAGCGTTCGCAATTCTTCCTGCATCTCCACCATGGTCTCTTCGGTGTTAAAGAGACTCTTAGTACCATCAACAAAGTCATAACCGACGAAAATGCTAATGTTGTACGCCAGCGCTAAATCAAAAAATTGCTTGTGGCGCTTGGAAAATTTGAGCGTATAAATACGAATGGTGTTTACGCCCGCGGCAGCCATGAGCGGCAAATCGCGCTCGTAAATACCGGCATAATCATTCGTGAAAAAGTCACCATATGGCTCGAACCAATCCGGATCCCATCCCACGGGCACGGGTGAATAACACACCGCGCGCATGAGCCACGGTTTTCCGTCCAAATACAACGTTCTGCCAAGACGACGCAAACGTCCTGTATCCCAAGTCGAATTCAACAGCGGTGGATTCAAAAATCGTTTGAGCAACTCTTGACCAGAACGCCGACCGTTCTCGTACTCATCATCCACGAACGCGGGGTCGTAAATCTCGTCATCCGATAACGCCAAGCCCGGTTGCGACTTTAACTCTTCGATCACGCTCAACTTCTTCACCGGTGACTTTGAATCTCCTGCACGGCCAGAACGATCTTCGCCTTCGGCAACGACATCGGCGACTTTGTTTTCACCTCTCGACGTCGAGATCTTCTTCTTTTTCTGCCCAAGCAATGGCAACGGCTCCGCGGCACGCGTCGCCTCAGCCTTACGCTTTGAGTCCGAACGCGGCCTCGCTTCGTTAAAGTCCCACACTCCGCCCGAAAGTTTTGAGTTTAGTGCTTCTAAATCTATGAATTCACTCGAACGACGCTCCTTGGCGCCGAAATACTCCTCATCGACGTCGTAGCCGTCGCTTCTCGCGTCTGGCGCGTTGCCGAAACCAACACCCCCGCGCGCGCCTTCGTCGTCAAAAACCACGCCTTCACCCGCAATTCCTCCTCGTGACGTCGACGCTATCGCACGTCGCTCGCCCTCTCGTCCATCTCGCGCCACGAATGCCGCGAGCACGGCGCCGAGAATCGCCAACACCACCGCCAACACCCGTCGTCGTCGATCCACGCCACCATCTCTTCGCCGCGCATTCACGCCTATCCCTCGTCGTTCCGTGTCCCTATTACCGCCCGCGCGCGCGCCGAGCATGGGCACGCGTTCGGTGGACATGTTCGCCGCGTCGCGCGTCGCACGCGTCGTCGTCGTCGTCGTCGTCGCCGCGCGCTCTGGCGCGCAGACGCGGCCCCTGAACGGGCAACGTGTCCTTCGAGTCCCTCGATGCGCCCTGGAGTTGTCATTGGTCGATTTCGGCATTCCTCATTACGATTGGTCAACGAGTCCCCCTCAAAATCTCTTCAGAGGTCCCAACACCAAAGCGGTGGTCATTCGTCGACGCCGCGCTGGCGGTCGCAACGCGTCGCGTCGCGCACGCACGTACGCACGCACGTACGTACGCACGCACGCATCGTGGTGATCAGTGCGATGCCGCACGCGAGCGCGTCGCGCGCGGTCGAGCGTCGACGCGGGGCGCGATCGAGCGATGGGGTGTTGACGATGCTGGCGCTGGTCACTGTGGCGATCGTGGCGTGTGCGGCGCTCGCGCGCGGTGTCGTGGCGGATGACATCGTGCGAATGAGTGAGGGCGAAGATGTTGCGCGCGATGCCGCGCTCGGGACGATGTTTGATGGGCAGGCGCGCGCGCGAGGGATGGCGAGCTTGAACGCGAAGCGAGGAGATTTCGCGCGTGAAGACACGGTGAGTTTCGCCGCGCTCGGCGCGGCTAAGCCGCAGATTGGATCTGCACAGACGGATTTTGAGCGATACTTGCTTCGACATGGGAAGACCAAGCGTCAGTACTGCTTGGCGCGGGATATTGTCGATCAGAAGTCGTGCGCGGCGGCTGTGAGTCGAGCCGAGACGAGCTTTCGGCGAAACTCTCGCATCGTCGCGCAACACAACGCGGATCCGCACAACACGTACAAGTTGAAGGTAAATAAGTTTGCCGACGTGGATGTGGACGATTTCACGCACAAGCGGTACAACTATCAGGCGAGACCGACGCCGAAGAATCATATACATAACGCGCAGCGTCTCGCTCAGCGAGTTAAGAATAGTTTACTCGGCGTTCGCGAAGCTGAAGTTGAGTCGCTACAAAAGAACTTTAATTGGGCTGATGTTCCTGGCGTCATGGGCCGAGTGCATAACCAAAAATCCGATTGTGCGTCGTGCTGGGCGTACGTGACGAGTGATATTCTGGAGTCGTTGCTTGTGATTAACAAAGTCACAAAGACACACGAAGAATTAGCCGTCGACGAACTTATCAACTGCGATACGTATGATAGCGGATGCAGTACAGGAAATATGTTCACGGCATTTGAATGGATCGAGGGCAAAGGCGGAATTGCCACGGAATCTGACTTCGAACAACGTCTTGGCGTCATCAGAGAAGAGCCTAACATTAAAACGCCCGAGATGGTGACGACGCACTCGTGGGATGAGCAATACACCACGAAACCGCAGCCATACTTCCAAGATGATATCACAAACTCGGAAAGTAGTGAAACCCTCGAATTAATCCAGCACAAGGTGTGCAACGCGATGCAACACGGCACAAAGAGAGTGTCGCCAGTTTACGGATATTGCGAACTTTCTTTAGCCGGTGGCGAGAAGGAACTCATGCAAGCCGTATCCAGGTCCCCCGTTGCCATTGGCCTCAACGCGAACAAGAAGTTCCAGTTGTATGATTCTGGTATCTTACGCATGAAGGATTGCCCACCGGCGCCGCACACCCGAGACACTATGTACATGTCGATCAACCACGCCGCGCTCCTCACGGGTTGGGGAGAAGAAGAGCTCCCGAGTGGCGAAGTCGTCAAGTACTGGGTCATTAAAAATAGCTTTGGAGAGGATTGGGGCGAAGATGGGTACTTTCGTATAGAACGTGGCCCAGTGACGTCGGAAGGGTTAGGAACGTGCGGCGTGTACTTTGAAAGTGTGTATCCAATCGTGAACGAGCAAGAAGCTATTTCAGACTCCCACGGGTGCGTGCCTGGCTCGATGTTCCGTAAGGATTACTATCGCTCGCTCATCGCCAGTTCAGCTCGAGAAGATGAGCACCAAGATGTTCTTGTTGAACAAGGCATGTCTAAAGATTCGACGGATGCGCGTCGCATCGTTTTGCAAGTTGTCGCATGCACCGTCATGGGCGCGCTATTCACCGTGGTTCTCGTCGATCGCGTCGGCACTCTTTTGAACTTCAAAAAGGTGACGAAAAATACCGTCAACAGCGAAGGTCAAACGTTGCTGGCGAATAAGCAAGAGTCCACAGCGGCGCATGATTTAGTCTAGCAAGTTTTAGGTTTTCTGTGAGATAGTTTCAAAGTCTACAAATATCTCTCACTCGTTTTCGTGTGTGCGCAATGTGTCTAATGTACGGTTGTACGCCTGGTACGACGTAGTAATTTTAGCTTGAGGGCCATGGCTAGTAATGATCGACCCTTGTGTGCATTGACCGTGAGTTATGTCACGTGTCCTGCGATGCTGAAACGTTGAAATCTTCTTCACAAATGCAAGTTTCTTCGCACATCGCGTTGGATGCCAATTTCCCAATATATCCGGCGCTGAATATCGCCAAACCGACACCGAATAGCGTGGAAAGAATAGCTCCACTACCTAGCGCGCCTTCGCTGAGTTGACGAGTGGCTTGGCCGGCAGAAACGTACGCAAACGTTCCAGGCATCATGCCCAAAAACGATCCGCATATGTACGACTTGAAGTTGACTGAAGTCAAGCCATAGAGATAGTTACTCAACGCAAACGGCATCAGCGGTGAAAGACGCATGACTGCGACGACTCTGAAGCTGTCATTCTCCAACGCCTTGTCGATAGCTTTAAACTTTGGATAACCTTCAGCCAAACTTTGAACTTTATCGCGCGCGATGTAACGCGCGATGAGAAACGCGATACCCGCCGCGACAGTCGCCGCCGATGTCACGAGCAAGGTCCCTTGTGCAGTGCCGAATAAAGCGCCTGCGGACATGGTCAACGGGAACGCCGGTACGGCGAATGTTTCTAACACCACATACCCAACAAAGTAGAAGATGTAACCCAGCGGACCAAGCGCGTCGATGTACTCTACAAACGCCCCGAGAACCTGCACCAACTCCTCTCTGAAGACAACTCCCGTGGTGGCAAGCGTCAAGAGCAAAAGTCCTCCTAAAATATAACCCACGTTGGAGGTTTTTGCTTTCACTACTGCCGCTCCGGATGCTTCCACCACGTGCTCAGTCAGCGCCGCGACTGGCTCGAGCAACACGTCGTCTTCCACATCAGTCTCCAACGCCTTCGCGCGCATGTGTGATCCTTTCTTCGCCCCATCTCGCCCCGTGGACACAACACGCGTCGCATCTCTCTTCGTTGTCCCTCCGACAACAATCGCACGCCTCGAATCGCACGCATATCCCGCATTTCTTTGTCGCACCGCGAGCGCCGCGTCAAACCTCAGAATATTCCCATCCTCTCGTCCCCGCACGCGCGTGCGCGCCGCAAATCCCCGCTCGTGCCCCGCGCGCGCCATCGTCATCGCATTCATCCTCGCAATCATACCACCCAATTCGCGCACACGCGCACACTCGCGTCACTCTCACGCCTCAATCGCGCGCTGTGTGTGGATAGCGCTCGAGCCCACGTCGCGGCACCGCCGCGCGTCTCGTCTCGCGTCT
>Ga0181600_10000915_pt1 | contig 22677 bp, 19 predicted proteins | sample 041ome_2_FD_132982 | JGI IMG/M metagenome (GOLD analysis project Ga0181600, IMG submission 132982) | Coastal salt marsh microbial communities from the Groves Creek Marsh, Skidaway Island, Georgia - 041406US metaG (megahit assembly) | ecosystem: Environmental > Aquatic > Marine > Intertidal zone... | reverse complement strand
GCGCCCTGCCCCGTGGCGCGCGCGTCATCCATGCGGCGGGCCTCGGCCAGCACGTCGTCTTCGTTTACAGCCGCCACAATGGCATTGACCGGGCCATTGGTGCGCCCGATCTGCGCCAGCGTTTCTTGTGCCAGCTCGGCCACGCCCAGCTGATTGTCCGAAATCATCTGCGCCAATGTACTGGCGTCTTGGTTTAAAATATCCATGTGCCCCCCTTTGCGCGCATGCCTTTTACAGGTCGCGGTAGCGCTTTTCTTGCCGGTCGCTCCATAGCACCCGCAGCTGATAGCCGGTGTCTGTGGCGTTTTCCTCTTCGACGACACCCTGCTGGTGCAGCCATGCCCGGCGTTTCCCATCGGCATAGGGCACATCCAGCACGGTTTCATGGCGTTGGCTGTCCAGCTTCAGCGCCACATCTGCCAGAAAATCGCTCAGCCCTGCACCCGTCAATGCCGAAACCGCAAAAACATGCTCTAGCCGCCCCGCGGCCACCGTTGCTGCGGCGGCAGCCTCGTCTGGCAGCATGTCAAGCTTGTTCCACAACTCGATTTGCGGCACCTCTGGGTTCACCCCAAGCGAGGTCAAAATATCGCGCACGTCGCTGGCCTGTTCGTCGGTTTCGCTATGGCTGATATCGCGCACATGCACGATCAGATTGGCGGCCAAAACCTCTTCCAGCGTGGCGCGAAAGGCGGCCACCAATTCGGTTGGCAAGTCGCTGATAAAGCCCACCGTATCGGATAAAATCACCTCTGGCCCACCTTCGGGCAGGCGCACCGCGCGCATTGTGGGGTCAAGCGTGGCAAACAGCATGTCTTTGGCCATCACATCGGCGCCCGTCAGGCGGTTGAACAGCGTCGACTTGCCCGCGTTGGTGTAGCCCACCAGCGCCACGATAGGGTATGGCACCTTGGCGCGCGCTTGGCGGTGCAGGGCGCGGGTTTTTACCACCTTGTCCAGCTGCCGGCGCAGGCGCACCAATTGTTCATCAATGGCGCGGCGGTCGGCCTCGATCTGGGTTTCGCCCGGCCCCCCCACAAACCCCAAGCCCCCGCGCTGGCGTTCCAAGTGGGTCCATGCGCGCACCAGACGGGTGCGTTGATAGCTCAGCGCCGCCATTTCCACCTGCAACACACCCTCGCGGGTGGCGGCACGATCCGAGAAAATCTCGAGGATCAGGCCGGTGCGATCAAGCAGTTTCACGCCCCATTGCTTTTCTAAATTGCGCTGCTGGACCGGTGTGACCGGCCCATCGACCAAGACCAGCTCGACCTCGTTTTCTTCAAGCCGGGCTTTCAGTTCGGCAATTTTGCCCGTGCCGAACAAATGCCCGGCATGCGCCTTGGGCAGGGGCACAATTTCGGCCCCCAACACCAAAAGCCCCGGCAGCGCAGCTGCCAGGGAAACAGCCTCTTGCAGCGCATAAGATGCGTTGCGCCGGCCACGGTCCGATTTCAAATCGGGGTGCAAAACCCAAGCACGGGTGGCAACCCGGTCATGCGACATCACTTTTCGTCGTCGCCATCATACAGGTTGATCGGCTGGGCGGGCATAATGGTGGAAATCGCGTGTTTATACACCAGCTGGCTTTGGCCATCGCGGCGCAACAGCACGCAGAAATTATCAAACCAAGTGATGACGCCCTGCAATTTGACGCCATTGATCAAAAAAATCGTAACCGGAATTTTGGTCTTCCGTGTGTGATTAAGGAATGCGTCCTGAAGATTTTGTTTGTCGGAAGCCATAGGTAAACCTTTATTCTTGCGCTTGGGGCGGCGGTTGCCGTCGCCCAAGCCCTAATATGTCTTGCGCAAGCGGCAGTTTCCAGCCCCCAACTTCAAATCTTTGGTGCGGCGCGTCAATGCCGAACTTTTACCGATAGGCCTAATCGCGGCCCAAATAGTTGCTGGCCAGCGCGATAATGGCCAACAGCTCTAGCCGGCCAATAACCATGGCCGCGCAAAGAAATAATTTACCCGATGCTGCCATATCGGCCAGCGCAATCGGCACCTCGGCGGCGCTGACTATCATCGGCCCCGTGGTCGACAGCGCCGCCACCGCCAGAATCACGGCTTGTTCTAGATCGGGCACATAGGCGCCCATGATCATAGAAAACAGCAAAAGCGAGGTGGCAAACAGCATGAAAAAGATCCATGCCACGAACGCCCCCTGCTTACGCAAACGCCGCCCACCGCGCCCCGAGCGCCCCACGGACGAGGGGTGCATCATCCGGTCCATTTCGCGCAGGCCCTGCAGGTATAGCGCCCATACCCGCAGCAGTTTCACACCGCCCGCCGTGGTGGCCACGCCCCCGCCAATCATACCCAGCCCCAGAAATAGCAGGCCCGGGGTTTTCAACCCCGACCAGCTTTCGGCGGCCCCCCAATACGCACTTTCAAAACCCGTGGTGCTGAGGAAAGACAACACCGTAAAACCGGCCCCCCACAAGGCGTGCCACAGCGCGCCCGCCTGCCCCGTGGCCTCGGCCCCGTCTAGCGCGGCCCCCCAATGGCGCAGGAACAGCAACAACGGCAGCACCAAAACCAACATCAGGCCAAGGCGAAATTCCGGGTCGCCCAGCACAGTGCCGCGGCTGCCCACCAGCGTGTCGCGCGAAAATGTCACGCGCGACAGGGCAAAGAGCATAAACAGCGCCAGCAAAAATTCGCCCACCATCCCCGAGCTGGCCCCCTGCAGCCCACCCACCGGCGAAATGCCGCTGGTGGCCATCACCGCCATGGCATGGCTGAGCGCCACCAAGGGCCGGTCGCCCAAGATGACCAACAACACAAACAGCGAAAATGTCAGCCCGGCATAAACCGGGGTTAACGTACCCGCGACGCGCAAAATGCGCTGATGGGGGTTGATATCGCCGCGCGGGCCCGCGCTGGCCGATTGGCCCGGCTCGCCGCTGGCGGTGACCTCGAACCCACCCAAGCTCAACGGGGCCAGCACCGCCGCCGCTGCAATCCAGATCAACAGCCCGCCAAACCAGCCCACCATCGCGCGCCACAAATGCAACGAGGGCGACAGGCGCGCGGGGTCAAACAGCGTGGCCCCCGTGGTGGTAAGGCTGGACACCATTTCGAAATAGGCATTCACAAAGGTGGTGGTTTTCAGCCCTTCGTAAAAAGGCACGGCCAAAAACAGCGGCAAAATGGTAAAACCCGCGCAAAGCGCCAGCAGATTATGCATCAACCCCTGCCGCCGATCGCCACCGCTGTTGCGCGCAATCGCCACCATCACGGTAAAGATCAGCAATAACAGGCCCGAATAGAAAAACGCCCGCGCCTCGGCATGGGCATTCAAAATCGAGGCATGGGTGGCGGGCACAAACATCGCCAAGGCGCTGATACCCATCATCAGCAAAAAGAAGGGCTGCGCTGTGATTTGGGCGCGCATGGCTAGAAGAAATCGATCGAGACCTGCAGCAGGCGCTCGACCTCTGGCACGTCTTTGGCCATGGAAAACAGCGTGATCACATCGCCATCATCAATGCGCAAGCCCCCTGTGGGTTTGTGCAGCACATGGCCCTTTTGCACCAGCCCCACCAGCACACCTTCGGGAAAGGGAATATCACGGATTTTTTGGCCGGCAATCGGCGATGTAGATAGCACCTCGGCCTCGATCACCTCGGCTTCGGCATCGCCAATCGAATAGACACCGCGCACCCGCCCATGGCGGATATGGCGCAAGATCGAGCTGACCGTGGTGGCGCGCGGGTTGATATAGGCATCAATCCCCAAGGGGGCCATCAGTGGTACCATCGTGGGGTCATTGATCAGCGCAATGGCCATCGGGCAGCCCTCGGCCTTGGCGCGCACCGCTGCCAGCATGTTGGTTTTGTCGTCATCCGTGACGCATAACACCGCATCGGCGCGGTCGATATTGGCCTCTTTCAACAGCGCAGAATCCAACCCATCGCCGTTCAAAACGATCGTGCGTTCTAGCATGTCGGCGGCGTGTTCGGCCACGCTGCGGCTTTTTTCAATCACCTTGGCACGCACGCGATCGGCGCGTTCTTCCAGCGCTTTTGCCACCGCCAAACCAACATTGCCGCCGCCAATAATCACCACGCGTTCTTGTTTGCGCGACGATTTTCCGAAAATTTCCAACGTGCGGTTCACGTCTTCGTTCACCGCCAAAACGTAGCAATCATCACCCACAAAAATTTGGTCGCCCGGTTCGGGCGCAAACAGGCTGCCCTCGCGGCGCACCCCCACCACAATGGCGCGCAGGGTGGAAAACAAATCGCTCAGCTGGCGCAGGGGCGTGTTGATGACGGGGCAATCTTCTTCGATGGTGATACCCAGCAATTGCGCGCCGCCACCGTGAAACACCTCGGTATCAAAGGCAGAGGGCGACCCAAGCCGCTGCAGCGCGGCTTCGGCCACTTCGCGTTCGGGGCTGATCACCACATCGATGGGCATGTGATCGCGCCGATAAAGATCGGAATAGATGGCCGTGAGGTAGGATTGCGACCGCAGGCGCGCAATTTTGCGCGGCACTGCAAACACCGAATGCGCCACCTGACAGGTGACCATATTCACCTCGTCTGAATGGGTGGCGGCGATGATCATATCGGCATCGCGCGCGCCCGCCTGATCCAACACATCGGGATAGCTGGCAAAGCCAGTAATGCCCTGCACATCCAGCGCATCCGTGGCGCGCCGGATCAGATCGGCGTTATTGTCCACCACCGTGACGTCGTTGCGTTCGCCCGACAGGTGGCGTGCAATTTGCCAGCCCACTTGCCCTGCCCCGCAGATAATTACCTTCATCGGTATAGTCCCGTCATATCAGGGCCGTTGGATGGCAGATCGCCAGCTTTCGGTCAAATAAAATATGGGGTGCGCTGGGGCTTAGCTGGCCTCGTCATCCAGTTCTGCCACGCGCCCGCTAGCCTTGGCATGGGTCACAACCCCAAGCGATTTCAGCTTGCGATGCAGCGCGCTGCGCTCCATGCCCACGAAATGCGCTGTGCGGCTGATATTGCCGCCAAAGCGGTTGATCTGGGCCAAAAGATATTCGCGTTCGAACGCTTCGCGGGCCTCGCGCAGCGGCAGGCTGGCCAAGGCCGGGGGCATGGCCACGCGGCCATCATCTTCGGTGCTGGGGCTGTCGCTGGGCAATTCGCCCGCCTCGATCGGCCCGGTGCCATCGCCCAGTATCAGCACCCTTTCGACCAAATTTTTCAGCTGCCGCACATTGCCGGGCCATGGCAAGGTTTGCAGCAAAGCCACCGCATCCGCCGAGATCTCGCGCAGCGGCAGGCCTTGGGTGCGGTGGAACATGGCGATGAAATGGGCCACCAATTCGGGAATGTCTTCGCGCCGGTCCTCTAGGCTGGGCACCGCGATTGGCACCACATTCAGGCGGTGAAACAGCTCTTGGCGAAAGCGGCCGGCGGCAATTTCCGCCTCGAGGTTGCGGTTGGTCGACGAGATCACGCGGATATCGACGCGCACCTTGTCGCTGCCCCCCAGCCGGGTGAACTGCTGATCCACCAAAACGCGCAAAATTTTCGACTGCGTGCCGATGGGCATATCGGCCACCTCGTCGAAATAGATCACCCCGCCGTGGGCCTGTTCCAAAAGCCCCTGTTCAATGCCCCGTTCGGCCCCTTCGCGGCCAAACAGCACCTCTTCCATCCGCTCGGCATCGATCGAGGCGCAGCCAACCACAACAAAGGGCGCGCCCGCCCGGTTGGATTTGGCGTGAATATAGCGCGCCGCCAGCTCTTTACCGGCACCCGCGGGACCCGTCAGCATAACGCGCCCATTCGATTTTGTTACCTTATCCAGCTGCGACAGCAGCGCGCGGAACGCGGCTGAAATGCCCACCATCTCGCCGCCGGGGCTGTCTTTGCGGCGCAGGGCCGAATTTTCGCGCCGCAGCCGCGACGTTTCCATCGCACGGCGAATGACGACCAGTAACTGATCAATATTAAAGGGTTTTTCGATAAAATCATAGGCGCCCTGCTTGATCGCCGCGACCGCGATTTCAATATTGCCATGGCCAGAAATAATGATGATCGGAATATCGGGATTGTCCCGCTTGACCGTTTTCAAAATATCAATCCCATCCATCCGGCTGTCTTTAAGCCAAATATCCAGCACCATCAGCGCTGGCGGATCTTGGTTGATCGTCTCCATCGCCTCGTCGGAATTGCCTGCCAAGGCGGTGCTATAGCCCTCGTCTTGCAGAATATCCGAAATCAGCTCGCGAATGTCGCGCTCGTCGTCAACGATCAGAATGTCACTCATCTTGTCCTCTTTGGGTGGGCGCATCGTTTGTGGCATCTAGCGTGGCCAAGGGCAGTATGATCACTGCCATGGCACCCTGATGGCCATCTGGCGCAAAGGCTGGCGCAGTTTCCAGATCCAGCCTACCGCCGTGTTCTTCAATGATTTTCTTTACAATGGGCAGGCCCAGCCCGGTGCCCTCGGCGCGCGAGGTGACATAGGGCTCGAACAGGCGCGCCCGATCTTCGGGCAGGCCAATGCCGTTATCCATAATCTGGATCACAGCCTGCCCATCGCCCTGCGCCACCTGCAGGCGAATGACCCCCTGAAAGCCCGCAGGAACACCCGATTTTACCCTTGTTTCAATGGCTTCACCGGCATTCTTAATCAGGTTTGTCAGCGCCTGCCCAATCATTGTATCGTCAAGCTGGGCCATCAGGGCATCATCGGGCAGCTCCAGCGCGATCTCGACATCGGGTTGCCCGGCGCGCTGCAGCACCACGGCATCGCGGACCAATTTTGCCAGACTATGGCTGCGCCTGTCGGGTTCGGGCATGCGGGCAAATTTAGAAAACTCGTCAACAATGCGCCGCAAGTCGTTGGTTTGGCGCACAATTACCTCGGTTAACTGCTGCAGGCTATCGGCATTTTCGGCGTCCAGTTGCGCGCCGAACTTGCGCCTGATCCGTTCTGCTGACAGCTGTATGGGCGTGAGCGGGTTTTTGATTTCATGGGCAATGCGCCGTGCCACATCGCCCCAAGCCGCCATGCGCTGGGCCGCAACCAGGTTGGTCACATCGTCAAACGCCACCACATAGCCCTCAAGCGTGCCATCGTGGCGCCGCCGCTTTGCCATGCGCACCAGCAAATTTTCCAAACGCCCATTGCGGGTTACGCGCACTTCTTCTTGCAGCGTTTCATGGGGGCCGTTTTGCAGCTTGTCAAAGACCGGGGCGAATTCTGGCACCGCCACAGACAGCGCCAGCGATGTTTGCTGTTCATGCCAATCCAGCAACCGTTCAGCCGAGCGGTTTACAAAGGCCACGCGCCCGCCATCATCCACCCCCACCACACCCGAGGTGACCGAGGCCAGAACAGAATCAAACAACCGCCGGCGCCGTTCGATCTGGCGGGTATTGTCCAACAGCGCCTCGCGCTGGCCTTTCAATTGCCGTGTCATCTGGTTGAAATACTGGCTGAGCATGGCAATCTCGTCGTCGCCCTCTTCCTCGATCACCTGCACATCCAGATCGCCCGCGCCCACCTGTTGCGCGGCCCCCGCCAAACGCCCCACAGGGCGGCTAAGACGTTCTGCAAACCACAGCCCCAGCAGCACCGCGGCCAAGATCAACAGCACCGCAAACCCCAGATAAAGCAGCGCAAAATCGGCCAAACGGCGGCCGCGCTCGCTTTCTTGTTGCTGATAGAACCGCGCAGTTTCTTGGGTTTCGTCCAGCAGCGCCAGCAAATCGCCGTCAACCGTACGGCTGATGTACAAAAACCGCTCGCCCAAGCCGCGCAGCTTGACCAAGGCGCGGTATTCGTCATTGGGCCAATCGCTGATCAGCGCGGTGCCTTGGCTGCGCGCGGCGTCAAAATCGCTGGGTTTGGGAACTTCGAGGTCAAACAAATACGAGCGCGCACCGCGGGCGCGGATATTGCCCGCGCCATCCAAAACAAAGGCCTCTTTCAGGCCGCGCTGGATCAGGCCCTGCCCCTCGGTCAGCACCAGACGTAAATCGCCGTCTTCGTTGATGGGAAAGTCGCGGTGACGCTCTTCGATAAAGCCCGCCAGCAGGCCGGCATCCTCGCGCAGATCTTTGCTTTGCTCGGCCTCATACGATTGCGCCGCCGCCAGAGAGGCGCCAACAACGCTTTGAACACGTTTGGAAAACCACGTTTCAAGGCCAATATTGATGGTCAGCATCGCAAACACGGCCACCGTGACCGTGGGCAAAAACGCCATCAAAGCAAAAACGCCCGTCAGCCGCAAATGCAGGCGCGACCCGGCCGATTGCTGACGGCGTTGCGCCAAAATGGTCAGCACCCGCTGCAGCACCAAGGCGGCCAAAAGCAGCACATAAACCAAATCGGCCAACAGCACCAAGCGCAGCGCCATAGAGGTGCCACCCTGGCCCAGCGGACCCAGCACCAAAAACGTGGCCAATGCCAAAAGCGGCCCCAAAACCACCAGCCCCAACGTGGCCACGTTTTGGTATCTACGCTGACGGCGCAGGCGCAGCAGCCGCTCCCATGCGTTGCTTCTATACCGTGCCTTTAAGGCCACTCAGCCCCCCAAGCTTTTGGCGGGCTCATGCACCCAACCACAACATTTGGCGTCATATTACGGGGGCTGCGCCCCATTTGCCACATAATGTTGCGATTTTACATCAATTTTCGGCGCCGTGTCACGGAGATATCCAGCTCGGTGATCTTCTTACGCAGCGTATTGCGGTTGATCCCCAGCAAATCGGCGCATTTGGCTTGGTTTCCGCCGGTGGCTTCAAGGGCAATTTCAATCAGCGGCGTTTCCACCTCTTTCAAAATGCGCCCATGCAGGCCCGGCGGGGGCAGCATATTTCCATGCAGATCAAAATAGCGCCGCAAATGCCGCGCCACGCTGGCCGACAGGTTATCGGCATCGCTGATACCGCCGCTGAGCACCGGCTCCATCTCGGGCTGGCTGCCCAATACCATTTCCACCTCGGGGCGGCTGATTTCTTCGGCACGGCTGGTCAAAACAAGGCGGCGAATGGCGTTTTCCAATTGGCGCACATTGCCCGGCCAGCTGTAAACGCGCATCAATTCCACCGCATCGCGCGACAGGCGGCGGCGCACGCCTGTATCACGCTCGGCCCGGCCCAGAAAATGCTCGGCCAACAGCGAAATATCATCCACCCGCTCGCGCAGCGCCGGCACATCCAGCGTGGCCCCGCCGATACGGTAATACAAATCTTGCCGCATCCGCCCCTTTTCCATGGCATGGCTTAGGTTCACTTGGCTGGTGGCCATGAACCGCGGCACATGTTCGCCGGGGTTGTCCATCATCCGCACGATACGCGCCTGCGCCTCGGCGTCTAAATCGCCAATTTCATCAAACAACAACGTGCCACCCCGGACACGCGCCAACACCCGCGCTGGCCCCTCTAGTTCGGAAAGATCGGCCGCAGAAACGCTGACAAAGGGCAAGGTGCGCCGATCTGAAAAATCGTGAATAGCCCGGGCAATCAGGGATTTTCCGGTGCCAGATTCCCCCGAAATCAACACCGGCAAATCGGTGTTCATCACCCGCGCCACGATACGATACAGCGCCTGCATCCCCGGCGTGCGCCCCACCAAGGGCAGGTCTTCGGGGCGCTCGGCCTCGGCCGGTTCCGGGCTACGCTGCGGCACTGCGCGGCGCCGTGCCTCTAACGCGCGCGCGGTGCGCTTCATCAAATCGGGCAAATCAAACGGTTTGGGCAGGTAATCATAGGCCTCGGCCTCGGCCGCTTGGATGGCGGTCATGATGGTGTTTTGCGCAGAAATCACAATCACCGGCAGGCCGGGGCGGTCTTGGGCAATTTTGGGCAGCATTTCCAACCCATTGCCATCGGGCATCATCACATCCGAAATCACCACATCGCCCTTGCCCTCGCCCACCCAGCGCATCAGCGTGGTCAACGAACTGGTGGCGTGCACCTTGCAGCCCGCACGCGTCAACGCTTGGGTCAAAACAGTACGAATGGTGCGGTCATCGTCTGCGACCAGAACAGTGCCATCCATCGTTAACTCTCCTTAATATTCTTGGGCGCGCGCGGAAGGGATATGCGAAACACGGTGCGGCCGGGCACGGAATTAACCGAGATCCACCCGTCATGATCGCTGATAATCTTGCTAACCAAGGCCAGCCCCAGGCCGGTGCCGTTTTCGCGCCCAGAAACAAAGGGCTCGAAAATATCGTTGGCAATCGCTTCGGGCAGGCCCGGGCCATCATCGGTGATTTCAATCTGCAACGGCAGCGAATGGCCACTGCCATCGGCACGGCGCAGGCGAAACGCATGCTCGTAAAAGGTGCGCAGCACAATTTTACCGCCACCGGGGGCGGCTTGGGCGGCATTTTTCAACAGGTTCAGAACCACCTGCAACAGCTGGTCGGGGTCTGCCCATGCCAAGGGCAGCGAGGGGTCGTATTGCTCGACAATCTTCATATGCGCGCCAAAGCCCAACAGCGCCGAGCGCCGCGCGCGATCAAGAACATCGTGCAAATTCATGGCCTTGCGGGCGGGCTCGGACAGGTTTCCAAACTGTTCCACCTGCTCTAGCAGCTTCACGATCCGCCGGGTTTCCCCCACGATCAAATCTGTCAGCTCTAAATCTTCTGGGCCCAAATTCATGCTCAGCAATTGCGCAGCCCCCGCAATGCCCGCCAGTGGGTTCTTGATTTCATGCGCCAGCATTTCGGCCATCCCAATGGCCGATTTCGCCGCCGATTTCACCGAATGGCTTTGCGTCATCCGGCTGGCCAATTCGCGCGGCGCCACCAAGAACAGCATCTTTCCCGGATGCCCTAACAGGGGCGCAATTTGCAGGTTGCACTGCAGCGGCGGCCGGTCGCCCGTGCCCACATCGACATCGTTTACAAATAACGGCGTGCCCGCAGCCCGGGCGCGCGCAAACGCCTCTTCCAGCGGGGCATCCACCGCCAATTTGTCCCATACCGGGGTGCCCGCCACAGATTTGGCCGAGGCGTTCAAAAACCCCTCGGCAGCGGGGTTAATCTGCTCGATCAAATCGCCCGCCCCCACCAACAGGGCCGGCACGGGCAGCGAATTCCACAGGGCGGCTTCCTCACTCATGCGGCGCATCTTTCGCTGTCATCGGCCCGCCGCAGCAAGGCCAGCACCCGCGCGGGCGCGCGCTCTGTCAAGATTTGGCGGCGCAGCTTCGCGCAAGTGGCCAGATCATCCATGTACCACCCCAAATGTTTGCGCGCCACGCGCAGCCCCAGGTCCGCCCCGTAAAAGCCCAGCATCGCCTCGTAATGGCCGCAGATCATATCCAGCAACGCAGCCCCCTGCGGCACATCTGGCGCGGGCCCATGGCCCAAACTATGGGCCACCTGCGCCAAAACCCACGGCCGCCCCTGCGCGCCGCGCCCAATCATCACCCCATCAGCCCCCGATTGCCGCAGCGCCTCGCGTGCCGCATTGGGGCCGGTGATGTCGCCATTGGCCACCACCGGAATATCCACCGCCGCTTTGACCTCGGCAATCGCGGCCCAATCGGCATGACCCTTGTAAAACTGGCAGCGCGTGCGCCCGTGAATAACCACCATCTGCACCCCCGCCCCTTCGGCGCGGCGGGCCAAATCGGCCGCGTTCAGGCAGGTATCATCCCAACCCAGACGGGTTTTCAAAGTCACAGGAATATTCACGGCAGCCACCACCGCCTCGATCAGGTGCAGCGCATGATCCAAATCGCGCATCAGCGCCGAACCAGACAGCCCGCCAACCACCTTTTTGGCCGGGCACCCCATATTGATGTCAATCACCCGGGCGCCCATGCCCTCTACTTCTTTGGCCGCGCGCGCCATCCAATGCGCCTCGCGCCCTGCCAATTGCACCGATGTGTTTTCCACATGCGCCCCCAGCTCGGCACGCTCGCGCACGCCGGGCTTGGCCTGCACCATCTCTTGGCTGGCCACCATCTCGCTCACCACCAAGCCCGCACCAAAGCGCGACACAAGGGTGCGAAACGGCAAATCCGTGATGCCGGCCAAAGGGGCCAACAGCACCGGGCTGGACAGGGATTTTTCTGCAATCGATAGCGGCATGTGCCTAAACCTTGTGCGTTGCCTCATTCGTAACCTGTTGCCTTCACAGCTACAATGAATGCAACGTCTATTTCCTATACAGATCAGCCCATTTGCACATTTTTTGTGCAAATACCCGCAACCGCGCCCAGATCGTGGCAATTGCTCTTCCCGCCACAAGGCCCTATTCATTGGAAAAGGAGACCACCCATGCGCACTGCCGCCCTCATCGTTGCTGCCGGCCGTGGCACCCGCGCAGGCGGGGCCTTGCCCAAACAATGGCAAACCATTGCCGGGCGCCGCGTGGCCGACTGGACGCTTGATGCCTTTGCCACCCATCCCGGCATCGACCACATTCTCATGGTCATCAACCCCAGCGATGCCGATCTGGCCCCCAAAACCGTGGCCACCACCGCAGGCGGCGCCACGCGTGCGCAATCGGTCTTGGCAGGTCTGCAGGCCTTGCAGGGCCAAGGCATCGAACGGGTCTTGATCCACGACGTGGCCCGCGCCTGCGTCAGCCATCAGGTGATTGACGGCGTCTTAGCCGCCCTTGCCACCCACCAAGGCGCGGCGCCCGGGCTGGATATCACCGATGCGCTTTGGCGCGGCACGGCCGTGGGCCAGCCCATCACCGGTACAATGGCGCGCGAAGGTCTGTTTCGCGCACAAACGCCGCAAGGCTTTCACTTTGCCGAAATACTCACTGCGCATCAGGCGTATCCGGGCGAGGCGGCCGATGATGTCGAGGTGGCCCGCGCCGCCGGTCTTTCGGTTGTGATCACCCAAGGATGCGCGCAAAATATCAAAATCACCCAGCCCGCCGATTTTCAGCACGCGGCCCAGATCTTAGAACAGGAGCACCGCTTGCCCATGCCCGCCTTTCCAGACATCCGCCTTGGCAATGGCTATGACGTGCATGCCTTTGGCCCCGGCGATCATGTCACGCTCTGCGGCGTGGCGCTGCCCCATGGCCGCGGCTTGATGGGCCATTCCGATGCCGATGTGGGCATGCATGCCATCACCGATGCCATTTATGGCGCCTTGGCACAGGGCGATATCGGGCGGCATTTCCCGCCCTCTGATCCGCAATGGAAAGGCGCCGATAGCGCAATATTTTTGGCCCATGCGGCGAAACTGGCCCGCGATATGGGCTTTGAGATCGGCAATATCGATTGCACCTTGGTGTGCGAACAGCCCAAGATCGGCCCCCATGCCCCCGCCATGCAGGCGCGTTTGGCGCAGATTATGGGGGTCGAGGGCACGCGCATTTCGGTCAAGGCCACCACGTCCGAGCAGCTGGGCTTTACCGGCCGCGAAGAGGGTATCGCCGCGCTGGCTACCGCCACGCTGATCGGCGGGGGCAGCGCATGCGCCTAAGCCGCCAGATTTCCATTTTCTTCGGCGCAGGTCTCTTGCGCCCGGCCCCGGGCACATGGGGCTCGGCCGTGGCGCTGGCCTTGGGGGTTGGTCTGCACATGCTGGGCCATTTCCCGCTTTTGGCACTGGCGACATTGGCCGCAACGGGGGTGGGTTTTTGGGCCTGCGCGCGCGAATTGGCCAACCGCCCGGGCGATGACCCCTCTGAGATTGTTATCGACGAGGTGGCCGGCCAATGGCTGGCGCTGTGCTTTCCGTCTTTTGGGTTTTGGCTTATGGGCTTGCCCGCCAGCACATTCCCCTACCCCGGCTGGCTGGCCGCCTTCTTGTTTTTCCGCCTTTTCGACATCTGGAAACCTTGGTTGGTGGGCCAAGCCGACAGGCGCCACGATGCGGCCGGCGTGATGCTGGATGATCTGTGGGCTGGCGTTTTTGCAGGGATCGCCACGATCGTGGCGGCCGGTCTGGCCCATGGGGTGCTGATGTGAGCTTGGCAGAGCGCGTGATACAGGCCTGCCGGGCCAAGGGGCTGATGCTGAGCATGGCAGAAAGCTGCACAGGCGGCATGCTGGCCGCCGCGCTGACCGATGTGCCCGGCGCCTCGGCCGTGGTGGAACGTGGCTTTGTCACCTATACCAATGCCGCCAAAATGCAGATGCTGGGCGTCAGCGCCGACACGCTGCGCCAGCATGGCGCTGTTTCCGAACAGGTCGCGCGGGAAATGGCCGAAGGGGCCTTGGCCCATTCCCAGGCTGATCTGGCCGTGGCCATCACCGGCATCGCCGGGCCCGGGGGATCGGAATTCAAACCCGAGGGGCGCGTGTGTTTTGCACTGGCGCAAACCGGCCAGCCCACGCGCCATGAAACGGTTGAATTTGGGGCCTTGGGCCGCGCCCAAGTGCGCCACGCCAGCTGTCAGCACGCCCTAGAACAGATTCTTAGCGCCATCCTTTAGCCGCCTAATTTTTGGGCAAATGCCCGCCCAGGGCGCCCCATTTTGTGGCGTTTTGAAATATGCCCCTATTCTGGGCGGCATTTTGCGCGCTTGCAGCTTTTTTTGGCATCGGTGATGCGGTTCAAGCCCCCAAGCCGCGAAATCATCGCGCAACACGATCAAGGGGACACCGAATGAACGCAGCAGATACCGCATGGATCATCGTCGCCACGGCGTTGGTTCTATTCATGACATTGCCGGGCTTGGCCCTATTTTACGGCGGCCTTGTGCGCGCCCGCAACGTGCTCAGCGTGTTCATGCATTGCTATGCGATTGCCTGTTTGATGAGCGTGCTTTGGTTTGCCTTTGGCTATTCCATCGCCTTTGGCGAGGGCACCCCCTATTGGGGTGGGTTGGGCAAGATGTTCCTATCGGGCATCGACAGTGAAACCCTGTCGGGCAGCCTGCCCGAAGTGCTGTTTTTTGCCTTTCAGATGACCTTTGCCATCATCACCCCGGCGCTGATCGTGGGCGCCTATGTGGAACGGATCGGTTTTGGCTTTGTGCTGCTGTTCTCGGCGCTTTGGATGCTTTTGTGCTACGCCCCTGTCACCCATTGGATCTGGGGCGGCGGCTTCTTGGCCGATGGCGGTATCTTTAGCGAAACCGGGGTGCGTGATTTCGCAGGCGGCATCGTTGTGCATGAAACCGCCGGTTTGGCGGCCTTGGTTCTGGCGGTCATGCTGGGCGCGCGCAAAAACCAAACCACGCCCCCGCACAACCCGGGCTATGTGATGATTGGCGCATCGATGCTGTGGGTGGGTTGGTTTGGCTTTAACGGTGGCAGCCAATTGGCCGCCGATGGCGGCGCGGCCATGGCGCTGACCGTTACACATATTTCGGCCGCCACTGCCTCGCTCAGCTGGGCGCTGTGGGAGCGGGTGAAATTTGGCAAATCGTCGCTGGTGGGCTTGGTTACGGGCACCATCGCGGGGCTGGCCTCGATCACCCCGGCCTCGGGCTTTGTTGGCCCGGTCGAGGCGCTGGCCATCGGCGCCATCGCGGGCGTGCTGTGCCAAGAGGCGGTTGTCTTGGTGCGCAATGTGCTAAAAATTGACGATACGCTGGATGTCTTTGCAGTGCATGGCGTCGGCGGCATTTTCGGCACCATCATGATTGCCGCCTTTGGCGCAGGCAGCTGGGCGGCGCAGCTGGGCAGCTTGGCCATTGTGGGGGTCTATACCGTGGTTGTCAGCGTTGTTTTGGCCAAGTTGGTGGGGCTGGTAGCACCGCTGCGCGTCGATCAGGAAAGCGAATATAACGGGCTGGATATCTCGGTTCATGGCGAACGCGCCTACGACCACAGCTCGTAACCACCACGCCCATCGTGGCATGATCAGGCCCAAGGCACCCTGCCTTGGGCCTTTTTCATATCAGATCAACGCCAACAGCGCGTCAAAACCGGGCCAAAAGCGCATGCAACATGCGCGCGCCTGTTTCATAATATAGCCCCTTTGTACGGGCCAAAGGCGCGCTGTAGCGATCTACCGGCGCCAAGGGCAGGCCCGCCTCGTCGCCCGCCAGCAAGGCGCCCGCGCAGGCCGTGCCCATCACCGTGCCCGGTGCAATGCCACGCCCAGAATAGCCATAAACCGCCAAGCCATTGGGCCCAATACGCTGTATTTTGGGCATTTTATCCCCGGTCATGGCAATACGCCCCGACCAAAAATATTCAAATTCTTCGCCCGCCACCTGCGGGAACAGCCGCGCCAAGGCCCGCCCGGCCCAAGCCCGATGCACGCCTAACTGATCGGGCAGGCCCATCGCCCCCAAAATCAACCGCCCCGCCGCATCCTTGCGATACGATGTCATCACCGTGCCCGTATCCCAAGCCCCCTCGCCCCCCGGCAAGATACTGCCCGCCACATTCGGCAACAGCGGCCGCGTGGCCAACTGGAAGTAATGCACCGGCGTCAAACGCGGCACTTGGGCGCCAGCGGCCCCTTGATGATAGGCGTTTGTTGCCAATAGCAGCCGCTCGGCCCGCAACAGCGATGCCCCCGCATGCACCTGCCACGCCTGCCCGTCATGGGCGATACGCTGCACGCCAACACCTTGGCAAATTTGCGCACCCGCCTGCTGGGCGGCACGCGCCAAACCGCGCACATAGCCCATGGGCTGCACCGTGCCTGCACGCGCGTCAAACAAGGCGCCATGCACCGCCGGGCTGCCCACAGCCTGCTGCGCCAGTTGGTCGTCGTGCAGGCGCACAGGCGCCGCGCGCCGCTGTTGCTGGGCAAACCGGCGCTGCAAATCCGCCATGCCGCTGGGCGCATGGGCGCAATGCAACGTGCCATTTTGCACCGCCTCGCAGGCAATGCCATACCTGTTGATCAGCTCAAACACCTGCCCCGGCCCTGCGCCCAAGGCCGCGTTCAGCCGCTGGCCTGCCTCTTGGCCCAAGGCCGCCTCGACCTGATCGGGCGGCAGCCATAGCCCGGCATTGACCAAACCCACATTGCGCCCAGACCCGCCATGGCCCACCTCTTGGGCCTCGATCAACAGCACGCGCGCACCTGCCGTGGCCGCGGCCAGCGCCGCCGAGCAGCCGGTAAACCCACCGCCAATCACCAACAGATCCACAGATGCCTGCACCGGCAGCGCCATCGGCTCTACATGTTCCTGGCAGGATGCCTGCCACAGGTTGCCACCAGTCATTCTTCCCTCATCTCGCCCGAGTCGCACCGATAATCCCGTTAAGCCCGCCGCCGGCCCCAAAGCAATGCCAAAGCGCGCATAAACGCAACATGGCGCCGCCCACTGGGGGCAGCGCCATGCAAATTTCAACCCATAGGCGCCTTAAAAGAACGCTTGCAGCCCGGTTTGTGCACGCCCCAAGATCAACGCATGCACATCATGCGCCCCCTCATAGGTATTCACCGTTTCCAGGTTCACCATGTGGCGGATCACCCCAAACTCTAGGCTGATCCCGTTGCCCCCATGCATATCACGCGACATCCGCGCAATATCCAACGCCTTGCCACAGTTGTTGCGCTTGACGATCGAGATCATCTCGGGCGCCGCTTTCGCCTCGTCCATCAGGCGGCCCACCCGCAGGCTGGCCTGCAAGCCCAATGCAATTTCGGTCTGCATATCGGCCAGCTTCTTTTGATAGAGCTGCGTCTGCGCCAAGGGGCGCTTGAACTGGTGGCGGTCCAGCCCGTATTGGCGCGCTGCGTGCCAGCAAAACTCGGCCGCACCCAAAACGCCCCATGAAATGCCATAGCGCGCGCGGTTCAAACACCCAAACGGCCCTTTCAGCCCCTCGACATGCGGCAACAGCGCCTCTTCGCCCACTTCCACACCATCCATCACGATTTCCCCCGTGATCGAGGCGCGCAAGCTCATCTTCTTTTCGATCTTCGGCGCCGATAGGCCCTTCATCCCTTTTTCCAAAATGAAGCCGCGGATCTTGCCGCCATGGGCCTCGGATTTGGCCCAAACCACGAAAACATCGGCGATAGGGCTGTTGGAGATCCACATCTTCGAGCCGCTCAGCACATAGCCACCGTCGGTTTTCACCGCGCGTGTTTTCATGCCCGCCGGGTCCGATCCGGCGTCAGGTTCGGTCAATCCAAAACAGCCAATCCATTCGCCCGTGGCCAATTTTGGCAGGTATTTCTGGCGCTGCTCCTCGGAGCCATAGGCATAGATCGGATACATCACCAAGCTTGATTGCACCGACATCATCGAACGATAGCCGCTGTCAACCCGCTCAACCTCGCGCGCGACCAGCCCATAGGCCACATAGCCACCCCCCAAACCGCCATAGGCCTCGGGAATCGTGGTGCCCAGCAGGCCCATGCTGCCCATTTCGGCAAAAATCGCCGGATCTGTCTGTTCGTTCTGGAAGGCCTCCAAAACCCGCGGCTGCAGCTTTTCTTGGCAATAGGCGCGGGCGCTGTCGCGGATCATCCGCTCGTCTTCGCTCAGCTGATCCTCCAGACGGAACGCATCTTGCCAATCAAAAGAAGACAGGTCTGGCATGTCTTTGGCCCGCAGGCTGGGTTTATCGTCAAGCATCAATGCCTCCTAAAACTGTGATTGGCGGCATTGTATCATGCAAGAACAGCAGTTAATATACCGATTATAGCATAGTTGCATGAGGTTTTCGCATATGTTGCCGCCGCGCCGCCTGATGCCCTCGCTCACCGCCCTGCGGGCCCTCGATGCACTGGCGCGCCTGGGCAGCGCCACCGCCGTCGCCGAAGAGCTCAGCCTCACCCAAAGCGCCGTCAGCCGGCAATTGCAGGCCCTAGAACACCAGCTTGGCGCCCAGCTGATTGCCCGCAAAGGCCGCGGCATGGTGCTCACCCAAACTGGCCAAGACTATGTCGCCCAAATCCGCCCCGCCTTGGCGCAAATCAGCCAAGCCGGCCTGCGTTTGCAAATGCAGCCCAGCGGGGCCGGCACGGTCAGCTTGGCAATTTTGCCAACATTTGGCATGCGCTGGCTGGTGCCGCGACTGCCCGAATTCACCCGCCGCCATCCCGAGGTCACAATCAACCTCTCTACCTGCCTGACCTTGCCAGATTTCGCCACCGCCCCCTTTGATGCCGCCATTTATTTCGGCACCCCCGAACTGCCCGATTGCCACAGCCTGCAGCTGCGCCGCGAAAGCGTGCGGCCCGTCTGCGCCCCAGACATGCTGCAGCGCCTGCCCGTCACCCAGCCCGCCGATATCTTGAAACTGCCGCTTTTGCACATCCAGACCCGCCCTTATGCATGGCCCGAATGGTTGGCCCGCCACGGCTTGGCGCCCCCCGCCGGCAGCGCCATGGTCTTTGACCAGTTTTCCACCATCACCCAAGCCGCGCTGCACGGTCTTGGCGCGGCCCTCTTGCCGCAATATCTGGCCGAACAAGATATTGCCACCGGCAGGCTGGTGCCCGTCTGGGGCGGCGCCGTTCAGGCCCGGGGCGCCTATCATTTGGTCTGGCCACGCATGCGCCCGCCCAGCCCCGCGCTGCTTGCCCTGCGCGACTGGCTGGCCACCCAATCCGAAGACGGCGACAGCCTGCCCCGCTAGACGCCTGCGTTTTCATCTTGCCCAAAATACTCTGGGGGGTCCGGGGGGCAAAGCCCCCCGGCCCTTAGCCCAAGGCGTAGCCCGCACCGCGCACAGTGCGCAGCGGATCGCCGCCACCAAAGCGCGTCAAGGCCTTGCGCAGCCGGCCGATATGTACATCCACCGTGCGCGTATCCACGTAAATGTCGCGCCCCCAGACCCGGTCAAGCAGCTGTTCGCGGCTCCACACCCGGCCCGGTTTTTCCATGAATGTCGACAGCAGGCGAAACTCGGTTGGCCCCAGCTTCAGCTCTTGGCCATCGCGCATCACCCGGTGGGTTTCTGCGTCCAGCACAATATCGTCAAATTCCAGCCGTTGCCCCACCGCCGCCGGGCGGGTGCGGCGCAGTTGGGTGCGCACGCGCGCCATCAACTCGACCAGCGAATAGGGCTTGACCACATAGTCATCCGCCCCGGTTTCCAGCCCCCGCACCCGGTCCACCTCTTCCGAGCGGGCCGATAGCATAATCACCGGAATTTTTCTGGTCTCCGTGCGCAGCTTCAAGCGGCGGCACACTTCGATACCAGACAGGTTGGGCATCATCCAATCCAGCACAATCAGGTCTGGCGCTTCTTCGTCGACCAGCATCAGCGCGTCCTCGCCATTATCGGCGCTGATCACGTAAAACCCTTCCGCTTCGAGGTTATAGACCAATACCTCGCGCTGCGCCGCCTCGTCTTCGACCAGCAAGACCCGCGGTTGATCGGCAGACATTCTATGCCTCCTTTTTGTCCAAGGCGCTGCTCAACCCGTCGGCCTTTGGGCGGCTGTCATCGGGCAATTCACCTTCGACCAAATACACAACCTGTTCGGCAATTGCCGTCACATGGTCGCCCATGCGTTCGGTATTTTTGGCGATGAAATGCAGATGCATACAGGCGGTAATATTGCGCGGGTCTTCCATCATGAATGTCAGGAATTCGCGAAACAGCGCGTTATACATCTGGTCCACATCATGATCTCGCGTGATCACATCATGGGCCAATTGGGCGTCGCGGGCGATATAGGCATCCAGCGCGTCTTTCAGCATCAATTGCACTTCGCGCGCCATCCGGCGCAGGGCGGCATGGGCGCCCTCGATAGGGGCCATATTGGCCAAAACGCCGGTGCGTTTGGCCATGTTTTTGGCATAATCGCCAATACGTTCAAGGTTGCCCGAAATTTTCATCACCGACAAAACGATGCGCAAATCCACCGCAGTGGGCGAGCGCAGCGCGATCAGCCGCGTGACATCTTCGTTGATCAGCAACTCTAGCGCGTCGATGGCCTTGTCGCCATCGCGCACTTGCTCGGCCAGTTCGGTGTCGTTTTCATCCAGCGACCGGGCGCCTTCCAAAATGGCGTTTTCCACCAGCCCGCCCATTTTCATGATGCGCGCCTGGATCGCCTCTAGCTCGCGGTCGAAGGCAGAAACGATATGTTGGGTACTGTCTTGCATAATCATGCCTGCTTTCTCAGCCGATCCGGCCGGTAATATAGCTTTCGGTGCGCGGATCTTGGGGCTGGGTAAAGATCCGGCTGGTATCGTCAAATTCCACCAGATTGCCCAAGTGAAAGAACGCGGTTTTCTGGCTGACGCGGGCGGCCTGTTGCATCGAATGGGTCACGATCACGACCGAGTAATTGGTGCGCAAATCATCGATCAATTCTTCCACCTGCGCGGTTGCAATCGGGTCCAGCGCCGAGCACGGCTCGTCCATCAGCAGCACTTCGGGCTGGGTGGCAATGGCGCGGGCAATGCACAGGCGTTGCTGTTGCCCACCCGACAGGCCAGTGCCCGGGGCGTGCAAACGGTCTTTTACCTCGTTCCAAATCGCCCCGCGGCGCAGCGCGGTTTCGACAATCTCGTCCAGCTCGGCTTTGTTGCGCGCCATGCCATGGATACGCGGGCCATAGGCCACGTTGTCATAGATCGATTTTGGAAAGGGGTTTGGTTTTTGAAACACCATCCCCACGCGGGCACGCAATTGCACGGGGTCTACGCGCTTGTCGTAGATATCTTCGCCATCCAGCTGAATGCTGCCTTCTACGCGGCACACATCGATGGTGTCGTTCATGCGGTTCAGGCAGCGCAGGAAGGTGGATTTACCACAGCCCGACGGGCCGATAAACGCCGTCACCGTGCGGGGCGCGATATCGACATTCACATCTTTGATAGCGTGGCTATCACCATAATAGACCTGCACATTGCGGGCCGAGATCTTGATTTCGTTTTGATCCACGTTGATCTCCGCGTTGTTTGTTGGGGCGTCATACATGGGCGTATACCTTGCTTACCACCGGCGCTCAAACCGGCGCCGCAGCACAATGGCGGCAATGTTCATGATAACGAGGAAGCACAACAGCACGATAATCGCGCCCGAGGCCCTCTCGACAAATGCGGGGTCGCCGCGGGTTGTCCAGTTATACACCTGCACCGGCAAGGCCGAGGCCGGGTCCAAAAACCCTTCGGGCGGGCTGCCGGGGTATTCGCGCACAAAGGCCACCATACCGATCAACAGCAAAGGCGCGGTTTCCCCCAAAGCTTGGGCCAAGCCGATGATCGTGCCGGTCAGAATGCCCGGCATAGCCAAAGGCAATACATGGTGGAAAACCGATTGCATCTTTGATGCCCCCACCCCCAATGCCGCATCGCGGATCGACGGCGGCACCGCTTTCAAGGCGGCGCGGCTGGCGATAATGATGGTCGGCAATGTCATCAGTGCCAACACCATACCACCCACCAACGGCGCCGAGCGCGGCAACCCAAAGAAGTTGATAAACACCGCCAATCCCAGCAAGCCGAACACAATGGACGGCACGGCGGCCAGATTGTTGATATTCACCTCGATAATTTGGGTGAGGCGATTTTTCGGGGCAAACTCTTCAAGATACACAGCCGCTGACACACCGATCGGAAACGACAGCATCAAGGTCACGAACATCGTCAGCAAGGAACCAACTGCAGCACCCCAGATGCCAGCAAGCTCAGGCTCGCGCGAGTCTGCATTGGTAAAAAACGTTGTGTTGAATGTCGTGAAGATCACGCCTTTGTCGCGCAACTCATCGAACCAGACCATTTGCTTATCAGAGACCGGCCGATCTGACTCAGGCACACTGCGGTCAAAAATGCCCTTACTGTACAAGTCCATCACCGAGGCGACAGGGAAATCAAAGGAAACCGTTTCGCCGATCAAAATCGGGTCAGCGATAACG
>Ga0181600_10000907_pt1 | contig 22815 bp, 22 predicted proteins | sample 041ome_2_FD_132982 | JGI IMG/M metagenome (GOLD analysis project Ga0181600, IMG submission 132982) | Coastal salt marsh microbial communities from the Groves Creek Marsh, Skidaway Island, Georgia - 041406US metaG (megahit assembly) | ecosystem: Environmental > Aquatic > Marine > Intertidal zone... | reverse complement strand
TAGAGGCTCACCTCCCGTTACTACAACTGTATCACTATACTTAGACGCATTATTTACAATGTGTTCAATGGGTGTAGGCGGATGTGTATCCGGATTCCAACTTTCTTTGACATCACACCAATGACACCCAACATCACAGCCCCCTATTCGAACAAAATAAGCAGATAAACCCGTATGAAAACCTTCTCCCTGAATGGTATAGAATTCTTCCATCAGAGGAACCACTAGACCTTTTCGGACTTCCTCGCTACTAAAACTCTTGGATGCAGTAATGTCTTTCAAAGTATTTAAGATAGTTCTATGACCTTCATAGTATTTAGCATCAATGCGGCCCGAGTCATTGGGCCAACGCCTCCTGGAACTGGGGTTATAAAGCTACATTTTGGCGCAACGGCATTATAATCTACGTCGCCCAAAAGTCTAAAGCCATTCTTCTTAGATGCATCCTCTACCCTTGTGATTCCCACGTCAATAACACAGGCACCCTCCTTTACCATATCTGCAGTTACAAATCCAGGCTGACCCAAAGCAGCAACTATTATATCTGCCTTTTTACAGACTTCCTTTAAGTTTTTAGTTCTAGAATGACATAAGGTAACGGTACAATTTCCGGGATAATTGTGCTGACTTAGAAGAATGGACATTGGCGAACCAACAATTTGACTTCTACCAATTACCACACAATCTTTACCCTCTGTAGGGACATTGTAGCGACGTAGTATTTCTACTATACCCTGAGGTGTAGCTGGAATATAGGTGGGCAAGTTCAGAGTCATCTTGCCTACATTTTCGGGATGAAACCCATCAACGTCTTTTTTGGGATCTATGGCCAAGAGCACTTTAGTCTCGTCAATATGATTGGGCAATGGAAGTTGAACAATGTACCCGTCCACATCTTCGTCGTTATTGAGTTTACTAATTGCTTTCAAGAGTTCCGACTCGGAAGTTTCCTCTGGCAATTTTATCAATGTTGAGCCATATCCTACCTCTTCGCAATCTCTCACTTTTGCATTTACATACGTTCTTGAGGCACCGTCTTCACCAACCAATATAGCCGCAAGATGAGGTACCTTTTTTCCTGCTGCTTTCAACGCCTTTACCTTTTCTGCTAATTCAGCTCTAATCTTTGCTGAAGTCAACTTTCCGTCTAAAACTATCATTTTCAATTATTTAGCGCATTCCTCGCATCATATTCATCATTCCGCGACGACCACCGCCACTCTGCATCATCTTCATCATTTTACGCATATCCGTAAATTGTTTCAATAGATTATTTACATCCTGCACGGTTCTCCCAGAACCGGATGCAATTCTCTTTCTTCTTGAGCCGTTTATGATATCAGGCTGCTGCCGTTCGTCAAGGGTCATGCTATTAATCATTGCCTCAATATGCTTAAACGCATCATCGTCAATATCAATGTCTTTCATGGCTTTGCCCATTCCGGGAATCATACCCATGAGGTCCTTCATGTTCCCCATTTTCTTAATCTGTTGAATTTGATTCATAAAATCATCGAAACCGAATGAATCGGTTGCGATTTTCTTACTCATCTTGCGGGCCTCTTGTTCATCAAATTGCTCTTGAGCACGTTCAACCAACGAAACCACATCACCCATACCAAGAATACGGTCTGCCATTCGGTCCGGATGGAATACATCTAATGCTTCCATCTTTTCACCGGTTCCAATAAATTTTATGGGTTTGTTTACAACACTCTTAATAGTCAATGCGGCACCACCCCTGGTATCTCCATCTAGTTTGGTTAGGATAACGCCATCAAAATTTAAAACATCGTTAAATGCCTTTGCCGTATTCACAGCATCCTGTCCTGTCATAGAGTCGACTACAAACAGGGTTTCTGAAGGAGTTATAGCTTGGTGGATATTACCAATCTCTGCCATCATTTCCTCATCCACTGCTAAACGACCTGCTGTATCTACAATAACTACATTATGTCCGTTATTCTTAGCGTGAGATAAAGCATTAGTGGCAATACTTACTGGGTTTTGATTCCCTTCTTCGGAAAAAACCTCTATGCCCAATTGCTCACCCAATACATGTAGTTGATTTATTGCTGCAGGACGGTAAACATCACACGCAACCAAAAGCGGCTTTTTAGTTTTTTTATTTTTAAGAAAATTAGCCAGTTTAGCGCTGTGAGTGGTCTTACCTGATCCCTGCAAACCCGCCATTAGAATGACAGCAGGTTTACCTGTTAAATTTAATCCTTCTGCCTGTCCGCCCATGAGTTCGGCCATTTCATCACGGACAATTTTGACCATGGCTTGCCCAGGTTTTACGGCGGTCAATACTCCCGAACCAAGAGCCTTTTCCTTAACGTCGTTGGTAAATTGCTTGGCTATCTTAAAACTTACATCGGCCTCAACTAGTGCACGACGTATTTGCTTTACGCTATCTGCAATATTGAGTTCGGTTATCTTATGATTTCCCTGTAAAACTTTAAACGCACCTTCAAGGCGGTCACTTAAATTATCAAACATGTTATTCTACGTTTGGAATATTTTCTAATGTCGCTAGGAAAAAATTCCAGCTTTTCTGTACGGAGGATATTTGACACTTCTCATCTGGACTGTGTGCGCCGCGAATATTTGGACCGAATGAAATCAATTCCATTTCTGGGTAATTGGTTCCAAGAATTCCACATTCTAATCCTGCATGACAAGCATTCACTCGCGGTTCTTCCTTATATAATTCTCTGTATAATCCGCTCATTGTAGTAAGAATAGCGCTTTTAGGATTAGGGGTCCATCCTGGATAACTTCCCGTGCATTCTACCGAACAACCAACAGACTCAAAGTTCCGTGCAATCGCTCTAGCCAAATCCATTTTTTCACTTTCTACAGAACTACGAGTCAAGCAAAGGACAGTGAGTTGACCATCTTCTAAAAGTACACGAGCGGTATTGTTGGAAGTTTGAACCAAGCCTTCAATATCTGGTGACATGCGGTAAATTCCATTTGGATTGGCATACAATGCAGTAATTAAAGACTCTTGGAAGGCTCTTTGAACCACTCTTAAATCATCCGTTACCGGTTCACATACCAATTCTAAGTTTGGATCTGTGGTACCGTGTTCTGCTGCTAGTTCAACTTGAAGGGTTGTTAGAGCACTCTTGAATTCCGCTTCCATTGCGTTTGGAACAACAACTAAGGCTACACTTTCCCTTGGAATCGCATTTCGCAATCCACCGCCGTCCAAATGAGCTAAACGAACCGCTGAGCCAAGTCGGTCTAGAACGCGATTCATGAGCTTATTGGCATTACCCAATCCTTTATGGATATCCATTCCACTGTGTCCTCCACTCAAGCCACGAACAATAATTTTGAATCCTAAAGAATCTGCTGGTGCCGCTTCCATAGCCACTTCTCTAGTGGCGTTAATGTCTATTCCCCCGGCACAACCAATGGTAAGCTCGTCATCATCTTCTGTGTCAATGTTTAAAAGAATTTTACCGTTAAGCATGCCTCCTTTAAGCTCCAAGGCTCCGGTCATTCCCGTCTCCTCATCAATGGTAAAAAGCGCGTCAATGGCAGGATGTGGAATATCTGTTGAACTTAACACAGCCATGATGTACGCCACACCCATGCCATTATCTGCACCCAACGTTGTTCCTCTTGCCTTTACCCAATCGCCATCAACATACATATCAATACCTTGAGTATTAAAGTCAAAGTCGGTATCATTGTTTTTTTGGTGAACCATATCCAAGTGCGCTTGGAGAACCACTGGTGTTCTTTCCTCCATGCCTTTAGAAGCTTGTTTTCTAATAAATACATTGCCTACATGATCTACCTCAGTAGGTAAGCCCAAGCTGTTTCCAAAGTCCACCATAAACTGAATAACGCGCTCCTCCTTTTTTGAAGGTCTTGGAACCGCATTCAAATCGGCAAAATGATTCCAAACACTGGTGGGCTCTAAACCCCTAATTTGTTCACTCATAATTACATTCTATTGGGTACTTGGATGCCCAAGCAATTCATTGATTCTTTTATTACTTCGCCCACTGTTTTACTCAAAGCCAAACGGAAGGCAATGGTTTTTCCATCATCCGCATGCAGTATACTGTTATTATGGTAGAAGCTGTTGTACTTTTTGACTAAATCGTATGTATAATTGGCTAAACGTGCGGGACTCAAACTAGCAGCGGCCTTTTCAATGGTATCGGGAAAGTCTAACAGTGCTTTAATCAATGTGATTTCTTCTTCATTGGGAACAATATCTGTCCAATTTACTTTAGAAACATGGTCGGACTTTCGCTGTAAACTCTGTATCCTAGCGTAAGTATACTGTATGAACGGTCCTGTATTTCCATTAAAGTCAATACTGTCTGCAGGGTTAAAAAGCATCCGTTTTTTCGGGTCTACCTTTAATATGAAATACTTTAATGCACCTAAACCAAGGGTTTTAAACAGGCGCATTTGCTCTTCTTCACTCAGTCCATCAATTTTACCAAGTTCCATGGAAATAGAGGCCGCATCTGCAACCATGCTATCAATGAGGTCATCTGCATCTACCACAGTCCCTTCTCTTGATTTCATTTTTCCTGTTGGCAAATCCACCATGCCGTAGCTCAAATGATGAAGGCCTTCAGCCCAAGAATAGCCTAATCGCTTTAGTATTAGGAATAGCACTTTGAAATGGTAATCTTGCTCATTTCCAACTACATAGGTCATTCCTTGAGCATCAAAATCTTTAAAACGCTGGATTGCTGTACCAATATCTTGAGTCATATATACGGAGGTCCCGTCACTTCTCAAGACGAGTTTATGATCCAGACCTTCATCTTCTAAGTTTATCCAAACAGAACTGTCTTCCTTTTGGTAAAACACACCATTCTCAAGTCCTTTAACTACATCATCTTTACCTAAAACATAGGTGTTGCTTTCATAGTAATTCTTGTCAAAATCTACCCCGAGTTTCTCATACGTAGCATTAAAACCTTGGTAAACCCAACTGTTCATTGTTTTCCACAATTCAACAACTTCAGAATCTCCCTGCTCCCACTTAAGCAACATCTCTTGTGCTTTAATGATTGAAGGCGCCTGCTTTTTGGCCAATTCTTCTGAAACGCCATTTGCCATCAATTCCTTTATCTCGGATTTATAGCGTTGATCAAACTTTACATAATACTTCCCGACCAGGTGATCTCCTTTTAAGCCCGTGCTCTGTGGTGTTTCGCCATTTCCCTCTTCTTGCCATGCTAACATGGACTTACAGATATGAATACCACGATCATTGATGATTTGAACTTTCACAACATCAACACCACTGGCCTTTAGAATTTGGCTCACAGCATACCCCAATAGGTTATTTCTAATGTGTCCTAAATGAAGCGGTTTATTGGTATTTGGCGAACTGTATTCTACAATATATGCACCCTTACTTTTTGGGGCTGGAAGACCTAAATTTGAATTTATAAAATCTTGTAAATCATTAACATATCCCAATTTATCTAAACCTAAATTAAGGAAACCTTTTACCACATTAAATGACGTTATCACTTCTTTGGATAGCAGGGATGAGCCAATTTCATGAGCAACAATTTCTGGCGCCTTTTTCGCTGCACGAACTACAGGAAAAACCACCAAGGTAAGATCGCCTTCAAATTCCTTTCTTGTCTCCTGTAATTCTACAGAGAAGGAAACCCCGTACAATTCCTGAATAACTGCCTCTATGTTTTGTTCCAAGCTCATGCGCTACACTAGTTTTGGCAAATATATCTCAGCGAGCATACATCTGGCACTTCCGCCGCCTAGAGTTTCAATGGTCTTAAGATTTGCATGAATGATAGAATGGTATTTTTCAATGAAATTGAGCTGGTCTTTGGTCAAAGAGTTAAATGCACTTGAACTCATAACTAAATGTAAAGATTTATGCTTGCCTTCAACTAAGAGCATATTGCCTCCAAACTGATGCTTTTGTGCCTCTGAAATTAGAAGCAACTCCTTGCCGCTTTTCTCTATTTTATTCAATACATACTGGCGCTCCGTTTCATTATCAATGGCATCCGCACAAAGTACGGCGTACTTGTCCGTCATGCACATGAGTACGTTGGTGTGATATATGGGACGTCTTCCATCTGGCGTATCTTGAAACGCACTAAAGACAATGGGTTCATAACCCAATTTCTCGCACAACCTCTCAAACAATTGAGCATCCGCTCGTTGGCTTCGCGCCATATAAGCAATCTTCTGGTCATGATCAAAGATGATGCACCCCGTACCTTCTAAATACCTTTGCTCATCTTCAGCTGCAGAAAGGTCGTAGACTTCTTTAAATGCAAATCCTTCACTGGTTAAAATTTGTTCAATGTCGCTGCGACGCTCAAGACGTCTATTTTCTGCCTTCATTGGATATAGCACAACGGTGCCATCCTCATGCATACTAATCCAATTGTTTGGAAATATACTGTCTGGTGTATGTGGGTTATCAGTGTCCGGTACTTCAACAACTTTGACTCCTGCAAGCCTTAATTTGACTACAAAAGCATCAAATTCTACCTGTGCCTTCTTGTTATCTTCATGGGCTTCTCCCGCTGCCTCAACTTGCTGGTAAAAATTATCTACGGCAGTCTGAGCATTCATTCCGAAACGAACGGGACGAATCATTAATATGGAGTTAGTTGCGTTTTTAGTCATTTATTCTCTAATTAAAGGCATGGTGCTGCAACGCAACAACCCTCCCATTTTAACTACTTGATCATATGCTACGGCATGAACCGTGTACCCTCTGTCCCTGAGCCAATCTTGTAAGCGGATTGCCGCTGCACTCACCAAAACCTCCTTTGGAGCAATACTAAATACATTCGTATGTAATTGGTAGGCTTCCTCTTGGGTACAACGAAATATATTATCCCTACCAAAGTAGTTTTCAACCCAAGTAATGTCCGCGGGATTCTTGAATAAATGCGGTGCCAATAACAGTGCATCCCCAAGTGGCTGAAATGCACAATCTAAATGCAGAGAACCCTTTAGTGGATCCGTATCGTCTTTAAACAACTCAAAACTCTTGAACTCTAGAGCAGGGAATTCATCTTGTAGATACTCAAATCCATTCGTATTGGTACGTGCCGTCTGAAATTTTTCAAAGGTTTCATCACTGCTAACCCCCACAAAGACGTAGGGTTCATGAATAATAACATCTCCTCCTTCCGCATAGCAATCGCTTGGAAGCATGATAATATTAGAAGAAGGAATGGCATTCAACAAGGATTCTATTGCTCCTAATTCTTCCTTCCTGTCTTCAATGATGTTTGGCAAGATGAACTGATCTTCTATTACAAATCCAATGTCTCTTGTGAAAATTTGATTTGTTTTCTCAAGTACGGCGGGCCTTAGAACCTCTATTCCTAATGATTCCAGCTTTTCTACCAAAGTTGTTACCTGTAGAATACAATCTTCAACCGCTGGAAACGTTCCTAATACAACGCTTTCTCTACTTCTTGCGTCATAACAATCATGTAGTGATGGTTTTTGCCCCATATCACGGGCTATTCCTACCATAACAGTTTGGAGACGACCATACTCTGTTTTGATTTTTGGGTGTATTTGCATGTGATGGGTTAATGGACCACAAAAATAGATTAAATGTGTTGATAACGCCATGAAAGTGGGCGCTTTTACTAACCCGCAACTAACTATTTTTGAAAGTACTACCGATTCCACTATGGCAACAAAAAAAGAAGCTTCCAAGAAAAAATCAACCCACAAGTTTGTAGGCACTCTTAAGCAATTTGCTTCCCAAGCTAAGGAAATCACCGACGATCCTACAGCAAAGATTTTTATGGGTGTTATGCTCCTTTTTATCAGCGCTTTTATCTTTTTTGCGGAAATCAGCTTTCTTTGGAACTGGACAGAAGACTTTAGCTTAAACACAGCAGATGACACGGCACTTCAAAGTTTAACAGCGTCCAATCTTCTTGGAACCTTGGGACACCGCATAGGATGGCTTTTAATGCTAAGAGGATTTGGTATTGGAGGTTTTTTGTTTGCTTTCTACCTTTTCGCAATGGGCTTAAGGATTGCCTTCGAATTCAAACGGTTCAAGCCAATTGGATTGTTCAATCACACCATTATTCTTGTATCTATCCTCAGTATTTTTATTTCTGCTCTTGTTCCATCTCACCCTACAGTTCTAGGTGGAATTACAGGTTTTTATTTTTCCAACTATATGGGAATCAAGTTAGGTTCAATGGGGATTTACCTCGTCCTGCTCGGTATAACGGCACTTTACTTGATTGTCACCTTTAAGATTAGCAAGCTCAATGTTCCTTCGCGTAAACTCGCTAAAAAGGATATTGAATCAGGTGATGAATCCTCCCAAATTGACGTAGAGGAAATAGAGGCCGATGATAGCAATGTGGTAACGTTTTCAGACCAGTCAACTAACGATGAAGAATCAGTAGAATCTCCATCCGAGCTCACGGAAAAATCCCCGCCACTCAACGAAAACCCAGAGGAAGCGGAGATATTAGTTTCGAACGATTCAACTCCAACTAAAGAGGATGATTTTCAAGTAAAAGTTGAAGTGCATCAAGATGAAGAAGCTTCTAAAAAAGAACTGAATCAAAAGGTAAAGGACTTTGGTGAATACGACCCTACGCTTGACCTGAGTAGATTCCGATTACCGGGAATTGACTTACTCCAACAATACGGTGACGGTCAAATCACTTTTGATAAAGAAGAAATTGAAAACAACAAAAACAACATTGTTGATACCCTGCGTAATTACAGTATTGAAATCAAGGAGATTAAGGCTACCATTGGCCCAACAGTCACGCTTTATGAAATTGTTCCAGCGGCAGGTATACGCATCTCAAAAATCAAAAATCTGGAGGATGATATTGCCTTAAGTCTCGCTGCCCTTGGTATTCGCATTATTGCACCAATACCTGGAAAAGGAACCATAGGAATTGAGGTGCCTAATGCAAACCCACAAGTGGTGAGTATGAAACAAGTCATCTCCAGCAAGCGTTTTCAGCAAGCCAATATGGAATTACCTGTTGCGATGGGTAGAACAATTACCAATGAGAATTTTGTATTTGATTTAGCAAAAATGCCTCACCTCTTAATGGCTGGTGCCACAGGTCAGGGAAAATCGGTTGGATTGAATGCAATCCTCACCTCACTGTTATACAAGAAGCACCCTTCTCAGTTAAAATTTGTTCTTGTAGATCCCAAGAAGGTAGAATTGACTTTATATAACAAAATTGAAAGGCACTACCTCGCCGTATTACCGGATTCGGATGAAGCCATTATTACCGACACGACTAAGGTGGTAAATACATTGAATAGCCTTTGTATTGAAATGGATAACCGATACGAGCTTTTAAAAGCCGCCTTGGTTAGAAACATAAAGGAATACAATGCAAAGTTCGTTTCAAGACGTCTCAACCCGGAAGAAGGACACCGTTTCCTTCCCTACATTGTTTTAGTCATTGACGAATTTGCAGATTTGATAATGACCGCAGGCAAGGAAGTAGAAATGCCTATTGCACGTCTTGCTCAGTTGGCAAGAGCAATCGGAATTCACCTCATTGTAGCTACACAACGTCCCTCTGTCAATGTGATTACAGGAATCATTAAAGCAAATTTCCCTGCGCGTGCAGCCTTTAGGGTGACTTCAAAAATAGATTCTAGGACAATATTGGATGCTGGCGGTGCAGATCAATTGATTGGTAAGGGCGATATGCTCTTCTCTCAAGGTTCAGACCTTATACGATTGCAATGTGCATTTGTGGATACACCGGAAGTAGAAGAGATTTGTGATTTTATAGGAAACCAAAAAGCCTACCCTACAGCCTATCAGCTTCCAGAATATGTTGGAGAGGAAAGCAGCGGCGTTGGAGAAATTGATCCAAAAGACCGTGATGCACTTTTTGAAGATGCAGCCCGATTAGTAGTTGCCTCACAGCAAGGCTCAACATCAATGATTCAACGCAAACTTAAACTAGGATACAACAGAGCAGGGCGTATTGTTGATCAACTAGAAGCTGCAGGTATACTTGGTCCTTTTGAAGGATCTAAGGCAAGACAAGTTTTAGTAGTAGACGATTTAGCATTGGAACAGAAATTGAAAGGAGAATCGTAAATTGCGAGTCATGAAAATATTTGCCCTACTACTGTTGCCCTTCATGGTGATGAGCCAGAGTCATGAAGAAGCCAAAAAGCTCTTAAATCAGGTCTATGAAAGCACCCTTGCTTTAGAATCGCAACACATATTGTTTACCAATACCATTGAGGTTCCCAGTAACGGAGGGATTAAAAAAAGAAGTTCGAAAGGCGAATTGTTTGCTATTGGTGAAAAAGTGAGAGTAAAAACCGATGCCTTTGAATTTCTTTCAAACGGAAGTAAGGCCTACCTCATTTATCCAGATGATGAGGAAATTGAAGTTGCAGCAACGGATGAAGAAGCAAGTTTAAGCCCTGCAGATATCTTAAAAAACTACCAAAACGGATACAGTTACAAGATGGCAGGACGTGCTACGGAACAAGGAAAGGTTGTGCAATATATACGTCTTAAACCCGTTAGTAGCGAAGAAATAAAAGAAATACTCATTGGAGTGAATATGAAAACCATGCTGTTGGACAACTACACTCAATTTGGCAATAACGGTTCAAACAACATATTTTCTGTAGATAATTATGAGGTCAATGCTCCCTTAGATTTGGAGCTATTCAACATCAACGCGCAAGAGTTTTCAGGATTCTATCGCCTCTAATTCATGAACAAGCTAGACAAGTATGTGCTCAAAAGTTTCATCAAGCCCCTCATTCCAACTGTGGGTATTATGGTGTTCTTTTTTCTCATGCAAATGGTATGGAAGTACATAGATGATCTAGCCGGAAAGGGAATTGAGTGGTATACCATTCTTGAATTGATGTTTTATTGGGCTGCTAGCGTAGTTCCCTTTGCCTTGCCCGTAAGTATTTTATTTGCCTCATTACTCACCTTTGGAAATTTTGGGGAGCATTATGAAATGGCCGCGATGAAAAGTTCTGGCATTTCACTCTTTAGAGGAATTAGATCTTTAGTCATTTTAAATATTTTCATTGCTCTTGGGGCATTCTACTTCTACAACAACGTAATACCCGTAGCAAATTTGAAGGGTCAGAGTTTATTGATAAATATCACTAAAAGTAAACCTGCATTCCACATAACACCGGGTATTTTCTACAATGGCTTTGAGGGCTACAGCATCAAAATTGGTCAAAAACAGGGTGATCAGGAACAATTGTTAAAAGACATCTACATCTATGACCATAAGGAAACTAAAAAAGGAAATCATAAAGTGCTTACCGCTGCCTCTGGCAATATGCGAACTGTATCTGGAAGCAGATTTCTAGAGATAGAACTTCACGACGGTGCTACCTACGAGGATATAGTTAAGAAAGATCGCGAAGAACGACTTAAGATGCCTTGGGCGCGCAGCTCATTTGACACCGCTTTTATTCGCTTTCCCTTGGACGGGTTTTCAAATGAAGATTTGTATAAAACGCGTCGTAGAGATTTCATGATGCTCAATACCAAACAGTTATTAGCAACTACAGATACCATCAAAAAACAGATTGAGAAACGTCAAGCACATTTTGAAAATAGTCTTCAAGGGAAATATAAGTTCAACTACATAGATGCCGCTACTGGCAATACTGCTATTCTCCATCAAAACCTGATGAAGAATCTTCATAACGGCATGAAAGTCAGGGCTTCTCAGGGTGCTATTCGCAAGGCACGGAGTAATTTAGAATACATTAGACAACAGAAAAGAGAAATGGAGTGGCGTAAAGAGCAATACATGCGTCACTGGATTGAGTATTACAAGAAGTATGCATTAGGTGTTGCCGTATTAATCATGTTTTTCATTGGTGCACCTTTGGGAAGCATTATTAGGAAAGGAGGCATTGGTTTGCCCTTGGTCATCTCCACAGTGGCTTTTTTGATTTTTCATATCTTAAATACCACCTTTGAAAAAATGGGACGTGAAATGTTAATGGATGTGGTTTTAGCAAGTTGGTTACCTTCCTTAATTCTTGCTCCTGTGGCTCTATTGTTAACTTACAGCGCATCAACGGATAAGTCTTTGCTTTCGGGGGAATGGTTTAACAAATTAGCCTCAAGAATGAATAAATCGCAGAAGAATGCCTAGAATTCTAATTCTTGCCAATAAAGTACCATATCCTTCCAAGGATGGTAGTTCTATTGCCATGGCTCGATTACTAGAAAACTTCATAGAATTAGGGAATCACCAGATTACCTATGGTGCATTGAACACACTAAAGCATAGAAAGAAAATAGATGACTTTCCGGATGCAATCAAAAAACACATTACCCTAAAAACGTTTGAGGAAAACACCTCCCCAACCCCGTCAAACGCACTGATCAACTTACTGTTCACCAAACAACCCTTTCATACAATACGCTTTTACGTGCTTTCTATGCAAAAGTGGCTGGAAGAATTTGACAATGGTTACTTTGATTTAGTTGTACTAGAAGGTGCATTCATGGGCCATTATTTACCATTGGCCATGCTGAAAGGTAAAAAAGTTGCGCTCAGAGCCCATAATTTAGAACATGTGATTTGGGAGCGTAGTAGTAAGAACCTCGCTTCTCCGCTGAAAAAGTTTTATTTAAATATTCAGACCAACAGACTGAAAAAATTTGAACAGAAACTATCGATGCTCGTACACTCCGTTTGGAGTATATCTTCTATTGACATGTATTGGTTTAAATCCTTTAATGTGAACACCTTCTTTGTGCCAGTAAGTATTAAAAAGCAGGAAATGAATGTTGATATTGTGCCCAGGCGTTGCTTTTTCTTGGGCGCATTGGACTGGATGCCAAATTTAGAGTCATTACAATGGTTCCTTTCAGAAGTTTGGCCACTTGTCAATAAGCTAGATTCCAATATAGAATTCCACGTTGCCGGCAATAATACACCAGATAACATCATGACTATTCAGGCGCATAACGTGCATATTCATGGTAAAGTTCCTAACGCAGAGGTCTTTTCAAAAAACCACGGCGTGAGTATTATTCCATTGTTAAGTGGTTCAGGTGTACGCATCAAACTTCTTGAAAACGGCAGTTTTGGTATACCAACCATTTCAACCACTATTGGCGCAGAGGGTGTCTATGAAATTCAAAACTCAAAAATTCCGCTGAGCGATATTCCAGAGGAGTTAGCAAAAGAAATTGTGGCGCTAACCACAGATAGTAACAAAGCTGCTCAGATTGCTCAAGACCTCTACACCGACATCAATAACAGGTTCAGCGCAAAAAACGCCATGGCATCAATACAACAAGCATGGCCCAAATAATTGGAATTTCAATCTCCTTGTTTTGCGCACTCCTCTTTGGTGCCACATACATCATATATCCTATTATTAGGTATATACGATTGGATAAACAAAAGAACCTTAAGAAGAATAAAGCTTTTGCACCAAACGTGGCGGTTCTCTTTGCGGCGTATAATGAATGCGATGTGATTGAACTCAAAATAAACAGTATTCTAAAATCATCATATCCAAAGGAAAAGATTCAAATTTGGATTGGCAGTGACCAGAGCAACGACGGTACAGATGAAATCGTCAAGGAACTACAAAAAGAAAATCCTAATATTCATCTATACCGAGCGGAAGAAAGAACGGGAAAGTCAGGCATCATGAATATTCTCGTTGAAATGGCAGATGCAGAGATCATTATTGCCACGGATGCAAATATTTTATTCACTCCAACTACCGTTGAGGAATTGGTGCACTCATTTACTGAGGACAAGGTGGGAGCTGTTGCCGGTTCGCTTCACTATCATGGTGAATATGCTAATCATACCGCTATCGCTGAAAACCAATATCTCCAAATGGAAAATGTTATCCGATTAAGCGAGAGTCAACATTTTGGTTTTTGTTTAGGTATGGAGGGCGGCCTTTATGCTATTCGTAAAAACCTTTGGTCTGTAATACCTGCTGCAACTTTTATGGAAGACTTTTTCCAAACTATGAAGATAGTTGAGAAGCAATATCAAATAGTCTTTAATCCTAAAGCTATTGGACTAGAAGAGGTTAGCACCTCTCTTGCAGAAGAATACAAGAGAAAAACTAGAATAGCATTGGGTAATTTTCAAAATTTAAAAAGATTTCAAAGTGTACTGATCAAAAATTTCTGGCCAGTGGGCTACGCTTTTCTTTTTCATAAAGTTTTACGCTGGTTTACCCCGCACATTGCAATTGTATTGATACTCTCTTTAATACTGAATCCGCTCACAACACTTTTGGGCATTGGGCTGTTAATGTTTTGTTTCGTTCAGTTTCTTTTAGTGAAATGGAAGATACACGGACGTGTAGCCTATTTTTGCGCAATGAATTTAGCAATGCTCATGGGTCATATTAGATACTTAAAAGGCGTAAAATCAAGCGTTTGGCAACCAACCAAAAGAAATCAATAATGAGTCTGAATACAATCGAAGAGGCACTGACGGATATTGCCAACGGCAAAGTAGTCATAGTAGTTGACGACGAAAATCGCGAAAATGAAGGTGATTTTGTAGCCGCTGCAGAATGCGTTACCCCGGAGATGATTAACTTCATGGCAACGGAAGGTAGAGGACTTATTTGCACTCCTATTCTACCCAAGCGATCTGAAGAATTGGATATACCGCCCATGGTTCATACCAATACAGACCCCAATAAAACTGCATTCACGGTAAGTATTGATCGAATTGGAGAAGGATGTACTACAGGGATTTCAGCATATGACAGGTATATGACCGTTAAGGCTTTAGTTGATCCTAACATTAAACCAGAACAACTCGCAAGACCAGGACATATATTTCCATTGATTGCAAAGCCTGGAGGCGTGTTGCGTCGCGTGGGTCATACGGAGGCTGCTGTAGATTTAGCTCGATTGGCAGGAAAAGCGCCTGCCGGTGTGATTGTGGAAATTATGAATGAAGACGGCTCTATGGCTCGACTTCCTCAACTCAAAAAAATAGCGGCTAAACATGATTTAAAAATCATTAGTATTGAAGATTTGGTGGCATTTAGAATGGAAAAGGAAAGTTTGGTTGAGCTCGCAGAGAAGGCTGAAATTGACACTCCATTTGGAAAATTCACCCTGCATGCTTTTGAGCAGAAAACCAATGAGCAAGTGCACATTGCGCTTACAAAAGGAAATTGGAATACGGATGAAATTATACCAGTACGTATTCAAAGTGCAGGAATAGCAAATGATGTATTCCATGCATTAACAACAAATGAAGCGAGTAATTTCCGCAGAGCACTCTCAACCATTTCAAAACGAGGTAACGGAGCAATCATATATATGAATCAAGAGCGAAGCTCGAATAAAATATTGAACAGAATCCGCCAATTCAAAAAAGACGGTTCACTGAATAGTTTGGGGTCTATGAAAGATGCCAAAGACTTTGGAATCGGCGCACAAATCATTCATCAATTGGGAATAAAAAAGATTGATTTAATCACGAATAATCCCATTAAAAGAGTTGGTGTTGCGGGCTACGGTCTAGAAATTGTTAAGAATTCCGCACTAGAATGAGTAAAACCAATTCCATCAAATTAGCTTGTAGGTTTTATATTGGCCAAGAGACCGCATTCAGTTTAAGGATGTTACTGTTTATTACAGGCATTTCCGGAATTCTTGAAACATTGCCCATTCTTATTTCATTGCCACTAATCAAAAGCCTCTTTTTGGGAACCAACAGTGTAACCATTGGCTCACAAGAGTTATCCGTTCCGTATTTTTCAATTGTTTTATCTATAATCTTATTGCTTAGATTCCTTGTAGGTCGTCAAGCTCAATTTTATAATGCCAAAACTAGAATTGATTTATTGAGTCATTTTCGTCAAAATCAATCCAAGGAGTTCAGGCAATTACATAAAGTGAACTTTGGGAAGAGTGTGCAATCTATCAATTTCCTACTAGTAGGCTGGAGTCAATTATTACCGGGTATTGTATTCACATTGATTGGAATTTACTTATCACCGCGATTTGGAATAAGCACATTATTACTCATTGGTATTTGGGCACTTGTATTGTCAAGAATAAAAATCAAACAAGACTATTGGCATGCCAACTCAAGTGAATTAACCAATAGAATGGATGATTTGAGCAATGAAGAATTGAAGACGCTTTCTGCCTCTAGAGTCCAAGCAGCACGTTGGGATGCTACCAACAAAAACCTCAGAGAAATAGTTATAATTTCCTCATTACTACTTGCTTTATATCTAAATACCCGCCTAGGGATGGGTGCTGATTTTGACTCAATAATAATTATTGTTGTTCTGCTAAGAGGGCTTCAGCAATTGTACACTGCTTATATCATGTCTCAACAGCTCTCTGGATGCAACAAGTACTTAATGGCTTCAACAGCATCCAGTGTTTCAGCGAATTAATGGTTCAGCCTCCTTAAGGCTCCAATAACTTACTAAAGCTAAACAGCGGTTCATCCTCAATGAATAATACATTAGGCTTTATTCCAAAAGATGCTGCGCTATTCTTTACGGTTTCCAGCTGCTTTCCAATGTAATCATTCAGCGATTTCGATTCTTGGGCAGACAAAACAGTTTTCATACCATTTTCGGAATCTCTAACAAACTCACCTGCATAGTATGAAGGTTGCAATTCGCGTTCTTTAGACACTAGCATTAAGATTTTGACATAATGTCCGGCATCTACGAACGCCCCTAGCCTTTCACAAAGCAATTCTAAGTTTTCATGGTACGGATCGGTCAAAAAAAGCACTTCGCTCCTGGGAGCTATTTCAGATAACAACATAGAAATCGCACCCTCTAAGTCTCCATTATTTTGCGCAGATTGTGAACGTTCCGCAATGTGATAGAGTATTTGTTCTACAGCCTCATCCGTATTTTTAGCTTGGAAAAAAAAGAGGTCTTCCTCACGCACATCCAATAATCCTAAGGCATCTCTCTGTTTGGAAAGCAACGCAGCAGAAAGAGCAATCTGCCTGACTGCATACTCCCACCGTTCACCGTCCTCCCCATACATGGAAGAACTTGAATCTAAAAGAAAATAAGCCCGCAAATTACTTTCCGCTTCAAACTGTTTGGTCAGAAATTTATCCTGTCTTGCTAAAACAGTCCAATCAATGAATTTTGGTGAATCACCTGGCACATATTCTCTGTGTTGAGCGAAATCAAGGCTAAATCCAAAATCAGGGCTTTTATGTAAACCGGTCATAAAACCTCGTACACGCTGCCGTGCCCACCAAGTCAAGCCAATGATTTCCTCCTTGTTCATTAATTCATTGAAATTTTTTGACGCGCCCAGCTAGATAATGTGATATAGTCCAAAGGAACATCCGTCCTAAATAATTCTAGGACTAAGATAAGCTTCATTTGAAGCAATTTCACACGCTCGGTAAGTTCAGATGGAAAACCACCTTTCAGCATTCGTGCTGAATTCGCAATCCTGATATGCTCTAGTAATTCATTGGCTGATTGAATAGCCTTTCCGTAGTAATTCTCAAAAGTGTGCTCGTACCTAGCTGCAACACCTTGATCGAGTTCATTACACAAATTGATAATATCATCTTTAATTTTGAATGCGAGATTGAATGTACCGTTGCTGTGGTATCCTTTGGTTAGTCGCTGAATGGCGCGATTAATTGACATTGCTTCTTGATATAGTGGTTGGCTAATAGTTGTTTTCATTTCGTTATAGATTTAATGGATTTGTTTTAAATAGTTGAATTGGCTGCTTTTACGGGCGCATTCCTTCATTAATTCAAAGTAAAACACATTGCTTTGTTTACTCATTTCTTCTTTAGGGGGAAAAACCACTATATGCTCAGGCAAATGGGGAAGTAAGGCTGTGAATTTTGCAATGTTCCAAGAGAATTGCTCCAATATCTTGATTTGTTCCTTAAGCTGTTCATGTTCATGATAATCCATCATGACTGCGGTAATGTCCTGCCAGCATGCATTCAATTCCTTGACAACTGAATTTTGAAAATCCCTACTTTGAAACATGATAGATGCTCCGTACTTCTGAATTTGAAAAGTGCTCTTACTTTGAATAAGTTCTAAAGAGTTATACATAATATGATTTATTGGTTTTGTTGATTAATCGTTCTTTTGGCCAACAGTCCCCCACCTAAAAGAACTACAGCCAATCCACCATCAATAGGAACAGTTGGAGGCTGTGGCGCAGGTACATGAATTATTCGGCGCTGAGCACTTAGAATAAATGAAGAACTGAATAGCATTACGATAATGAGATATCTTTTCATAGTGGAATAATATTTTGAGATTATATATCTAAAATTACGCGGTAGTTAGAGGAATATTTTTCAGCTTGGAAAACTTTAGGTTTTGAACAATCCACTACTTTAGCGCTATGATTATCACCAAAACCCCATTCAGGATTTCATTTGTAGGAGGCGGAAGCGATTTAGAGAGTTTCTTTAGTATTAGAAAAGGAGCTGTACTGAGTACAACTATAGATAAATACATGTACATCAGTACGCACCAGTTTTTTGAAAGAGATAAGATTCGATGTAAATATTCACAAACTGAAACCGTAAGCGACGTAAATCAACTCAAACATCCGATACTAAAAACCGTTCTCAAAGATTTTGATCTAAATGGTATAGAGGTGAGTTCTATTGCAGATATACCGGGTGGCACAGGAATGGGTAGTAGCTCAAGTTTTACAGTAGGCTTGCTTCACAATTTAAGTGCGTATACGAATAAAACGGTATCCAAGGAGAAATTGGGTGCTGGAGCTTGTAGAATTGAGATAGATCTTTTGAAAGAACCAATTGGAAAACAAGATCAATACGCTGCTGCCTTTGGAGGATTGAACGTCATTGAATTTAATTCAGATGGATCGGTGCACGTAGATCCGGTTTTAATAAGTACAGAAACTCGCCAAACTTTAAACTGCAATCTTAAGTTGTATTACATTGGTAATCAGAGAAGTGCTAGTAAAATTCTTGCAGAACAAAATAAGAATACTGCTCAAGCAGATAAATTTCAGGCCTTGGAGCATATGGTGGATTTAGTATATCAACTAAAAGAAGTATTAGCCTTAGGCGATTTGAATGCTTTTGGTGACATCCTCCATGAAAATTGGTTACTTAAACAGAGTCTGGCTAAGGGAATTACCACTCCACGCATTAATACACTTTATGATACCGCAATGAATTCTGGTGCCCGCGGAGGTAAGCTACTAGGAGCAGGCGGTGGTGGATTTATGCTTTTTTATGCGGATCAAGACAAACACGCTAGTTTAGATGCTGCTATGGCCGATTTGGATGCTTTTCCTTTCGAATTTAAAATGGAAGAAGAAGGTTCAAAAATTATCCATGTTGAAAGTTGAACCAGTTTTTATTTCTGCTTTGATTATTTGATTACTTTTGCCGCTCAATTATTTATTAATTAACGGGGTTTCGGACCCTTTTAAAACAATTAATTATGGCAACAAAGATTCGTTTGCAAAGAGGTGGTCGTAAAGCACGTCCAATCTATTCTATCGTTGTCGCGGATGCTCGAGCAAAACGCGACGGTCGTTTCATTGAAAAATTAGGTACTTACAATCCTAATACAAATCCTGCAACAATCGATTTAAATTTTGATTCTGCTCTTGCATGGGTTATGAAAGGTGCACAGCCAACAGACACTGCGCGCTCTATCCTATCCTACCGCGGTGTGATGATGAAAAAGCACCTACTTGAAGGTGTTCGTAAAGGCGCTCTTACTCAAGAACAAGCAGATGCTAAATATGACGCTTGGCTCAATGATAAAGAGTCTAAAATCGGTGCTAATGTAAAAGCAATTGACGCGAAAAAGGCTGCAGATAAAAATGCACGTCTTGCGGCTGAAACTGAAGTAAATAAGGCACGTGCTGCCGCAATAGCTGCTGCTCTAGCACCTGCGGAAGAAGCACCTGCTGAGGCTGCTGCGGAAGAAGCACCTGCGGAAGCTGCTGCAGAAGAAGCACCTGTTGAAGCTGCTACGGAAGAAGCACCTGCTGAAGCTACTGCGGAAGATGCACCCGCTGAGGCTGCTGCAGAAGAAGCACCTGCTGAGGCTGCTGCGGAAGAAGCACCTGCTGAGGCTGCCGCGGAAGATGCACCTGCTGAAGCTGCTGCAGAAGAAGCACCTGCTGAAGCTGCTGTAGAAGAAGCACCTGCTGAGGCTGCTGCAGAAGAAGCACCTGCTGAAGCTGCTGTAGAAGAAACACCTGCTGAGGCTGCTGCAGAAGAAGCACCTACTGAGGCTACAGAAAAAACTGAAGAGTAATTGTGCAAAAGGAGCAGTGCTTTTTACTTGGTAAAATCACAAAACTCCATGGTTATAAAGGGTCAATGGTATTATTCATAGACTCTTCTACTCCACAATACTTTAAAAATTTGGAATCAGTTTTCTTGGAAATTAACCAAGAGCTGATTCCATTTTTTTTTAGTGAACGCGGTAAGCTCAATGGGAAAAAACTCATTGTTAAACTTGAAGATGTAACCCCTGAACATGCGTCAAGTTTAGTTGGTTGTCAAGCCTATCTACCAAAAGAAATGCTTCCCTCAGTAACAGAAGGATTTTATGATAAAGCAATCATAGGCTTTAATGTAATTTCAAACAGCAGTAGTATTGGGAGCATTATAGATGTAATTGAAAACTCGGCTCAAAATTTATTCGTGATTGAGGGCGAAAAAGAATTTCTTGTCCCAGCCGTAGAGGCTTTTATCAAAGAAATTGACCATCAGAATAAAATAGTTTATCTTGAATTGCCCGAAGGTCTTTTAGATCTTTAATCGCAGATGAACGAACAGAAACCATACGATCCTAGATACCTCCATTTGATTTTCAGCGCACTTTTGATGATTCAGCTTGTGCTGACCTCTGTTGTTTTATATGTAGGTAGCGAATCTGCTAAAATTCTACTCCTTCCCTTTAAGGGAAACACCTATGCTATTCCAGGAATAGCATTCGTATTCGTGCTATTAGGTAGATACGTCTGGAACAATGGCATGAAGGAAATCAACGGATCTAACAACCTTTTAGAAAAACTTGAACTTCTCACTAAAATCCACATTTGGAGATGGGTATTGGTTCAACTAGGAACTCTAATTCTTTTAACCTATACCCTTATTGATTCCAACTTTTATTATTTCATTTTTGCCTTGGTTAATATCGTGTATTTCTTCACCTTGCGACCCAAGATTTTTGGACTGATTGGTGAAACATGAAATTCGTAGGACCCTTTCAAATGAAGCAATTTACCGTAGAGCATGATCTTTGTGCTATGCGCGTTAATACAGATGGATGTCTCTTAGGAGCATTGGCTGGAGAAGATGAAGAATTTAACAACGTTCAACATATTCTTGATATAGGAACAGGTAGCGGCGTCATTGCTTTACAAATGGCACAGCGATTTGAAGATGCCTTTATTGATGCCGTAGAAATACATGGTCCTAGTGCCAAACAAGCTGCCAAAAATTTTATATCAAGTCCTTGGTCCAATAGAATGATCTGTTATCATGAACCTTTACAAGAATTTGAATCAGGTAGCGGTTACGATATAATCATTTCAAATCCGCCCTATTTTGAAAATGGTCCAACAAAATCTGACAATGGTGTTGCAAATGCACGACATGCGCTAACTCTTGACTTTAACTCGCTCATAGAGCACACGTCAAGATTACTCAAAGATTCTGGAAGTTTTTGGTGCATTCTGCCTGCCGAACGCGCTGAAAATATGATTGATGCCGCTCTAGAAGAGAATTTATATCCATCCCAGATTTATTATATAAAGCCTCAAAAGAATCGAGAAGCTAATCGATTAATACTCAAATTCACCAAGGAGAAAAAAGAAGAAACAGATAAAAAAGAGCTTGTACTCTACGATTCTCCTCAGCAATATACTGATGCGGCTAAGGGATTACTCGCCCCATTTTACAAGAGTCTTTAATAGCCCGCGTATTCTACGTTCTTTTCAGAGAACTTTACATTAAATTTTCGCGCTAATTCATCTAAAATGGGGTCATACCAATCCTTAGTCAAGGGACGCAATACGCCCTTTGGCATTTCGCCCTCAATAACTAATCTTGCAGCAATACCTAAAGGCAAACCAACTGTGCCCGCCATCGCAGTGTTATCAGCATTGGTTCCCTCCACTCCCATGGAACTTTCTATCATCATCATCTGACCTTCTTGCTGCCAACCTATCTTGTGAAACATCACAATCAAATCCTTATCATCAGGTTGCATGGTCCACACTTTTCTCAAGATGTATTCCAAACATTGTGCAGGTGTGGCTTCATCAAACTCAAAGGTTTCATTAGAGAACAACCCGGCCCATTTAAGCTTATTGAAAATTTCTGAATCTTGAGGAATATTGAGATAGTGTTTAATTTTAAGTTCCACGCTATCGTGTGGATTGTAGGCCAAAAACAGATTGGTGTAATCCCTAAAAGACATTTGGCTTAGCCCAGTAATTGCATAGGAATCGTCCGTCATGCCAAGTTTTACAAAACTATCCCAAGCTCTAGCGTACCCTGGCCTCCTTAATGTTCCACGATACAGTGTGTCCACATCGTTTAATCCGTAGGCATCTCTATACTTTAAGGAATCTCTGTTAGCCAAGCCTTCAAATCGGCCATAACCCTCCACGTCAATAAACTCCGTTCTACGAAACACCATATGTGGGGGTATGTACTTGTATTTTCCTTCTTGTATAAATTTAACAGCTCCCCCTTGACCGGCTAGAACAACATTTCTTGGATTCCAAGTGAACTTATACCGCCAGGGATTTGAACCTTC
>Ga0181600_10000906_pt1 | contig 22816 bp, 20 predicted proteins | sample 041ome_2_FD_132982 | JGI IMG/M metagenome (GOLD analysis project Ga0181600, IMG submission 132982) | Coastal salt marsh microbial communities from the Groves Creek Marsh, Skidaway Island, Georgia - 041406US metaG (megahit assembly) | ecosystem: Environmental > Aquatic > Marine > Intertidal zone... | reverse complement strand
TTCGGCACGACAATAAGGTCTAAAATCTACACAATCTCTCAGGTCATATACCCCATGTTTTTGAGATGTAAATATAGGGATTTCCTGATAATATATCTGTGTAGAAGCAGCTGTGGCTGTTTCTGAGCTAGGTAACGGATAAGAATCCACTGTAGTAAAACTTACATTGGTACTTCCTCTTGAAAAATAATCAAACTCAACATTTAAATATTTGTATGTGCTAAGATTTAGTGTACTTGAACCTTTCTTTGTTATAAAAGCAAGTCCATAGTAGTTATCTTTTTGACCATTAGTTAATCTAAACTCTGCTGTTACATCTTTTGAACCAGCACTGAATCCAGAAGTAATAGTATCCCCTGAATTTATTTGTGAGGTTGTTGTTGAAAGAACAATAGTATCCGCATCCGGAACACTGGTAACTGTTCCCACAATCACACCATTAGAATCTTTGAGTAACGAGCCTAGAACTACTTCTGTGTCAGCAGCGCCTCCACTGCCTGTAATTGTATTTGAACCATCAGAAGTCCAGGTACCTGTAAGAGTATCTTCAGTATATGCTGTTACTGAACGTAGTTTATATACATCTGGAACGCCTAACGAGTATTGACCACCAGTGTGATTGGGGTGGTTATCAATATCTATTCTTATATTTTGTTGTTTTTGTGCTGTTTTGCTTATAGGGCTAAGAGAAGTACCAGTATTGGTAACAGTTGTGTGTGCATATGCTTTAAATGAAGCGATTCCTGCTGTAACAGCACCTCCTAGATCTATTCTAACGTAACCACCTGTTGATGTATCGCCAGAATCATATAGTGTTTCTGCGTCTATGATTTGACCTATTTTATAGGTTACGCTGTTTGCTGTAAACTCAGTAGTTGCTACTAGTATAAGATTAGCATCAAGATTTGCGGCGGAATTTGCCCAGGGGAAATTTTCAAGATTTCCGCCATCTGCTTCAATATCAAATGTTCTTGATGTAATACTGGTTATATCAATTTCTTTAAAATATTCAAATTGATAGTTATTAGCATTACTACTGTCTTGTAATGTTTTAATAGACTTTTTGGGCAAACGCCACAACATTCTATTATAGTCGGTTTCTTCAAGTGTCGCAGAAGATGCAACTACATCTGCATACGCATCAATAGTTCCATTTTCATAATGTAATCCTTGAACGTCTGTAAAATCACCACTAGTAATTTTAATGTCATATAGGTAAAGTTTATATCTTGCTGTTGCTGTACCAATAGTACCCGATGAATGAACAATCTGACGTACTTTGGCCTCACCTATTTTGGTGTTTGAATTGGTTACGTTGTTCACATTGCCAGTACCTAAAACATAGGTTGCTGCACCTATAGTACCGTCATATAAATCTACAATACCATCACCGTTAGTTAATGAACCAATATCCCAAACACCTGCCATTTCGTCAACTTCAATGTAGTTGCCGTAAGAAGTAGTAAGTGTACTGGCATCTGATTTAACTGATGTAATGGGTTTCTTAAAGGGGATTGGTAACTCGTTATCTAGAGATCTAAGATATCCGTTTATGTTAGCTTTACCGGGAGAAATTGTAGCAATAAGAAGTGAGTTATCACCTCCTTCTGCAGCAGTAAATCTACCACCATTCAATGAATCTTTTAAGTGTTCTTGTACATTTACATAGTAACCGTTGACAACATAATTGCCATTAGCAGCGTGTGCTCTTTTAGCAATCTCATCACCTAACTGTGAGAGTGGATCGTTTTTAATTTTGTGGGTAATAAACTTACCATATTGATAAGTACAGTATCTAAAAAAGTTATCAGGTGGGGCTGTGTCTAAAGGAATAGATCTTAAAGTAACTGATACTTTATACCTATCTGCTCCAGGAGAGTTATAGTTATATGTACCTGATGCTGGATCTAACAAAGTGCCGTCTGTGTCTGCACCTACAATACTTTCGTCTACTACGAAACCAATCTGTCGTCTAACAACAGAATTATGTCTGTCTACATAACAACCTATTTTGTCTGTTCTAATAAACTGTCCCTTAGCATATATGATACCAGGAGACAATTGAATTCTTTGTGCGTGTCCCCAATATCTTTTCTTCAGAGTGTCAGTAGCATCAGCTACTTCAAAAGTATCTCCGTTCCAAAAACCAGGGGAGACAACAGTGAGTATTTCACCGCTGTCAAAATGTTGAGCTTTAGTGGTGTTTGTGGTTCCACCGCCGTCAAAGTATGAAAGATATAGTGTTTTCTCATCACCGTTAGAATCGTTTTCTGTACCGCCTCTAACATCTATAATTGTTGCTTTGAGTCCAGTGGTCCCACCCTCTACAGTTTCTCCAATGTAGTTGGGCAATGTGTTATTAGTATAATCGGCAGAGTCATTTACTTTAATATAAGGAACACTGGATGTAAATTCTTCACACCCTGAAATAACCGCACCCTCCTTGAGAGTAAAGCTACTTATTTGTCCAATTTGATCTTGCAGTACAGTTTGAAGCTGAGTTAATTCTCTAGCTTGTACGGCAACCCCTGGCTTAAACAGAATCCTGTTATAGTTATTATCAGGGTCAAAATCGTCATAGTACGGTGATGTGTTTAAATTAAGCGCCATCTTTCTTTAATTCCTAGAATGTAATAAATGCTTTAATTGTTTCTGCCTGGTCTTCTTGTCTACCAATAGTGCCTCTATTTTCGTAGTAAACAAGTTCCCCTGTTTTAATACTAAACTCAGGCTCAGTTACAGCTAAAATATTTGCTGTTGCTGTTGAGCCTCCCTGAGTTGTGTTACTCAATGAAGTAGCAGCTGATACTGAACCTTTCACTGGTTGTAAATGTAAAAAATATCCATTAGTATTTCTAGTCTGAGAAACATAAAATTCTCCTCCACTAGATGACGTAACACCATCATCTACATCATATTTATCAAGTTCTGATTGACTGTCTAATTGAACTACAAAAGAAGCTGTTCCCGTTGAGCCAGTGTATTCCTGAGTTACATCTGAATATTGTTTCAAATTTTTCATTAGACCGATTTGTCTAAAGTCGTTATTCAAAATCAAATCTGAATTATCGGAATCGGATAAAGCTGTTACTATAGCAATGGTAGTAGAATACAATTCTCTTACCATATTATCACCGTGTCCATTTAAAGGAGCAATAATAGCTCGAGTTTGAGCACCTGAACCGGTACCAGAACCTTGAGTAATAGTTATCTCTGCAAAGGTATAATTAGATCCTGCATTAGTAATTGTAATATCTGTTATTTGTCCGTTGTTATCAATAACAGGTATTGCAGTAGCACCAGAACCATCGCCTGATATTGTAATAGTAACGTCACCGTCTATGTAATTAAGTCCGGCACTAATCATTTCAATCCTGTCAATTTGTCCCGCGGAATCCGAAGCAGCTTGTTCTACTGCCCATTGATCTAATCCACTAGTAATGTCAGGGTCGCCCAATCCGATAGAAGCAGTTGCACCAGAACCGGTTTCAATAGCGGCTGTTGCTGTAGCGCCGCCGCTTCCTGAGAAAGTAACTGTGGGAGGGGTTTCGTAACCACTACCATCTTCAGTAATTACTACAGCTGTTATTTCTCCTGCTAAATTTACGGTAGCAGTTCCAGTTGCTTGTATGCCGTCCGCTGCATCAGGTATTGATATAGTGACAGTAGGTGGATTGTTAGGATCGTAACCAGATCCTCCGTTAGTAACGCTTATACTTTTTACACCACTGTTAATTAAAAACTGTGCAATAGCAAAAGAGTACCCTGACCCGGCAGAATTGATACTGATAGAATCTACTGCTCCGGAACTATCAATAGTACAAACAGCAGAAGCTCCTTGCCCATCTCCTAAAATAGATACTCCGGGAGCTACTACATAACCGGAACCGCCGTTGGTCAAAGTAATGGTATCAACTCTTCCATTTACATCAAATCTTTGTCCATTACTGCCAGACAATTTTCTAACCGGTATCCAGTTAGAATCTAAAAATCTAATAGCATCACCGTCAGTGACAGTTCCCATATATTTCCATTTATAATCACCGGCAGTGATAATATCTAAATCAACGCCTGTAGGTTCTGTATCACTAGCAACCACATCACCGTTAGCATCTCTATTATCAATACATTTATAAATGTTAAGTTCTGATGTTATTACATAATAGTTAGCATCAGGTAATATTTGAGCTGTACGCCATGAACGGTTTTCATACCCATCATCGCCTTCTGAAAGACCGTGATACGTATCATCATATCTGTCGTAAATGGTATTGCTTTCCCATTGAATTCTTCTTACTAAGTGACAAGCGTTGGCCGCTGTAATTTGTTGTGCAAAAAGTATATTTCTACGAAATGAATTTGCAGCAGAAGGTGAGTCAACAGGAGTGTCCGGGTTTGATTCATCCGCCCACTCTGTAGTTTTGCCAAAAGTAAAAAAGTAATAGTCGTTCTGGTTTTGAATATCTCTAAAATAAGAACGAGCTAGTTCAGTTTTACCTAATTTAGTAAGAAGAAGTGCCATCTATTTTCCTATTAAGAAATAGTAATAGTCCAGGTAATAGTCATACTATCTGCAGCGCCTTTGTTAATAGTGCTGTAAACAGTACGACAAAGCATTGTACCACCTGAAGCAGCATTAAAAATACCTGCTTCTGTCAATGCACCAGTACCTGTACCTGCACCAAATGTTGCGACATATGCAATAGCATTAGCAGTAATATCACTTGAAGTAAGAGCAGTACGTGAACCTGCAACTGCAGCACCAAGAGCAGTATCAGCTCCACCAGCAGCCGTGTTATCGGTACCTACTTCCATATGTGACATAACATTAGCAGTTGCATCTTTCATACGGCTGGCAATGAATTCAAGACCATCATTTACAACCAAGTTGTTTACTGTAAAATCTTCTTTAACATTACCTTTTTCATCTTTAAGTACGACATGGACTTTGCCTGTCGCTTTCATTGTTTCTTTGTTGAACATTTTTGATCTCCAAAAATTTTTAGTTTACATTAAAAGGTTCCCTGTAACGAACCCAAATAATCATTCGGCGTTGTTAGATAGGAGGGATCCATATAATCCTGCTCGAATATTATATTTCCTGATTCAGATGTCGTTGCCGAATTTGCAAAGTCTCTGTTCCAAGTTGTTAGTAAAAAAACAGTTTCATATGTTCTTGGCCTAACATTAAGTCCTTCAGGATCTCTTATAATCTTTTCAATATTTATAACAGTATTTTGTGTTGTTGATACTGAATTTGAAACATTTTTACCAATATCAAAAACAAAATTTAATCCTGTGTCATCCACTGTTATTGTGTCTGAATACTCAAATCCAAAATCTAATAATTCAGTTATGTTTTGAACACTATCAGCATAAGCAACAACTTTGTGAAGAGCTGGCACTATATTCTCAGATATTACCGGAGTGTCAGTTAAGTATCTGTTCCAAGTTAATACAGGAACAAAGAGTTGTGAAGAAATTATAGAATCAGATACAACTTTGCCAATATTTTTTTCTACAAATCCTGTTTGAGTGTAGAAACCATACCAATAATCATCTTCAACATAATCTGCAAGAGTTCCTTCTTCCGCATCTAGTATTTCAGACGGATTCAAATTATATAGAATTTCAACACTTGTTTCTACTACAGTTACCGTTGAAAGATCGTCTGCGTCATCAGGAAAACTTCTTACCCAATACACAACAATACTAATAGGATCTAGTACAGTTACTACTTCTTCTGTAATAAATTTAAATACACTGAGTCCATCAGGAACAGAGTATGTAACACTGGGTGCAATAGTAGAAGAAAGAAAGATGTCGCCAAATACTTCCTTACCTGCAGGGTGCATATGCTTTCTAAACCCTGAATCCCATATACTCTGTGTTAGTGTAGAACGAATAATGTAGGAATATATTTGATATTTTCTGTTATCATTTAATATATTTTTTTCTGATAACTGTCCTTTAGTTCCTATAAAACGACCTTCATAATCAAAAAGATATTTTGTTGTAAAAGTAACATCAATGTCTTCTCCTGTTCTAGATGTAACAGTATCAGTTCCTGTGGCTGAAGACCATCCTTCACCCGGAGAAATTAATGTCCATGTTTGAGGGATATTATAACTGTTTACACTTTTAACACGAGCCCAAGTTCCTTCAGTAGATCCTTCAGCAATTTTAAATGCTTGCCCAACTCTAAAACCCACATCTGATACTGAACCACTATACGTACCGGCTGATATATTAGTCACTACTCTTTTCAATGTGGCTTTTTTATTTTCTTCTGAAGGATCATCTCCTCTTAGAACAACAAATGTAGGTAAACCAGACACATCAAAACTAACACTAGCAGTTCCACTAGTATAGTTAGAACCACCACTGTTCACAGTAAAATACTGTATAGTGCCATTAGAGATGTTTGCGGTTATGTTAGCATTGGCGCCCGTGCCGGTATCAGTAATTACTACAGTTGGCGCAGCTGTGTATCCTGTTCCGCCGTTAATAACCGAAACAGATTTTATTTGACCGTCATTGATACTACTTACAGTAAGTACAATATCATCAGTGGCGTTACTTCCAAAATTTGATGCTGCAAGTGTTATAGTATCATTTAGAGCGTAGTCTTTACCACCTTCTTTCACATCAAGACTTGCTACACCTGCATCCGAAACTGATATTGTAAATGTAGCCCCAGTTCCACTACCAGAAGTGGTTCCTGTTATGTTTCTGTAAATACCGGTTGTACGAGTAGCGTCAGTTTCACCGGAATCAAAAGTTGTAGATAACACAACACCATCTTCAATGGTCAATGACGCAGACGCCCCATCACCCGGACCAGGTATCTCTAATACAGAATCTACAAAGTTTAATTTTAATTCATATGATTGAGGGAAGGTATATACAATTTTAGAACCTTCTTGTACATCTGCTTGTATTTTTGCTAATACTGTATTTGGTAAACGATACCCATATTGTGGGTCATCATCGTCACCTTCTATAAAATAGTTTGAAGTGACATAATAGTAAATGTCCACTTCTCTTCCCACAAGATTGATACTGTCATAATCATCATAACCGGCAGAAACCTTGATAGATCTTTTTTGTCTCCAAGTACCATCATTTGTTCTTAACAAATAGTTTGTTGGATATGATACTTCTACATCTTCATTGTATACTAATTTAAAATATGCTTTAATAGCACGTTCAGAACCTTTAGCTTCATAAAGAGTTTTAATGTGTTTATAAAGTAGACTTCTATCTACTTCTAAAACTTGTGGAAAATCTCTGGCAAGTTCTAGTGCTCTTTTATTTAGAGCAATAGCGTCTAAATCATCAATGTCAAAATAATGTGTATTGAAAAGTAGATTGCCGGGCTTGCCGGACTGATCCATGTATTCAAAATACTTTTCAATAAACGTAGTAAATGCTGAGTAATCTTCTCTTACGAATTCTGGCAAACTATACTTTGCCATTCTTTTAAATGTTTTTGTATAGTCAGAAGGTGAACCAACAGCTATTGCAATCGAACTCGTAGCAGTAGCATCAGTACCTCCTGTGGGTGAAGCGGCTATTGTAATTGTCGGAGGAGTTGTATAACCAGCACCTCCGTTTGTAACATTGATAGTTGTTATAATTTCGTTTACTACAACAGCAGTTGCAGTTGCTTGTATACCATCAGATTCATCAGGAGCAGATATTGTAACCGTGGGTACGGCATTGTATCCAGTACCACCATTTGTGACCGTAATAGATGATACGTATTTAAAAAACTGCGGTATATAATGTGGCATTAATAACCCTGTTTATCGGCAGTTACTGATATTTTAACACCTTGTCTCGAACCAGTAGTCACACTCTTTGTTGTTCTATCTACATCTAAAACTGTGTTTGTACTAGGTGTAGCGAATACTGGTCCAGTTGATACTGCTGCTGTTCTTGTTAATATGCTGGTTGTTATATCTTTAGTTTCGTCATGTGGTCTTGTAGTAAAACGAATTGATGTTTCACTACCATATAAAGCACCCACAGTCATTGCGTTTATTGTAATTTTGCCTGTGGTATAATCTATAGTTCCTACTTGTGCCACTTGTTTACCATCTACTGTGAAAGCGTAAACTTTGCCGCCGCCAGAATACTCGGGAGGAACAACACCGGCATCCGGAATATCTTGTAGATTTACTTTTGTGTTTGCGTTACCTACCTTAATATCAAACCATGTAGTATGTAGTTCTCTAGGTTGAATTCTATTATTGAAAGTAAAAGAATAGTTGGCTGCTAAATTAAAATCTAAAACATTAATACGTTTTTGTAAATACGGAGTTACATTCACAGATATGATAGAATCAGATGACTCTTTAATTATATTGTGTAGCCTTGAATAATAAAAGTTTTTATTCAATGTCTTAAGATCTGTTGCAAAGAAATCATTAATAGAGGTATTAACTGCCGCCTGAATTTGAGCAGAAGATTGTGTTGTTAAATTAGGATTGTAAACAATACCAACTGTCAACCCAATATAGGTATATTCGGGGTCTACAAACACTGGCAACATTGAAATTGATCCTTTTGGATTTATAATATCATTTACAATATTATCTTTATCCTGTTGCGTAATTGTTTGTCCCTCAATAGGATCAAGCGATATAAAAACTTTACCGTATTCGGGAGGATCATTTTTCTCCCCTCCCCACACAGCACAAGATTGGATGTTAGCATTACTTGCGAGTATTAAACTTTGATAATCTGTAGCTGTAACCGCTCTTGATTGTGCGCTATAATTTCTTGGCGCATTTATTCTAATACTATCTATAGATTCTTTATTTTGCCCGCCGGATGATGAGTTTACAGTAGTAACCGTTTTTGTTTCGGCTGAGTTAGTTAAAGTAGATGTTATGCTAAAAGTATTTGCTTTGTTTCCATCAGGACCCGCTGTTGCAAGATAATCTACTGTTACAAGATTACCCGCTTCTAATTTTTTACCTATAACACCGTCACCAAAATAGATTTGATATTGTCCTTCATTGTTTTCTTCAATATAAAATATAGTTGAAGAACTATTCAATGAAAGCAAACTAGAATTTACAGTGTAAGTAGTAACATCCGTAGCATAGGTTGTTTCTCTTACTCGTACACGAATAGTAGAAATGTCCACAGTTTCATTGGGTATAATCAGCGGCTCTAGTTCTTTACCTGCTGCTACAACATATCTATTTGTAATTCTAGTACCTTCTTTAATAACTAAATTATTAAATACAAATTGATCTGTTCCGTTAATATCCTGAATAGTTTGTGTTACCGCTTCTGACGGATAAAATGTATACGAAGTACCTTCTACATTTGCTGTGAATTGTGTATCTCTAGATAAAGTAAATACACTATTTGAAGACAAATAGTTAGCATCAGGCGTAATACTTAAATTTATTGTAGCCGTTGCTGCTTTAGTAGAACGAGGAGTGTACCCTAAAGCTTTTGCAAGAGAAACTACAGAGCTTCTTTTAACCGCAGTGTCAATAAAGGATTCGTTTGCAAGCATATGTGCAAGCACAGCATTGTAGTGAGTATTATATGCTAATACATCTAACAAAACAGAAAGAGCCGAGCCCTCAAAATCGTAGTCAGTAAATTCATCCTGACTAGACAAATATGTTTTTAAATTTTGTTTGATATTGTCAAAATCTAATTCTGTAACATTTAACTGTGCCATTTGTTATCTTAACCTTTTTAATTCTAGTGACAGTCTATCAGGTTTATTTACGTTTCTACCATAAAATTCTATAATAACACTATATGCGTTGGCATCATAATCAGGAATAACATCCACATATTCAATTTTTGCTCTTGGTTCATACGTCTCAATTAAATTTTGTATAGCCTTAGCCATAGTATTTGCCATCATATATGTCATATTTTCAAACAACATTCCTCTCAAATTGCCACCTTTTGTTGGATAGAAAGGTCTTTCATAAAAATCAGTCAACACAAGTATTTTTAATGCTTGTTTGATAGCGTTGAGATCATTCTTTTTTGACACACCAGATCTTTGATTAGCAGTAAAGTCTAAGTCAAGGTCTTTGAATACCTTGGCTACTAGTGTTTTTGGCTGTATACTATTTTCCTGTGACATAACTGTATTTATATCCGTTAGTCGCCGCCGAACCTAGGTTTTACAATATTTAAGTATTTTTCCCCGGCTTCTCTTTTTGCTCTGGCAATGTCAACTTTTATGATAGGATCTATCACCTTAGGAATATTACCGCCACGAATAATACTGACTGCATCGATCTCAGGAAAAGTAACAGGAGCACCTTTGATAATAACATCAACCCCTTCTTTCTGTAAGTTAGGTATTTTCTTACATATACTTTCTAAATCTAATTGTCCTGATCTAAGTAGCTGTGGCAAATTATTTAAATCAATATCTCCTAAATCTAAACTTCCCCATTTCTTTTCTAGATTTTTTAGATCGTTTGCTAAATCAGCAGCAGCGAGTTTACCTGTAAGCAATGTTTTGACTATATTTGTTACATCATTTTGTAAACTGTCGGGGACTTTAGGTATTTCAGGAATCAGTTTCTTTAGAGAATCAGTCATACCGGTTACTTCACCCTGTATTGTAGATTTCAAACTAGATACTTGTGACGCAATACCTTGTTGTGCATCACTGATAACTGAGTCAATTTTGTCATTGACTGCATCTACTTTAGCTGCTAATGCTTTAGCACCTTCTGCCGGACCGCAACTCATTTTAATCTCCTATCAATCTGCAAAAACATCTCCGGAACCCTGGGACACTGTTCCAGTGTCACAGCTGTCTCCTTTTCTTCCTATTAATCTACCATTAACATATACTGTACTGGCAGAGGATGACAAAGATCCTCTATGCGGTAAACAAGGATATGAATATTGAGGTACACCTTCATCGTATCCATCTAAAGTTTTTGTTGGAATAGTATGTTGATCGGTTTTATCACTGTGTCTTGCTACCCCCAATCCGTTGGCAAATACATTAGTTGAAACTAAATCCATTTGTCCCTGAGTTGTACAGCCGTGACTAATATTACTAACAGTGTCGGTTTTTCTTGCTACATTGCTTGCCATAAACTTTCCTAGTTCAGATCTATTCTAGATCCGTCTATGTCTACTATGGCGCCTGCTGTAATTTCTATATTACTAGAAGCGTCCATGTCTACCTTACCAGAGCTGACATTTACAGTTTGATTTCCGCCTGTAACGAATATGTCTTGCTTGCCGGCAGTTTGTATCAGTTGGTCGTCTTCTGATCTAAATGTTGACTTGCCGCCTGCACCGATAGACATATTGTCACCTGTACCTATATTTCCATTTTCTGCTACCATTATTGTCATGTTTTGACCGACGGTAGTATTCATGTTTGACAAATGACTTTCACTAACATTTCCACTAACAGTAGTGGTCTTAGTAAGTCCTACTGAATGGGTTTGAGAACCCAATACAGTTTCAACATCATTCAATGTAACACGAACGGCTCTGTTGCCGTTTATCTGTGTATTAGAATCAGAAAGTATTTCTGTTAAATCGTTACCACCAATCTTAGTAACACGGTTACCACGTATAGTATTAAACTGATTGCCGTCAACCTCAGTGTACATATCACCCTTCACATACATCTTAGCGTTTCCGGCAATTGTAACATCACAGTTGCCTGCAATATAGACCTTTCTATTCTTTAATGTAATTTCGTATTCATCACCTACAATTTTAGTAATTTTTTTACCGTCAGCTTGTATTTCATAGAATGTGCCTGAATTATGATACTCATGTATTCTACCATTTCCTGGAGTGTCGTCTACCTCTCTAATGTGACCCTGTTCTGTTTCCCACACATTGTTATAAGGATAAACAGAGGTTGTTCCATCTTCAAATGTAGGTTGCTCACCTGCAGGAGTATATGTTCCTTGATCGGTAGAACCAAAACGAGGATGTGGTTCGTCCCAGGTTTCTCTTTCGTATGTAGCACCTGGCAAATTGTCACTGACTGAAGGAACCTCGGGGGCTAATCCTCTAGGAATTTCTGTTGTTCTTGTTCCTCTTTTATTCAATAAAGAATAATGATCTTCTGCCTTCTTGCCTCTAGCTAATCTAGAAGTGTCGGGTTCGTTCAGTGTATTGCGACCTTCTTGTTCTCCGTTTAATGGGTATGTATGAAAGGGATCATTGAATCCCACTTCAGGATTTTCTTGTCTTTCTGTTGGAAAGCCCATGTAAGAACCAACTATCACAGGCTGTTGTTCTTCGTTACCGTCAGCAAAAAAACCTAATACTGTGCTACCTTCAAGTAACATAGCATTCTGTCCAATTCCTGACATACCGGGTGAATAAACAGGCATAATACAAGTTGCCCAGGGTAATTCTGCTGTAGGTAAGGTAATTTTGTTAGCCGTGTGATATCCTAGTACACGTACTCTGTATCTACCTAGTTGTTCAGGATCGGCTCTGTCTTCTACAATACCTATCCACCATTTTAAATTTGGAGCTATCATTTCACTTCACCTAGAGATTTTGTTAATCCATTCTTAATAACTTCAGCACGTATAACGTGTCTTTCAGTTGTGATTGTATGATGTAATGCTGATATTATATATTGTCCTGTCAACAAAGGATCAAATACGTCATCTATTTCTGTTTCGTCACCCAGTTTTGTTTTAGCAGCAGGATACAGAATACTAATTAACTGTCCCACTTCTATATCTGTTCTTCCAGGAATAGTAATTTCAAACTTAAACTGATTGAAAGAATTTAGATAAGATTTTCTAAACATAATTTTTGGATCGTGTGTTTCAGCATCTAATCCATATGTATTGTAAAGTCCACTATTATATGAAACAAATTGTGTTTGTGTTTGAGGATCCAACAATATATCAGAAGGAATCGGAACACCGTTCTCAGTCCTTACAAAGTTTCCTAACTGTTGTCTAGCATCAAAAATATTTTCAGACATTTTCTTAGTGAACATATCATATCCTCTGTTCACTTGACCGTAGTATCCACTATCCTGTCCATCTAAAACGTCAATGACTTTTGGTACTGTCATTTCTTCTATTCGTGTCATACTAGAAGGAAAAGTATTTCCGTATTTGTCGGGATTGAATCTAGGTATAGAATCAGGTTGTAATTCGTACACATATTCATCAAACACACCTACAGTTCTTTGGTCTGCTATTAATGATTCTAAACTAGTAAAATAAAATGCCTTGTTTGTTTCAAAGAATATAAAATCCCCCATGCCTATCTGTGCGCCTTTTACTCTTCGGCCAATAAACATTATATTTTTAATAGGACTCCAATAACATGAAGTGTATCTTATTTGACTTGCATGAGGAGTGTCATGTATGACCAAACCAGTTTTTCTATTCTGATCTACTCTACGTTTACCTTGTATCATTTCAAAATGTTTACTTACAAGATCAGCCGTATTTCCATCAAATGTTTTAGAAAGAGCAACAGCATTGTCAGAGTATGCTTCTACTGACATAAAATTTAAAGCATAAAATTGTGATCTGTCGTTGTTTAGCGTTCGGTTAGTTATAGAATATACTTGAAAAGTTTTTTCGATTATATTTTCGGGTACATCGAGCAGTGTAGGTGTTCTGAATTTTACCGTAATAAGTTCTGTGCCTATCATAGGTAACTCAGTGATTAAGTTATTTGAATCACTAATAACAATATCGCCGTGCATAGTAGGTGAAAATAAATCTTCATACAGATTAAATTCTACCATAAAATTGGTAAGATCAACATTAGAAGGATTTTGAGAAGAGGTTATGAAAACTTCTTCAACATCGACTTCACCTGCAAATTGTAAAACCTCGTCGTCTTGCACTAGCTACTCACTAATTTTTTATATGTTTTTACAAAGTCTTTTACATATTCGGGACGTAACAACATAATGTTTCTTTTCTTTTCATTTATTTCATATTCATATGTGTAATTAGTAACCTCTTCTATACTACCATTAGCAAGTCCCGCTGCATCATAATCTACTATAAATCTGTTTCCTGTACTTTGTCTATAATGATTTATTAGTCCTGATCCATTTTCACCATACTTATCTTCACATAAAGTTTTTAATTCTCTATCTGGTATAGGCCATTCATCATAAACATCTACAATAGTATTTACTAGAAGAATAATCCAATGATGTCTTGTGTTGCCATAGAATTTGTGAGCAACAATTTCAGGAGTTTCCCCGTCTGCTATACGATATGAAGTAAGTGTTACTTTATTTACTTTCGGTGACTTGTTTGTAACCCTAACAAATATGTCTTTGACATTTACAATTTTACCATCAATAGGGTAATATATATTTTTAATAGATTTAAAATACATTAGAAGCTATCCCTAAAGTTTTGACCTATACGATCATTTGTAAGAAGTTCAGTTTCAGCAAACGTAAGTTCCATATTAATAAATGCAGGAGCACCGTACGTTCCCTTGATAGTTACAAAGTCTTGATTGCCGTAAGTCACTCTCATATTTTCCAGTACACAAGAACCGATTTTACTCAACCATGTATTTCTACTTGTCTGAGTAAATTGGCCGCCATCAGGAGGGCCCACGAAATCTGTACCATTATAACGATATTCTATTTGAAATTCTGAAGGATATATCAAAAACAATCTGTCAGCAGTTTTTTCAGGGTGCATATGATATTTAAAAAGCTGTATAATTTCCATTACGCTTTCAAGTTCTGCTTTGTTTTTAGGAGCAAACTGATAACTGAAACTATGCTTTCTAAATTCCATATTTTTAAATAACTGCTCTCTATATGGGTTAGCAACTTTCTTAGAAGTTGCTTCAATAGCAGCACCCACGTTTATATTTACACCAGCAGCTGCTGGTAGCTGGGCTGCTGCAGAAATCGCACCTCTTGCAAGATATTCGGCAGAGGCTCCTGGGCTGGTAAGTGCCTCCATAAAACCTCCTTCTTGGCCAAAAATACCGACTGCACCTACATCTTCTTGGTCATATGATGCCCCATATGCTGCAATCGGGGGTGTCTGAGTCACAAGCTCAATCGCACTTAGTAATCTAACTTGAGTAGAGGAATCAGCTACCGAAGCAATAACACCGGCAGCAGCAGTACCTATTGCTCCTTTTTCAATGAAGGACCCGATTGCAGATTTTAAATCACCGTTAAAAAGTTTCTTTAAAGCCGCACCACCCGCGACGCCGGCAGTAATTGCACCTACAGAAGCGGCAATCTCAGCATACTGTTCAGACTTCATTCTATTTTGACCAGTGTACTCAGCAGTTAATCTATTTTGAGCCTGAGCAAACTGTGCATTATTAGCATTTTCTGCTATAGCTGCTTGCCCTACTCTGCTGTTAGAACGAGCATTGATATAGAAGATTACACTGTGTGGGTATGTTGCCCCTTGTCCTCTTTCAACATGAAGATCAGATGGGTAGTGATGTACACTAGGAGATGTAGCAACAGTGGCTTTCAGATCTTGAAAACTGTCGGTGGCCTTACCTGCTGCTGCTTCTCTTTGGTCTATTAAATCTTTTTCTGAAGGCATTACTCTTCCTGATTAGAAGTGTTAGTATTTTCACTATTTATAACACTCCCATCAGGATTTCTAACAATTTTTTTCCATTTACCTATAGGACAAGAAGCAAAATCTAGTCTGACCTTAGCTGGCATAAAACATCCACACTTTTTACAAGTTCTTATAGTGGGGCGCAAATACTCACACCCCATACATATCTTTGCTCTTTCTTCGTGTTCTGGTTTCATTTTCTTACCGGTTTCTCAGGGTGTGGTCTTGCCTCAGCATCCAGCTTTCCTCTACCTGAGGAAAGAGGTCTATACATTTCTCGCATTTCTAAAGCCTTATCAAAAAACTTTTTCATATTTTCTTCTGGGTTTTCAGTAAAAGGAAATACAATCCCTGTCCAAGGACAAGCTAATATGTTTTTAAGTTTTTGTATAGCCGCTTCTTTGCCTTCTCTCTTTTGAGCAATGGTCAAAATTCTGCTAATTGGTTGATATACACCCGCTCCCTCAGCACTAAAAACTGATATGTTATATATTGTTTTCCCTAGAGCTGCTCCCAATATTAACATTTCAGACGCGGTGGTACTATACACAGTTTTACAATTTAAAAGAAGATCGACGCCTGATACATCTCGCCATAAAACTTTCTGCCAACCCAACTTGCTAGCTAACATACGCATAAAATCGTAATCAGTAAGTGGGTGAGGTTTAATAACAACATCATCCTCTTCTTGCACTAAACGCTGTATTTGTTCTTTGTCTGCAAGATCTAAAAGATTATGTCCAGGCATAAAAATAATATGGTCATAATATTTTTCTAGGGGGGCATTTAGTTTATACGTATCGGTAACATTTTCTAAAAATTTTTCAGACATATAATCGCCAAGTTCACCGCCATCTATTTTTGATGCGTTTTCCATAATGCGACAATTAATTTCTCTAGACTGTGTGTCTGCCCAGATACCGCCGCCGGGAAACTCAGTGTATGTGAATTCACTGAAATCACATCCTTGTACAGAACCTACATCATATGATATGGGGTATGGGGCCAAAGATCTTAAAGTCTCCTCAAAATCTTCGGCCCAAGTGTTCCTTTCAGAACGATAAGCATATGATAAAGTCGGATCATTTTGTTCTTTGATCCTTTTGTTAATCATCAATACATCAGCATTATCGGGACGACATTTTCTAAAAATTTCGTTTTGTTGCTCGTTGTTCATTATATAAAAACTCCATTATATTTAAATACTATTTATTCAGTTTCATCAACTACATACTTAAAGAAGGTTTTTTCATCAATCATATATGGGTTAGCATACTGAGTTGTCATGTTTCTTAACTTTTGAGCAAATGCGTCTAACTGTTCAATATCATCAGTAGGAGTTAGTCCTTGGCGAACCTCACTCAAATATCTATTCACAGCAAAATCATATCTTCTTAAATGTTTTGCTCTTTCTTGCTTTAAGAAAAGCCATCTTTGACCAGTTCTAGAAGGTCGGTCTATTTCCGGAACTTCTACTAAACCATAAATTCTAACATAATCCCCAGTTTCTTCATTCCATTCGGCACCGACAGACCCAACTCTATGGGTAATAGTCGGTCTTAAATCCGTAGGGCCTGGAGGTACTAAAGCATAATCAGTATCCATTAAAGCCCAGTCGTCAATTTTCTTGGGAAGAGTAGTATTAGCAAAACGGTCTCTGAGAGAGGTTTCATTAATAGGAAACTCTAACACCTCTTTAGTTTCGCGATTAATTCTCGCATATAACATTTTAGTATCTCCTGTAATTAAGGTGTAAACCAAGTAGTAGATCTACTGGTTTGCGTTGTTGTATTGCTTGCATATTCTGTGTCCCAGCTAGTAGATCTCGATGTCGGTTTGGTAGTCGAGGTCTGTGTCTGATAATATGTATTCTTCTGAGTAGTTACACCTGTTGTATAATTAGTAGATGTACTTCTTGACCATGATGTAGAATACTGTGTAGTAACAGACGTTATTCTACTAACGGAAGTCTGTGAATTCGTACTGACAGGAGTTAACCAACTAGTTGAATAGTTTGAAGTCCAAGAAGTGGTTGTTTGCCAAGTAGTAGAGGTAACACCCTGAGTAGTATATTGAGTGATTCCGTCGACCTGAGTATTAATTTGCGAACCCCAAGAAGTAGTAGTAAATCTCTGAGTAGTATAATCGGTGCTTACAGGGACAAGAACAGTAGTTTGCGAACTCCAAGAAGTAGTAGTAAGTCCCTGAGTAGTCCATGAAGTCAATGTTTGAGTACCTGTTGTCCCTAAAGTAGATTTTTGTGTAAGTCTAGATGTTGCTCTATCAGTATTCCTTGAATAGTTATAGTCTGTGGTTACATATGTCGGTTTAAGAGTCTGCCATGTAGTCGTGGTATTTCTATAAACATCCGCATACAGCTCCCAGGTTGTAGTTGTATTTGTTTGTCTACTATAATTTACATCTGATTGACGATAAACAGCCACCGGGTAATCGGTCTGGCCTGACCACGCTGTGGAGTAACTTGTGACGCAACTAAAGTCTGCAAGATACTGAGCTGTTTCTGCACAAGAATAGCTACTTTGATATGTTGTATTTCTACTAGTATTTCTAGATTGGCCTTCACTGACAGTACATGATTCGGCGGTACATAACCCCTGTTGGTATCCTAGCCCACCAACCCCACAATAGATGGCATATTCGCTCTCGGACAAACAAAAAGCATCATAATAATTGTCAAGATAACCGTCACCGGCGGCGAAATAAGCTATATAACCCCCTATATACCCCCAGCTAGTTGTCCAAGTAGTGGTCCTAGATGCCGAACCTGTTCCAGAGATCGTTCCAGTAGTGCCCTGAAGTGAATATGACAACACAGTACATTGAGGCATTGCTAATGTAATACTTCCTTGAGCGAAATCTTGATCGCAACTTGTTCTTGTTGAAGACGATCCGGAGACACCACTATAAGTAGTATTCTTCTCTGTTTGGCGAGAGTAACTAGTGTTTGATTGATAATAGTCATAGCGAACAAATACATCTACCTGTTCAGTCCAGCTGGTCAATGTCTGAGTTTGTCTTGAACCAGAATCATAAACTGATTGTCTTAGGAAAGTCTGTGTCTGCCGGCTAGTGTTTTTCTGCGTATTACGCAGAACAGTTTGGCTTTGAATAGTCCAGCTGGTTGTCCAATTAGTTGAGTAGCTGGTAGTCTTATCAGTCTGTATAGGAGTAGTATACGGTGTAAAAGTGTATGTAGAAGTAGTTCTATCTGTTTGTGTAGGTCTACTTAAACCCGTATTAGTTGGAATAGTATATTGTGTAGTATATTGTGTTGTGTCATTTGTTTGTGTAGCTCTACTTGCACCCGCACTGGTTAGAGTATTATATTGTGTAGTAGTTTGTGTTGATCGGTCTGTATTTGTATTCCTACTATAATCAGTTTGTCTTTGTGTGATATACGGCGTTAATATAGACGTTTGTATATTATACGGGTATAATGTGTTTCTAAACCATGTAGTTGTCCAAGAAGTAGTCGTAGGAGTAAGTGTAGTAGTAATCCAAGAGGTAGTGTATTGTGTAAGGTCACCAGTTATAACAGGTGTCAGCCTGGAGGTCTGAGTATTAGTCTGACCCAAGGTAGAAAATGGTGTCACCCTAGAAGTTTGTGTTTGCCAGACAGTAGTATACGGAGTCGCAAATGTTGTCTCCGTAGTAGTATTTTTACCGCCCTGGGATAGAAGCCACCGTCTTAGCATAACGATTCCTTAAGTTGAATATGACCGCCAAGATTGTACACCTATCCAATTAGAACCTTGGTCATATGTTTCTAACATAATTAATGTACTACCAGTTGTGTTTAGCCCAGGAGTATTTCCTCTGTCCCATACAACACCTGAAGGCCAAGTAATTGTAGGAGTAGACGAGGCTGACCAAGTAATGTAAAAACTTACAGTATTCACAGCTCCTGCCATGAAATTAGAAACAGTGAAAGTAGTGTTGCCTGTAATAGTACAAGTGACAATATCACCGTCATCTAGATCAATAGTAGTGGAACCTGAAATACTACCGAGGGCTTGCATTTTACCACGTATAGAGGCATTAAGCCTTGTAGCTGTAATATTACCACCTACGTCTAGATTAGTAGTAACATCTACATCATTAAAAGTATGGGTACCTGTACCAGTACCGTCAGCGGCATCTAGTTTATCATTTTGTAGATCTAGAACTTCATTATTAATATTAGTGAAGTTATCGTCTACCTCTTGATGTGTTAGAGTATCATTACCTACTCTAAGATTTAATGTAGCCATTTATTTTCCCGTAATAAATACTATAGTTGTTTCACTTTATTTATAACACCTATGACATATACAAAACAATTATACCAAGGAAAGTTTAGACCTCGGAATCCTGCTAAATATAAAGGGGATGTTAGTAACATTATTTATCGTTCTAGTTATGAGTTAAAATTTATGAATTGGTGTGATTTGAATGATTCTGTACAAGAATGGGGAAGTGAGGAAGTAATTATACCATATCGTTCGCCTTTAGATAACAAATATCATAGATATTTTGTTGACTTTTATGTAAAAGTATGTAATAATAGTTTAACTGAAATGTATCTTGTAGAAGTAAAACCTTATCGCTTTACACAAGAACCTAAAATCCCCAAACGTCGGACTAAAAGGTTTATAAATGAAGTAAAACAATGGGGGGTTAATCTCGCCAAATGGGAAGCAGCTGAAGAATTTTGTAAAGATCGTAAGTGGAAATTTAAAATTATAACTGAAAAAGAATTAGGATTATGAAACTAGAAAGAGCAGTAATTGAAGTTGCGGGTGGTTGTAACTATTCGTGTGCCATGTGTCCTCACTCAGATCCGGGTCGCGGTAAAGACTGGACTCGTATCATGCCATTGGATATGTTTGAAAATATACTCGATCAAATAACCCCAAAGTATGGGACGCCTATTATAAATTTAGAAGGCAGTGGCGAACCTACTATGAACAAGCGATTGCCTGAGTATGTTGAAGCGTGTACACGTAGAGGACTCAAGTCTTATATGTATTCTAATGGAAGTTTTTTACGTGGTGACTTTATGAAAGATGTTGTAGACGCTGGATTAGGATTCATGCGTTTTAGTTTCATAGGCTACAACAGAGAGATGTACAAAAAGTGGATGAGTATGGATAACTTTGATATGGTATCTGAAAACGCTATCAAACTGAAAGAGTATATAGCAGAATCAGGTAGCAAATGTGAAGTGAGTTCTTATCATCTTATTCTTAACAACAATCAAATTGATTTTGAGGTTGAAGAATACAGACGAAATGTTATTAATAAAATAGGCACTATTGGTTACATTTGGAAAATGCACAATTGGAGTGGCAACTACAAACCAACATACGGCAGAGAAGCTCCTGTTAAAAGAACGTGTGGTCGTCCTTTCGCGCCTGAAATAACAATACGTGCAGGCGGTAATAATGGACAAACAGGCGCAGTTACTCCATGCTGTCAAACACTAGGCCCACCTAACGAAGCAAAGAGTGTGCTGGGACACTTTTCAGAACAAAGTATAGAAGAAATATACTTTGGTGAAAAATATGAAGAATTACGTAAACTTCATATAGAAGAAAGGTTTGATGAGATTGATTATTGTAAAAATTGTGATTTCTTATATGAAAATCCAGAAGTTCTAGTCTGGAGCAATGACCCTAACAGCAGTATAGACTACATGTTAGGTACGGAATTTTCTCTTAAGGATTATAAAAAATGAAACCAGATGACATCTTTTTCAAAATAGTAGAATCATCAAAAATAAATTTTTATTTGTTTGAAGTAAGTTTTAAAGATTTTGTAGAGATTACCAACTTGGATTTTGAAGATAAACTTGAGAGATGGTGGGAAATATATTTAAATGACTTAAAAAAATTAACAGATAAAACTGAATTTGAATTTACATATGAACCTGATTATGAAATTACAAATGAATATCATAATGACCGTGTAAAGGCACACATATATGATTGGTCCAAATATCATTATTTTTGTACAGCAGGATTAAAAACATATAGAGTTCCTTTAAACATAGTAAGGTTAGAAAAACCTAATACTTTTTTTATCCATCCAGGGAATGCAAGAACTAACTGTATGAGTTGGTGGAAAGATCATTACAGGGTAAAAGTAGTTGTTACTGATAATAATTTAGGGGACCTTATTATGAAATTTGCAGCAAAAAGTGCATATTGCTATAACTTTCAAAACGCAGACCATTGGTTTGCAATTAAAGATATCTTGAACCTTGATACCTGGAAAAATGTTAATCTTAAATATACACAAAAACATGGATATGAGTTAGCTGAACAACACTGTGGAACTGACGAATTTAGACAAAAATATGTTATAACTTTTAATACTGAGTGTGTCAAAGTAAATGACAGAGTAATATTTTTTAAAACGCCTGAAGGAAAATATACATTTAATCCTATAAAACCATTATAAATAGTGGTATGGCTAATCCATTTCAAAACATTAGAACTGCGGCGGGCGACCAGGATAGATCTTTCAACTGGTATATGCGTGCTGTCAAAAAAATGGCTACCAATGTTGATAGTTTTGGTGATGCAGGTAGAACGGACATAGGAAAGTTCGTAACAAGTTTAGACGTAGGTAAATTGTATATGTTTGCTTATGACCCAAAAATGAAAGATACCCTTCCCTATTATGATAAATTTCCTTTATGTCTTCCATTCGATGATGTTTCTGGGGGATTCTTAGGGCTAAACTTACACTACTTACCCCCCTTACAAAGAGCAAAATTACTAGGAACTCTATTAGACTACACTGATAAAGAGCTTACAGAGGATAGTAAAATGCAGGTAAGTTGGTCGATACTTAAAAACTTTGGTAAATTTCCACAAGTTAAACCATCAATAAAAAGATATATTACAGCTAACGTAAATTCACGGTTTATAGAAATAGACCCCCAACACTGGAAAGCATCTATATTTCTACCAACTCAAAGATTTGTGGGTGCTAGTGATAGAACTGTATACACAGATAGTAATAGGGCAATGCGATAATGGCAGAACAAGCATCAAGAACACTAGAAAATTTTATAACTAGGTTAAGATCTACTCACACTCCAAGAACGGAAAGATTTGAAGTTTCTATTTTTGCACCTAAAGGATCAATTAATCAGCCATTCGGTCCTATTGACCCTGCAGGCAGAAATTTAGCTCAACCCGGACCTGCTCTGTTGACATTGAACT
>Ga0181600_10000900_pt1 | contig 22883 bp, 25 predicted proteins | sample 041ome_2_FD_132982 | JGI IMG/M metagenome (GOLD analysis project Ga0181600, IMG submission 132982) | Coastal salt marsh microbial communities from the Groves Creek Marsh, Skidaway Island, Georgia - 041406US metaG (megahit assembly) | ecosystem: Environmental > Aquatic > Marine > Intertidal zone... | reverse complement strand
TATTGAGGAAAGGATCAAGCGATGTGGGACCAACGCTACGACGTACCCGAATACATATTTGGTGAAGCACCCTGTGAATGGCTGATCATGAACACACACCGGCTACCAACGTCCGGCAATGCACTTTCGCTCGGCGACGGTGACGGGCGGAATGGGGTATTTTTGGCCGAATGCGGCCTTAGCGTCACCTCTGTAGACCTCTCTTCAGTTGGCCTTGCTAAGGCCGAGCGGCTAGCGGTATCACGAGGTGTATCAATCACTACCGTATGTGCAGATTTGCGAGATTACAAAATCAAACTAGAGTCCCTAGACCTCGTCGTATCGATTTACTGTCACTTACCAGACACCATCCGACGGGTGGTGCATCATCGTGCGGAACTCGCTCTGAAACCCGGCGGTTTATTTATCTTGGAAGCATTCCATCACTCACAATTAAAGTATCAATCAGGGGGGCCAAAAACCACCGATCTGCTTTATGATCTAGAGGCATTGATGGGTGACTTCCAATCGCTTCAAATCTTGGAAGCATTTGATGGTGTATGTTATCTCGATGAGGGTGCCAGGCACGCAGGACTTGGTCATATCGTACGATTGGTCTTACAAAAACAGAAATAGTGAGGTTTCCCATGCGTCTATTTTTTATTGCAGTCATCCTCTCAAGCCACGTGTTCGCAGAAGACTATAGACCTGATGCAGAAAACGGGGCCTTTCTCCATGGTGACCATTGCATCGAATGCCACATGGTCGATAACCATGAAGCGCTTTACACCAGAGAAAACCGAGTGGTGAATGAACGCATCCGCCTAAACGGCCAAGTGAGCGCATGCGTCCAAGTTTTGGATTTGGGTTGGTTCCCAGACGAAGAAAAAGATGTATCTGAATTCCTGAATCAGAACTATTACAAACTCTAACAAGCGCACTATTTATATCAAAAGCTATTCCGTCAGTTGCAAATGAGTTGGCTCTCCATAGCGTATGACGATGTCTGACTACCTCCATCACCACGGCGCATAATCTGTAGTAACGTCTTTTCTGACTCAAGGAGATCTTGGGTTGCCCTAACTCTCACTGAATACTTTGTTAAGCCCCGAATTAAACAAGCAAGCAATCCATCTCGATGCATGAGATTGCGCTAGATCTCCGTCAAAAACTTAGGATTCAGTCCATGGATGGGTTCAGGCGTCCTTGGTATAGAAATCAGCTATAGAGTCTCGTTGATCACATTCCAATTGGCTCGAAGCACTCTTTAATCTGATCCTGAAAGCTTCCTTTAAACTGATTGAAGTGTAATCCCGTGGTTACCGTGGTAACGACGATATTGTGCTATTTGATGATGTGTGTGGACAGGGTTACCTAAAGGGTCAGTAATTATCAAATCACGAAAGGCTATTCGTTCCGGCTCATCACCGTCGAATCATGTAAAAAAAATAGATCTGAGTGCAGACAGAGTTGTAGTGCCCGACTCTGAAAAATGGAGATTACACAAAAAGGGAGATCCACCGTGCCAAAGGAGAACACGATACTAAACCGGGAAACCGCGATTGCATGGGTTCGATCAATAGTTCGGCGAATTCTTCCGCTGACCAGTCTTATCGTTCAGATGGTCCGCGCCGTTACCCAGAAGGGATTGCTCTCGATACACCCAATCCGCAATGTCTTTATTCGGTTTATATCCTGTCACGAGTTTTCGTAATAACACAACTATCTCTTTAACATCACCATGATCCAAAGCAATTTTTAACGTATCAAGATCAATTTCTAGCTCATTCCAACCTATGAATGCATCTTGCGCCCGCTGAATTTTGGCATGCTGAGTAGGCTGAGGATCATCACCCAAGATTAGCTCTTCATAGAGCTTTTCACCTGGACGTAAACCCGTGATTTCAATCTCTATGTCGCCGCCCGGGTTTTGCTCATCTCTAACGGTCAGGCCTGAGAGTTCTATTATCCGCCGTGCAAGGTCCATGATTTTCACCGGCTGGCCCATATCGAGGACGAACACATCTCCGCCCTTGGCCAGTGCCCCTGCTTGGATCACCAATTGGGCGGCTTCTGCGATGGTCATGAAGTAGCGGCTGATCTCTGGGTCGGTTAGCGTGATCGGGCCGCCATCCCGGATTTGCTGTCTGAATTTCGGTACCACCGAACCCGATGAACCCAGCACATTGCCAAAACGCACCATGCTGAATTTAATGCCGGGGTAATTAGCGGCGATTGCCTGCAGCACCATTTCCGCCAAACGCTTGCTGGCACCCATGACGTTGGTCGGGCGAACAGCCTTATCAGTACTGATCAGCACAAAGTCTGAAACACAATTCTCTGCAGCGACTAGAGCGGTACACATAGTGCCGATCACGTTGTTTTTGAGGCCTTCCACTGGGTTGTGTTCCACTAGTGGAACATGTTTGTAGGCGGCCGCGTGATAGACCGTATCAGGGTGCCAAGTTGACATGATCTCACGCATTCGCTTATCGTCTTGCACCGAGGCTAAGAGAGGTACCAAGCCAATATTGCTGCCAGAGAGCTTTTCCTCAAGCTCCTGGTGAATGCCGTAAAGGGCAAATTCGCTATGCTCGATTAGCAGCAACTTGCTTGGATGAACAGTAAGAATTTGCCGACAAAGTTCGCTACCAATAGATCCCCCAGCGCCAGTCACCATTACCACCTTGTTGCGCACATTCAAGGCTAACAAGATGTGGTTCGGGATGACGGGTTCACGGCCGAGCAAATCATCAATGTCGAGTTCTCGCAGATCCGAGATACTGACTTTACCTTTCGCCAAATCAGTCACACTGGGCAATGTTCGGACGGCTACATGGGTACCGCGGATCCTACTGAGGATTTCATTGCGCCGTTTGCGGCTCAAACTTGGCATAGCAAGCAACACGTCGACGATCGTGAGAGTGATCACTAGATTGGCCAGATCGGCCGGACTATAGATGGGAAGACCGTTTAGCACATGGCCGTGAAGACGGTCATCGTCATCCAAAAAGCCCACAACTTGCATCTCAGGGCTATTGTTCATAGCAGCAGCCAATTGTCGCCCTGTAAGTCCAGCACCATAGATGAGCACATTAGGACGAGCAGCATGTTTGAGTATGCTTTCGTACTGGTCACCAAGCCAAATGCGAGCCAATGCTCTAGATGCACCCACAAACAGTAGGAGGAGGATAGGTTGAATGACCCCGACAGTGCGTGGAACATCTTGAACACCAATCGCCGTAAATACTGATGCGTAAATCAGACCATAGACCGCAATAGCCCGAGCGACCGCCAAAAGCGCTGGCCATCCACTATACCTAAAAATGGCCCGATACAGGCCCGATACAATAAAGACCGGCAAGGCCAAACCAACCGAAGTCGCGGCCGCCAACAATGCGTTTCCCGACAAGGTAACAAATTCACCCAACCGTAGGTAATAGGCCAGCCAGACCGTCAGTAAACACAAGGCGGTATCAACCGCCAAGACAACAAAGCGCTTGGCCCATCGCGGCAGAGACAATATAGGCATCGTAAAGTTTTGCAAAAACATTTTTGCTCCAATCAGTTTAGCTGGTTAGTGTGAGACCCCATCTCGACGCAGGACCTTGAACAGCGTCAGCCATAGAATCCACAGGTCAAAACCCAATGAGCGCCTTTGGAGGTACTCAGCATCCAGTCTGACCTTCTCAGGAATCGGCAATTCGTCCCTGCCGTTTATCTGCGCCCAACCTGTGAGGCCGGGCAACAGTTCATGGACGCCTGCATTGGTGCGCAAGATGATCAGATCATCCTGGTTGAAGAGGGCTGGGCGCGGTCCGACAAAACTCATGTCGCCCTTGAGGATGCTCCACAACTGTGGCAGTTCATCAAGGCTGCTCTTACGCAGAAAAGACCCGATCAGTGTCACCCATTGGTCGGGGTTTTGAAGCAGATGAGTTGGCATTGCTGGGGTATCGACCCTCATGCTTCGAAATTTAGGCATTTTGAAAATTCGGTTGCCACGACCCACCCGGTCGCTCCAATAAAGGATTGGACCCGGAGATGTAAAATGTACTAAAAGAGCAATCAATAGCAAGGGGCTCAGGAGTATGATCAGCGCCGCCATTCCGAAAATTAAATCAGTGAACCGCTTCATCTTGCCGACTCAGGTGACCGCGATAAAACTCAAGCCATGCGTCGGTCACTCTCTCACTGCTAAACTCACGAATTGCACGTTCCCGGGCTTGATCGCCAAGACGCAAGCGCAGCTCGCTGTCGAGAGCCAATTGCCTCATTGCAGAAACAAATGCTGAGGTGTCTCCGAGTTCAACCATTAAGCCACTAGTCCCGCAGGCAATAGCGTCGATCACACCGACTATGCGATAGGCAATTGTCGGAATTCCGCACGCAGCTCCTTCTATAATAACCGATCCGAAGCCCTCTCGATAACTCGGCATGAGCAGAACATCTGCAGCCACCATGAAATGTTCAGGTGCCGGCGTTGCACCCATCCATCGAATTGGCGCACCACTGCCCTCTGCTAATTTTTGCAGCGTTTGCTGCAGCCCTGCTTCGTCTGGGCCAACCACCCAAAGCTCGATGTCTCGGACTGTCTTAGATAATATGAGGAATGATTGAATAAGATCAAACATCCCCTTGTCTTTGGTCTGACGACCCACAAATAGAAATACGCATGCATTCGCATCAGTGCCTATTTGTTGTCGCATCCGCTCACGACTAATGGCATCCGAGCAAAACCTATTGATGTCGACCCCAGCGATTGATCCATAGCCTAGCATTCCAATTTGGCCGTCTCGGACAATCCCCTCATCTCGCAACAGACGACACTGAGAAGCGCTGTCGGCAAAAACCTCAGAGGCAAGAAGTGCGATAAGCCGATCAAATACCTTGAGGGCAATGCGAGATAACCCTAATTTGGTCGCCCAGATCTGACCAGTGAACGTATGCCAGCGGTTCGGAACACAACCCATTAAGCCTGCCAACAATGCTAACAGTCCAGCCTTGGGCGTAATGCTGTGGATCACTCTTGGCTTGAATTGGCGAACCAACGCTGTCAGCATCAGAAAGCTTTTCAGGTCAGCGCCAAGCGAGATCCGTCTAGCGAACGGGATGTGATGCACTTCCACGCTATTTATCAAAGCGGGAGCCAATTTGTATGCATCAAGATTGGTGCAAAGAATTATTCTGAATTCTTTTGATAAAGCAACCATATGATTTGCTAAGAACGCATTCACGGCAAACGGTGTGGTTAACACGAACATGACTGTGGGCACATTAGCTCTCCATGATTTTTTCCGATCCAGAGATCGCCATCCATTGCCTAGTTGCTGCCTAGCGTTCAGATAAGACTTTGAGTGCCACAATCAGCGCCTCCCATTCTTGGCGTTCTTCTGATGATGGAATAGAACCCTGGCCAACCTTGGTTGGCAACGATAGCCTGTGACGAATCTCGTTCCAACTATCGTGACCAATTCTAGCGAGTTCTATCAACCCACTAAGCAAAGTACTTACCAAATCCTCTCGATCTAGAAAATGCCGGACTTTCATTTTACCCATTGAGACACGAGTGCGAACCTGCTTTTTCCAGGGGGTGTGCGAGCGGATACGGTAGGCGAGAAGATGTTCCGGAAGTGTGTGATAGCAACTTGAGTAATGTGCCCGAAGCAAAAGTTCTTGATCTTCGCAACAATAAGGTGCTGGCTCCTGATAAACATTACGGCGGAACCATTCCGTTCTACCCATCCAGGATGGATGTGCCATGCAGAAGCCCAGCCAGGGACGGCGGCAGATATCGGAATGATTGATGGCCGACGGCAAACTACCGACTAATCTTTCCTGCTCGTCCATGGTGAGACATTGGGTCGCCAAGAGGTCCACTTCCGGATGTCCATCTAAAAAAGCAATTTGACGTGCAAAACGCTCTGGATGACAAATGTCGTCATGATCCATACGTGCGAAATACTTTCCCTTAGCCATATCGACTGCTTGGTTAAGACGGGACGCGAGCCCTAGATTTTGGCCGTCACGGATGATAACAATGCGAGGATTGGCAAGAAAAGGCAGGCGATCGATGGCTTCGTCGGTGGAACCATCATCCAGCAAAAGCAGTTCCCAATGGGGCCAAGACTGATTTATTATAGAGAGAACGGCAAGCTCCAAAGCCTCACCGCCATTGAGTACGGCTAGCGCCACCGTCACCAAAACTCTCCCATCTCGAGGAGGATTGGTTACATCACTCATCGTTGACTCCGGCATGCTTGCCAACCCCCAAGGTAATCAAAGCATCCAGCAACTGCCGCGCGGTATGGTCCGGGTGATAGGTATCCCAGGCAGCCTTGCGCCCGGCATCCGACAGAGACTGCCAGGACTGTCCTCCATCTGTTAGCAAATCTAGTTGTTGCGCCATTTCCCCCCAGTTACGGACAGCAACACCACCTGGCATGGTGGCGATGCAGCCGGTCGTGCGAGCAACGAAGGGGGTTCCCGCTGCGTTAGCATCGAGCAGGGCAAGCGGCTGACATTCGGTATGGGAGCCAGAAAGGATCAGGCGGGCCTGGCAATACGCCGCAAGCAAGTCTTCTCCTGACACGCTTTCGTGGAAAACCACACTCTCCTCTCGCAGACCTAGCTGATGCACAAGGGATCGCAGAGTTGCACTGTAAGTAGAGTATTCCAAACCGTAAAGATGCAAGGAAAAACGATGTCGAGCTTGCGAAGCTGCGTAAGCGCGGATGACAAAATCGAAGCCCTTTTGCCACTGATAAGAACCCACTGCCATCAGTCGATCACGTGCTGGCAGCTGCAGAGATGGCCGAGCCAGAACATCAGTGGCAGCAGAAGAAATACTGTTGGGAATGACCCGCAGTGGCACGGCTAAGCGCCGGGCGAGGTTTAGATCATCGAAACGGGAGTCCGAACCCCCGCCGGCCAGGAAAAAAACACCATCGAGGCGCTTCATCAAGCTCGGCAGACGCCACCAGTAGGCGCGCCAGGCCAGGTATCGGAGGAGGGAGCGCATAGGCTGGTGGGTATAGAAGACGTTGGTGGATATGCAATGGCTGTAGACGAACTTGCACCCGGGAATCTCGTCCAAATGGCGTAGCGCCAGATCGGTTGTCCAGTTCTGCCAGGCATTGAGCAGCACCACATCCCAATCATTTTGGCGAAGAAATTCTGTGTATGCGGCCACCTCGCCCCGCATCGGCTGGAGCCAGCAATCTGCTCCGGTCAAAGCGAAGGTCTCGACCCGAATGCCGTCCCCGTCCAGTGAGATGCGCTGCGCCCCTCCGGTAGCTACCACCACCTCGTGCCCGGCCTGGGACAGGCCGGCGGCTTGCTGTGCCACAGCATTACCCAGCCCACTATTGAAGGGTGGGTAGGTGGGAGAGGTCAGCAGAATTCGCATCGGTGATTCAACGCCTTTGCCAGCAATCCGGCAAAAGATCCCTGGTGTCCTTATCGTCGGTCAAGAACCAGCGGGCTGGCGCAATGACCTTTTTCCCGGCATGATCCCCCAGCCAGGCACTCCACCAGCTCAGCGAACTGTTGGCGATGAGGAAATGGCGGCACGCCGCCATCAGCGCCAGGTCCAGGTGCGCATCTTCCGGGCCGTTCACGTCCACTACCGTCATGGGGCAATCGAAAGCCAACGAGGCCCGCACCCAGGCTGGATCGTCGGAAAATATAAAACAGCGGGGCCGGGCCAGTCCCTGGCAAAGCTCTCCGATTCCTGCGCGGTAATAGTCAACCGAGCATGTGCCGTGAACCTTGGCTGCCAACGGATTGCTCAGATAATCGCCACGGCGGACATGGACGCAAATGGCGTCGCATTCTCTTATTTCTTCGAGGAACTTGGCGCATACAGGAGGCAACGACTCCCGCAGTGCAAATTCCTGCAACAACAGGGAACGGATCTCCCAGAAATAACGCTCGCTTTGCCAGTAGCCCTCCAGGAAGACCGGCCCGGGCGGGGCCGCAAAATCTGATGAGAAATGGAAATGAGGCTCACGCCACACTGGAACGCCCATGATGCGTGGCAGCCAGCGACGGGAAAGGCGGGATGCCAGTGCCCGGCCACGGGGCGACAGCCAGGGGTACTGTGAATGTTGCACGGCCTCTATGCGGAACGGTGAAAGAGCAAACTGCCGCTCCGGCTGGCCGCCAAACCAGGCCAGATCCAGAACCAGGGGTACGCCGAAACGTACGGCCAACGAACGCCCGGCAGCATACTGGAACATCTGGTTGCCCAAGCCGCCAGAGAGTCCGACCACGACCGGTTGCCGCTGCCCGATCATGGTGCCCTTACGCCAATCACACGCTTGCACTGTCGATACAGGGCGACCACGCCGTTCATCAGGGGATAACGCCAACCCAGCCGCTCGCGGCGCACCCTCTCCAGCTCCGTCTGAGAACGCTGGACATCACCGGAGGCACCGCCCCGCTGGTGCAGGGCCGTCACCACCGGCAGAACGCGGAAAGACTGGCCGGCTAGATAGGCACCGAGGAAGAAATCATAGTCCGACACAATACGCAGATCTTCGCGGAATGGACTACTTAGCAGCAACTCGCGGCGCACGAAGGATGAGGGATGAGGAATTGAATTAAAGAAGGGCAGACGCCAGGGTTTGGCCACCAGGGTCTCGGCAGGCGACCCAAGCGCACCCACCAGGGTGGTGGCACAGATGATTCCAGCCTTCCCTTGAGCCATGGCGTCCATAACGATAGCAAAACCATCGGTCACTAGAGCATCATCCCCATTAATGAAGAGCACGTAGCGCCCTCGGGCCAGCCCGACGCCCTTGTTCATAGCGTTGTATATGCCATTATCTGGCTCGCTGACGAGCAGATCCACCAGCGCCCCCCGAGCCCGGATAGCCTCCAGAGTGGCATCGGTCGAAACACCGTCCACGACAACGTATTCCAACCCGGGCCGCTTCACCGCGCTGACGGAATCCAGCGTTCTGTCGATGGTCGCGTCACAGTTTTTTGTCACTGTGACGATGGTCAGAAGCAACTCGGTCATGGCTCAGGGCTTCGAGGCCAGAATTGATTGTTCGGCCCGGACGAGATTGGCGATCAACTCGGGGAATGCCACCCCCGCCTTCCACCCCAGCCCCTTGATGGCCTTTTCCGGGTTGCCAGCGCTATAGGCGATTTCCGAGGGCCGGAACAGGCCGGAATCGACATCCACATAGGACCGCCAGTCGAGCCCAACCTGGGCGAAGGCTGTCGCAACGAAGGACTCCAGCGCATGGGTTTCGCCGGTAGCTATGACATAATCGTCAGGCGTAGCTTGCTGCAGCATTCGCCACATCGCATCGACGAAATCTGGAGACCAGCCCCAGTCCCGGGCAATATCGAGACGGCCGAGAGACAGACGCTCCTTGGAACCGGTAGCTATTCGGCAAACGGCAGCAATGATCTTGCGAGTCACGAAACGTTCTGGGCGCAGAGGAGACTCGTGATTAAAAAGAATGCCATTGCAACAATAAAGCCCATAAGCATCCCGATAATTAGCAACCAACAAATGGGCCGAAGCCTTGGCCACCCCGTAAGGACTGCGTGGACGAAACGGGGTCAGTTCAGAAGCCTGCTCACCGGGCACAACGCCGCCAAAACACTCGCCCGAACTAGCGTGATAGATACGTGTCGGACGCTCCAGAAAACGTACTGCTTCTAAAAGGTTAAGTGCCCCATAGACAATACTCTCCATGCTTTCGGCCGGTTGTTCGAAGGAAAGACCCACTGAGCTCTGCCCGGACAGGAAATAAATCTCGTCAGGTTCGGAGCGGGAGAGCGTATTGAGCACGCTGCGGAAATCGCTTGGTGCCATGGATAACAATCGGACTTGCTGCCGGATACCGAGACGGTCCAGATTAACGAAACTGGCCAATTGCGCATCACGCGAAGTACCCCACACCTGGTAACCCTTCGATAGTAGCAACTGGGCAAGATAGGCTCCATCCTGTCCAGACACACCACAGATTAAAGCACGCTTCATATCATACTCCGATAAACATTAAGGGTTTCAGTGGCACAGCGTTGCCAACTGAATAGCGAACGCCTCACGTGCCCGTTCGAGACAAGTTCCTTTCTCCGACTGGTGGATTGCAGGACTGCTTCAATGGCAGCTCGCATTGATTCAATATCGGTAGGGTCGAAGTATTCACCTGCGTCACCGACGACTTCCGGAATCGCACTCGTATTACTGCAAATAACAGGGCATCCAAGCGACATAGCCTCCAGTGGTGGTATGCCGAATCCCTCATACAGCGACGGGTAAACAAACGCTGTCGCATTTATGTACATCGATGCCAGCCTCTCGTCATTGCCGCTAATTTGTCGCACATTAGCACTCGACATTTGCATTTTTCGGAAAAGTGAAAGCTCATCAGGGGTAAAATCTCCGCCACCAAAACATATGAGCAAAAAGTCTCTTCTCAAATAGGCCGAACTTGCGAACGCCTGAACCAGCGTTGCAAAATTCTTGTAGCCACCTCGACTCCCGACGTAAAGCAGATATGGGCGAAAATTGTTCTGCGATTGCGTTCCGACATCGCCAGGATGTACAAACTGGTCAAAACCAAGATGAACCACTGAGGTTTGTTCAGCAGAAATACCGAAAAGCTCAATCAAATCACGTTGCGTGCTTTCTGAAATGCACAGGACATGATCAGCACTTGAGACAGCTTTTTTCTTTAACTCGCTGAATCGGCTACCGCCAAACTCCGCGGGAAATCGTTCGGATATCATGTCATACACGGTGATTACGCGATGTGCGCCCGACGGTGCATAAGCATCCGCCGAATAGTAAGTTTCATGAACAATATCCGGTCGGAATATTCTCATGGCTTGGTGTGCAAGTCCCTTACTTACTGCGCTGACCAAGCGCAGAGTTTTAGGTACACGAGGAATACGTATACCTCTCGTTACTTTATTGGGCAGGATAGACAGATGGTTATTGAAATGCAGCGGTGCGATGATGCGAACTTCCAAGGCACGCATCTTGGATAGTTGCCATGCCAAACTCGTGACATATCGGGAGATACCACCATACTGCTGGAGTAGAAAGACTTGCTGGTCAAATGAAATCCTGAGGTGCATGATTGGGGGTACCTTCCATCTCTTTTAACTTGGGCTACCCTAGTCTTTGCTAGGGCGACCTTTTAACAGTCGTTTCAGAGCAACGCGCAACAGTATGAGCATCGAGATTGCTGCCGACGCGCCGAGAATATTCTGCGCAAACTGATAGGCGCTTCCACGCAACACAAAGCCCCCCACTGCATCTCCCAGATGCGCAAAAAGGACAACCATTGGTGCGATAAAAAGCACCGTTGCTATCAGGTAGGGCCAAAATTTGATCGCGGTTAGGCCAAAAAAATAATTCAGTGGAGCTGTTGGGAAGATCGGATTTATTCTTGTGAATGCCACAACTTTCCAGTCTTGTTGGCGTACCTGTTCCAACAACCAAATCCATGAGCGGTGTCTGAAATGTCGATTCAGCAATTCAGCTGCAAGATGGCGCGAAATGAGGAATGCTATCGCCGCACCTAAGGATGCTCCCACGAGAGTGTATAACCCTCCGAAATAAGGTCCCCAAAGAAACCCTGCACCCAGATTCAGCGGAAGCGTAGGAAGCATCAGTAGTGTCATTACAAAAAAAAGGGTAACAAAGGCTACAGGTGCTAGAATGGAATGCGCACTAAGAAAGTTAAAAATAGTTGCTGGATCAAGATACCCTGCTTCATCGAGTGTGAATCCGGTTACAGCCAATATCAGGATTACTACCGTCGCAATAAATCTCTTGCGCCGAAAAATGCCAAAAATGGTTGCAAGATTCCCATCATTTGGATTCGTAGTCTCGAATTCGAATGAAACCGCATTGGCGGTATTCGCATCTTCGAAAAGTACTTCGTTCAGGCCCCGCGTACTCACGCTATTTGACACGGGTTTCTCAGCGGGCCCTTGACGTAATGACCGGTTCAACACGACACCACAGAGGGCTGATGCAAGAATAATTTGTAGAGTGCAGATATTTTGGTCGCATCTTCTATACTGCTATTTCGTAACAACTCGCAAATTTCTTCGCCGGTAAACCAATGAAAATCACGATGACCAATTTCCTCGCCGGGAAATTCCCTAATCCTTTTGCATCCGAGTGCTGCAAACAGATGGGTTCGCCCACGCAAAATACCTGCCTCAGACATCACAGTACCCAAATCCAGCAGATACTTCTGCGGACACGTCACCCCTGTTTCCTCCTCCAATTCTCGCAAGGCGGAAGTGGACGGGGATTCATCCGCATCCAGAAATCCTCGCGGCACTTCCCAGACCCCCTCCCCGACCGGATACCGGTATAGGTGTACCAAGCCGATTTTTCCCTTGTAGTAGGGCAAGACAGCGACGCCTGTACATAAATTCTTTGCAACGACTTTCGGTGCAACAACGGGATAATCTGACACTTCATAACCGGTAGATGCTCGAATACTATTTAAATAGACTTTGAAACGACTGTTCTCGCAAGCAAGCCTGCGTTTCACCAATTCAATCATGGACGCCCCACGTTCTGTCACGAGCGATCACACGTTGCCATATATCGAGTTACGAATCATTGTGTAGCCTTTAAGCAACTCGCTGATACCGGTATCAAGCGAGAATATCGGCTTGTAGCCGGTCGCCTCAATCTTGGCATTGGAAACGATATAGTTTCGCTGATCGGGATCTTTGCCAACCGGCGCCTCGATGAAAGTGAAATCTGGCTGCTGCTTCCGGATGAGCTCACAGAGTTCTCGCTTTGACACGTTTGCATCTGACAGGCCAACGTTGTAGATCTGCCCTTTCATACTTTCGTGATTAGCGATAGCGTGCTGGAACACGCGTGAGACATCACGGACATGAATGTAGTTGCGCTTGAAGTGGCTCTCGAACAGCACCACGAAACGGTCATAAACGGCGCGATAAGTGAAGTCATTAACCAGCAAATCAATGCGCATGCGCGGCGACATGCCAAATACAGTCGCTAGGCGGAAACTAACCGCATTCGGGTGCTGCATCAATGCTTTCTCGATTTCCACTTTCTCGATTGCGTATTGAGAAATTGGGCGAAGATTAGATTCCTCAGTACAAAAGTTGTTCTGATCACCAGTACCATAAGCGCTATTAGTCGTCGGCATGAGAATCACTTGTTCTTTGGAAATTTTTTTTAGCATCATAATAATAGCATCGTGATTGATAGTTGTCGCTCCCACCGGATCCAAGCTACACAGCGGTGCACCCACGAGCGCTGCGAGCGGAATAATTGCGTCGGCTTTCTTAAGCAGAGAAACCATAGTGCTCTCAGAACGAATATCTCCCTTGACCACCGAAAAATTCGGGTGATAACAGACATGATTAAGGCTAGTCTGCTTGAACAAGAAATTGTCCAGGACCGTTACTTTGTGGCCCAGATTAAGAAGATCAGGGACCATGATGGAGCCTAGGTATCCTGCACCGCCTGTTACCAAAATGTTCAGGCTCATTGTTTGCTTCTCCAGTTTACTAAGGTTTCTTTGCTGTATTGTTAATGGTTCGTTATTTAGGCTAGTAAGTTGCCACAAACAAAACTCTGAAAGGGATCATTGCATATTTGCTCATGATGTCGCCTCATATCCCATTTCCGCCCACGAAGTCTGCGGCGCGTCGATAGTCTTCTGGTACTCCGATATCTATAAACCGCCCTTGGCACTCGAGACCGAAAAGCCGTCCGTCGGCCGCAAGGGCTGTCGGCATGACTTCATTCTCGAGAGAAAGATGCTTCCCGACTGGGAAATTAGCCTTGCGGATTATATGCGGCGAGACGAGGTACACGCCCCCATTAGCAGGCCGCTCGACGCTTTCTATCTCAGATCGAAGAGTCAGGATGCGCCCATCTTCATCTATGCCGGGTCCCATGTAGCGCCCCACCTCGCGGGAATAGAAAAGCGCCAGAGTCCAATCGGATTGACGGGCAGAGTGGAAAGAAACGATTTTGCCAAGGCTCACCTCGAAAAAGGTATCACCGTTTAACAGAAGAAACGCATTGTCATCAGTCAAAAAATCCATCGCAAGCAGGAGGCCCCCGCCGGTGCCGAGTGGCTCCGCTTCCACCGCATAATCGAGGCGTGCCCCGCCGTAGGTTTCACCGAAATGTGAGACGATCGCCTCACTTCGATAGCCAACCGACAGAATAAAGTGCCGGATTCCTTGGGAGATCCAGAAGTCGAGTTGATATTCCAGAAATGGCCGTCCATTCAATGGAGCCATTGGCTTAGGCAAATTGGGCACGACGTCGCGTAGTCTTGTACCCAGCCCCCCTGCGAGGATGATAGCTGATGTCATCGGTTCTTGAGAGCTACGAATAGCTTTAGATACAGCGTCATACCGAATTCAATATGGCGCACAACTCATCGACCTCCTGGTCGGATAAGTCGGGAAAGTTTCCGATGTAGAAACCATAAAAATGAACGTGCTCGACCTCCGGAAACTGAAGGTGATGGCCTTCGGGCACTATGCCCTTCAGATAAGGCTGACGAATCTGATTGCCCCCGCCCGCACTACCACGCCGGAACTCGACACCCGAATCGCGCATTTTTTTCATAACACACTCTACCAGATCATCGTCAGGCTCATTCAGCACAAGGTTGAAGGCGTAGTTGCTACAGCCTTCGAGCTTAAAGTCCTTCCGGTACTTGCTTGCATCAATGAGATCCAGAAAACGTCGCAAATTTTGATTACGACGCGCGACGTTATGGTCCAACCGTTTGAGCTGGGAACGACCCATGATGCCGCCAATCTCTGTATTACGAACATTATACGCAGCGTATGAGAAGATAAATTCCGGATTGAGTTCCGGGTAATCACGTTTGTAAGCAGCCTTGACTCCTGAGTCGCTTGCCTCTCGAACCATTCCATGTGACCGCAGCATTCGAACCTGTTGATAAACATTATCGTCGTCGGTGCATACCATACCGCCCTCTATGGTGCTCATGTGATGGGCGTAATAAAAGGAGAAGTTGGAAATCCAACCAAAAGCGCCCAGCTTCTTTCCGTTATGGGTCGCACCATGAGACTCACAGACATCCTCAATCAGGGGAATACCACGCCGATCCAGTTCAGCCACCAGTTCATCGGTCAATCCATCAAACCCCTGAACATGGGTAAGGAATACGGCACGCGTCTTATCGCTTATCCTCGCGAGGACCTGCCTCGGATCCATAGACAGGGTTCGTGGATCGATGTCGACAAAGACAGGGGTGAAGCCGTTTTGCAAGACTGAAGCAATATCTGACACCCAAGCCAGTGGCGGCACGATAACTTCTCCGCCCTCAGGGTAACGAATCCGCAGGACAGCCATAGTCAACAAATTAGCCGACGCACCTGAGTTAACAAAAACGCTATGCTTTACCCCCAGCCATTGGGACCACTCTGTCTCGAAGGCCCTCACGTTGGTCGATTGCGTCAGAATTGGATCATCCTTTTCCAGATACTCTATGACCGCATCGAGGTCTTCACGCAGAATGTTATTTCGCATTAATGGAAATTTCATTTTACTAGGCCATTCTTTTGTATTTTCGTTGAAATACTATCAAGGAATCTAGATACAATCTTGAATACTGAGTCGGCACCGATCCCAACCTGTTCGTGAAGTTCAGCCCGGTTGCCCAACTCGAAGCTATAAGCCCCTTCGACACCGATATTGAGTATCGGAGCAAGGGATTCCCGGTTCGCGGCAAGATCAAACATCATGGCATCTAGACCGCCGCGTCCGCGAAAGCCTTCTTCCATAGTCACAATACCGCGATATGATTCCAGCGCCGCCAGCAGTGCGGGCTCATCAAAACCAGTAACATTGAAAAGGTCGATTACCCCGACCATGACGCCCCCATAAGCCATGCGTTCCGCCACCTGTAACGCAGTATGTACCATGAAACCGGTGGCTAACAGACATACCTCACCACCAACCCGATGGGCTTCAAAACCACGACGGATATCCGGCGTCCGGTCGTTATACAGTGCCGGAAGAACTTGAGCATCCAGGCGTAGGTACTTAGGGCCGGTGTACCTGAGACAATCATCAAAGAGTTCGGCCGCCGTAACATGGTCAGCCGGGGAATAGATCCGGAAATTAGGTAGAGCACGCATGATGGTGAGATCTTCATAGCACTGATGGGTCGGCCCCGACACCACATAGCTGTAGCCGGCACCGACACCGATCAGATTCACGTTCATGGGCCTTACTACGGAAAGCAAAGCGAGGTTGACCCGAATCTGCTCGTAGCACCTCATGGTAATAAAGGGTGCGATAGCATACGCAAAGACCTTGCAGCCCTCTATAGCCAGTCCAGCGGACACGTTGATCAGATTCTGCTCGGCGATTCCTACATTTACGAAACGCTCTGGAAATTGTTCGCGGATCTTGTCCAGCACAGGCGAGCCGAAGTCCGCACAAGTAAAAAATATACTTTCGTCCTCAGACATTGCGCGCCACACGCGATCAATCAAAGCATCCCGCATAGCAGTCGGTTTGGTGCTCATGACACTGGTCCCAACAGACTGTCAATGATCTCAGGCTTTACTGTCATGACATGGCACAGGTCGGCATCTTCCAGGGTAGGCACACCCCGCCCCTTTAACGTTTTCGCAATCAGCGCCTTTGGTTTCCCGTCCGCCTGCGACTTGAGGTGTAGCAGGGCCGTTTGCACGGCCTCAGTATCATGGCCGTCGACCTCTTCGCAATGCCACCCAAAGGCCGCGAGCCGGTCTACCAACGAGCCGTGCGACACGATTTTTTCGGTACGTCCGAGCATGCTGATGCGATTGTCGTCAACGATGAGATGAAGATTGTCGAGCCGGTGATGCGAAGCAAACATGATGGCTTCCCAGTTTGCCCCTTCATGCAGTTCACCATCGCCAGCAACCACGAATACCTTGCTTTCGCTATTCTTGCGTTTGAGTGCAAGCGCGACGCCGGTGCCGACGCCCAGTCCATGTCCCAGCGAGCCATTAACCGTCTCATAGCCGGGGATCACCGGATCCGGTATGCCGCCGAGGAAGCTACCCGCTTCGCAAACCCTTTCCAACTCCGTCATCGCAAAGAACCCGAGATCGGCAAGGATCGGATACATGCAGATCGAACCATGACCCTTGCTGATGATGCATCGGTCTCGCCATTCGGCCCGGGGATCTTTCGCATCGAAATGGACCACGCCACCATAATACATAGCAACAAAAATTTCGATGGGCGAGAGGGAAGATGCCACTCGCGTTTCCGGGGATCGTCGATTCACCTGGAGGGTCTCCTGCCATACCCACCGAGCCTTCTCGGCAAGACTCAGAAATTCCATTTAGCCCCCTATTTATAAACCACTGGGCTGGTAAAGCACGATACGGCTACCAGAGTTCTCAAATCGAAACGGCACGTTGACCAGGTGCCGGAACTTTTCTCTTATCAGCGCCTGCCGCTCAGGCGGCACGAAGAGTAGCACAAAACCACCCCCACCGGCTCCAAGCAGTTTGCCACCAATGGCACCGTTGGCCATCGCGATATCGAAAATGGCATCGATCTCCGGATTCGTTACCTTGCTCGAAAGTGTGCGCTTGTACTGCCAGCTTTCGCGTAACAGGCGACCGAAATCGGCGATCGGACCATTGCCCTGCAGCAGCGTGATGGCTTCAGTCACCATCTCCTTCATACGAAAGAGCTCAATCTCGCGATTCTTGAAATTCTCGATTTTGGACTGTGCAATCTCCGGCGCATTACGGGATAAGCCAGTGAAGAAAAGCATCAAGTTATCTTGCAATTCATACAAGCGATTCTTCCTCAGGATGATGGGCGCAACCTGAAACGAACCATCTCGGAGAAATTCGATACGATTGAATCCACCGAAAGCAGCAGATATTTGGTCCTGTGAACCGACGCTCTCGCCAATCACATTCTGCTCGATGTCAATAGCCTGCGCAGCTAGTTGTTCCTTAGAAATGTAGCTGCCGTGGAGGGCATTTACTGCGTTGATAAGGCCAACCGTAAAAGATGAGCTGGAACCGAGGCCGGAGCGCGCTGGGAGATCTCCGTCATGGTGAATCTCGAGACCCTTTTCGTTGTGGCAATAACCAAGCACAGCCCTTACCGCAGGGTGACCAATCTCATCGATAGTGCGTACGTTCTCGATCTTCGAGTAGACAATCCGGTAGTTATGCTCGAAGAATTGAGGAAGATAACGGCAAGTGATGTAGCAATACTTATCGATGGCGGTGGATAAAACAACGCCACCATGCTCCTGAGACCACTTGGGGTAATCGGTTCCGCCACCAAAGAAGGAAACACGAAAAGGTGTTCGACTAATAATCATCTGTCAGTACCTTCTAAATAGGAATATTAGGGGGCTTAGATGCGCTTGCTTAATACTACTTCGGCCAGTAAAGCAAGGCATCGCGAAAGATCGTCTTCAGAATCAGAATTCCACTCTTATATTTCCCAAAAGTACCAGGGTGTGCTCGACTCCCTTGAGGACCAAGGCGTGGCGGTTCGGGCGAAGGAATCTCGGTGATCCTGAGCCCAAAGCGTGCACCACGAGCAGGCAGCATTATTTCAGAATGCTCGTTCTTGCACTTGTCGATTCCCAATTCATAAAGATGCCGCCTGTAAAACGCTTTATACATTCCGATCGCATCGGTATATCTGGTGCGGAATAGCAGATTGATCAGCCCCGTTAGGGCGAAGTTAGCCGCAGCGGATTGAACATCATCGTCTTGTGACTTTGCTGCGCCGAGATACCGTGATGCTATAACGATGTCGAATCCCTCGTTGATTTTTTCGATGAGTTTCGGGATGTCTTCTGGTATGGAGTTACCGTCCGGCGAAAAGGGAATGATGACGTCCCCCCTGACCATTTCGAACGCTTCCCAAAATGCCCCCTTGACCCCTGTCGTCTGTTGATCCACGACATGGTACCCGTTAGAAACAAGAAACTCCTTTGACCCATCCGTCGAGCCGGCATCAAGTATAAAGATTTCATCCACCCATTCCCGCTTGATCCTTGGCATGATCTCCCGCAGGCCGTCAATTTCGTTCTTGGTCGGGATGAATAATGTAATGGTAGGTTTAATTGCCAGGTTGATTTTAGTAGCCATACTGAATTTTCTATTTGTTAGCTATCACAATTTCAATGACATCAGCAGCAATCGCCAAACTGGCAGTTAATCCTGGGGACTCCAATGCCAAAAAGGTTAACCAAACCATCAAAGTTATGATCAGCGGACCCTTGGACAAGACTACTCCCTTGGATCACGAAGTTGCGGGCCTCCACATGAACGTGTTCCACCTCCGAGCAAAGCACCAAGTCGGCACCGTGGGCTTCCGCATCAGCCAACAGGGACAGCATATACGCGTGAGAATCAATAATTCCTATTGAAGTCGATAGCAAGGCGGCATTACAGGGCAATTGAGGCTCGAGGCATTTTGCTTCTCTACGCAACGATAGGCGTACATCGTTGACACCAGCAGCTACAGCGAGCGAGTCCATGGCATAGGCAAGGCCTATAACACGAGCGCCAATCACCTCCGCATCACCACTATCCATATACTTAGATTACTCGGTCACACAAATGGATAGCAGGGAAAATCCGGTGCATTGCATCGCTTAATCTGCCGCCTGTTAGTCTATTTCTCACAACAGATAACGATATTCCAGCAGTGACGCTTGAAATATGGAAACCGCGCAAGGAAAACCCTGTCCAATCTTTCCAATGGTTTGTAGATTGGTTCAAGTCGCGAATGTTCGTTAATAATCTTCTTCCAGTAGCGCTCCTTGTTCGGGTTAACGCGCTCAACCAGCAGGAAACGCAGGAAAATCCACAGCGTGAAGAACCAGTAGCATTCGTATTTAACATGACTGAATAGGCTCCGGAACAACTCTATTTGGTTGAAATGCAACGGGTGCTCGTCTTCAGTCCTGACATCCTGTGCAATTCTTCGATAGATATTTATCAGAGGGTTATGTGCTAGCGGATCAGTAAAAATAGCTATCCCACCTGGCTTGAGTACGCGATGTACCTCCTTCAAGGTTGCCGCTATATCGACGTGATGAAGAAGGTTTCCCGAATAAACGACATCAAACGTATTGTCTGGAAGGGAAATCTGATCAGCTGGACTCTTCCGGGTCGAAACATTCACCTTGTGGTGTGCAGCCAGGCGCTTAACAACTTCCAGCATCTCGCCCGAAAGATCAACCGCCGTCACATTCGCTCCATGTTTCGCAAAATAGACAGCTCCCTCACCTAGACCGCAGCCCAGATCGAGTAATGATTTCCCTGTCAAGGTTCCAAGCCATTCCTTTATTTGCCGACCTTCCGGGGCAGTACAACTCTCAAAACCCTCGTCAACCAAAATAGACTCGACATCAACAGAAGCCGCCCAGACATCATGAAACGCCTCTTCGCGTTCGAGAATGTCACTTTTCTTAGTATCGGTCATAATGGTTCAGGATCATCTGCTCAATTTGTAGTGAATATAATTTAGGCTGCTAATGCCAGGTTGCGTCCAATGCTTTTCGACACACTTCCACTGGCATGATCGTATCAGTGTATCATATGCGGATTCCGTGCGAACGAACCGCCCCCGATCTCGGGAAGCAAAGAAGTTATTGATAAAGTTTCCTGGTATTGTCAGAACATCTTGAGTGATTATGGTTTGAACACTATCCACTTTGAAAAGAGAATTCATCAAAGCGGTTGCCGCAGCATCGTCAATATGATGCAAGACCCCAAGCAGCAAGACGGTCGATATAATCTTATTTTCTAACAACGTCATCAATCTACCCTGAATATCTACGCTACAGGAAAGGGTTTCTAGATCCATCACAACAAAGTCCGAAGGTATGCTGAGCTTCCTAGCCCTTACACGTGCGTGCTCAAGGTATTTTTCGGAGATATCAATACCTAGGTAGTAGCCGGGTTTTGAATCCACATTCAGATATCGAAGAATATCAGCTGGCCCACATCCTATATCGGCGATTCGCTCGTCCTTGCGATTCAAATGATATAGAGCAACCCATTCGCGAAATGGCAAACCAAAAACGGCGAATTGCCTAGCGTAATAATAAAAGCGAGGGTCGGATAGCAGTGATTTCATCAATGATATAGATTCGGATTTGTACAAAGTCGCCTAAGTCGAGATTAATAATTGGAATTTATGAAATGAACTTTATTAACTTTAAGCATATTCTATTATTAGATAGAGTCCAATAAGAATCAAAAGAATACCAGCGTAGCCAACAAGTGAAATTCGCTCCCCAAGAAATATGAAAGAGCACACAGAGACTAAAGCAAAACTCAATGCGGTAAATGCATAGACATTAATCAGGTTTTCCTTGCCAAGCACATAGATCCAGATCGCTGTGCCTGCAAAGTAAAAGAGCAGCCCCATCAGAATCGGAGGGTTGATAAACTCGATAATCTGGCCTCGCCCCTGAGCACCAATTTTCAACAACAATTGACCAGCCGCAGCTGCAAAGCTGGACACCACCAATAAAACAACATTTATTCTTACCATGGCATCCCCAATATATTAATAGCAAAACGTATTCATATGGTTATTTAGCGAAATCTTGTGACTTCGTAATAATTGCATTGCAGTTGATAATAGAGGGAAGTGCTCTCGTCACTTTCAACTTATCAACAGCTTTCGTCATCTTGTTAAAGACAACCATAAAACTGCGTCAATTCGTTTTATCAAGGTATCTGTTAATCAGTAAAACCGACTTTCTTCTCTAAAAGGTACAGAGGACGCGCCTTGACCTCATCATAAATTCTACCCAGATATTCACCAATAATTCCTAAGGTGAGCAATTGCACTCCACCAATAAACGAAACCACTATCATCAATGACGCCCACCCCGGAACGGATACTTCCCAATATCGTACGATCAGAGCCCACAGTATTAGAATAAAACTGCAGACCGAAATGATTAAACCAATTGCAGTCGCCAATCGCAAAGGAGCATATGAAAATGAAAAGATGCCATCAAAAGCAAGCTTTAACATCTTTCTTAATGTGTAATTTGTGGTGCCGGCATGTCTGGAATCACGCTGATAACTAATCCCAACCTGCTTGTACCCGGTCCATCCAATAAGGCCCCGCAAAAACTTATTGCGCTCCTGCATTAAATTTAGGGCGTCTACAACCTTTCTGTCAATCAACCTAAAATCTCCAACATCAACCGGCATGTCAATATTCGTAAGGATTTTCATGACCCTATAGAATAAAAAGGCAGTGATTCTCTTAAAATAAGATTCTCCAATTCGCCTTTCTCTTTGCGCATAAACAATCTCATAGCCCTCGTTATGCTTCTCAAAGAATTTTGGTAGGAGTTCGGGCGGATCCTGCAAATCAGCATCCATAATAACTATTGCTGAGCCGGTTGCGTGTTCAAGCCCTGACGTAATAGCTATTTGATGACCGTGATTCTTTGTAAACTTCAAGATTTTTACTCGACAATCTTTTGCATGCAAACCCTCTAATAGTTTAAAGGAGTTATCTGAACTTCGATCATCTATGAAAATCATTTCATAATCTGCCGTCACGCCTGCCATTACGGCAGTCAGTCGGCTATATAACAACGGAATATTGTCTTGCTCATTGTGAATGGGCAAAAGAATCGAATATTTAACAGGACTCATAACAAATGGATTTCATCAGAGAGGAAATTATAATCTGTACGTGTTACAGCAATCGCTTCCATAAATTATTACTCTTTCGAAGACGCCTGTCGTGGTGTCTCGTTCCACAACACCTTAATCTCATCTATAAATGGCTTTACCTCAAGCACAGTTGCCCTTATTTTAAGCTGAAGCTCGGTTCTTTCATCATCTGTCATGTCGGCAAGCCC
>Ga0181600_10000895_pt1 | contig 22941 bp, 30 predicted proteins | sample 041ome_2_FD_132982 | JGI IMG/M metagenome (GOLD analysis project Ga0181600, IMG submission 132982) | Coastal salt marsh microbial communities from the Groves Creek Marsh, Skidaway Island, Georgia - 041406US metaG (megahit assembly) | ecosystem: Environmental > Aquatic > Marine > Intertidal zone... | reverse complement strand
CAGATACCATAACAGCTGCAAACCAACCAAGAGCAATAGTAACCAAGGTTATAGGCTCTATTTTATTAACGTAGACCCTGTTTATTTTTTCAGATCTTTCAACTGCTAATAATCTTTTAATGGCGTCTTGCATGTCTATTCCATATGCTGGAACATCGTAAACATCTCCGTTCACCTCTTCAATGGTGATAAGATATTTAAAATATCCTGGGCTGGTTTTACTTTCACTTACCAATTTACACCCTATTGCCTTTCTTCTTTTTTTAGTTGCCATCATCATGCTAATTCATTTATGTTAATTATTTGCTGATTCGACATTCTTAATACTACATTTGCTGTAGCTATTACATCTTTCTCGCAATATTTTACTATTTCATCTATCTTGTCTTGTTTCCAATACGCTTCAGAAACCATGCTACCGTTCATCTCATCTTTAGGAGTAGGTATTCCCAAACAAGCTGATAGTAAATCTAAGGAAATATTGCCTCCGTTCCATGATCCAAATTTCCAAACATCAGAAGTGTCCAATAATGGAGTTTCCCAAGGTTTTAAATCGTGTAGATGTAAAAAACTAGGAATAGTTACTCCATTAATTAACGCTCTTTTGAGAATAACAGGTATGTCAAAATTCTTAATATTATGTCCAACGAATTTAAATTTACTAGCGTTAAATTTAATGAAGACATCTAACACGTCTCTTAGAAGTTGCTTTTCATCATGACAACTACATGTATGGACAGTATGATTAACATTTCCCAATTCATCTACTTCAACTCTACCGAATGATACACATAATAATTTGCTATATTCAGCATGCAGAGCACCCTTGTAATAATATAATTCCTCATCTGTTTTATCTCGATTGTCTTCATAGTTATCTCTTAGCCATTCACACCTTTTTGACCAAAGGTCTTTCATTCTTTCTGATAACTCACTGTAATTTTCATGTGATGTAGCTGTTTCAACATCAAAGAAAACCATCTTCTTGATTTCTGTTAATTTAAACATGTTTCCTGATTTTTTAATATATTACTAATTTCAATTAAAATATTAAACTAAAAAAATATAAAGGGTTTACAGGATAAATAATTAAAATTTAACTATCTTAAATTCATGAAACATTTACATGATTATTCTAGCTATTTAATATTTGAATCATTATCTAACGGTTCAGATATATTAAAAGGTTTAGAAAACGTAGTCAACCAGGCAGTTGATTCATCAAAAGGAGCATTAGAAGCAACTGAGATGATTAAAAGTTTCACAGATAAAAATAAAGAAGAAATACTTAAGAATATTTCAGATCCTAATTTTATCAAAGCAATGCTTACAATTTTAGCTAAGTGGAGTTCCAAGTATGGAAAAGAATTAGACGCCTCTGAATTTGATTATGTTACATCAAGTGGAGAATTAGGAGACGAAGGAGAATTAGGAGAGTATGTTCCATCGGACATAGATGAATTATCAGATGAAGAAGATCTAGGAGATCTATTCTAAAAAAATTATAATTACAATGACCAAGTATATTAAACTATTTGAAAATTACTCAACTGAACAGGATAGAATGGAAGCCATTTATGAAAGCGTTATAGATAACCTTCTTTCAAAAGGCATTTCTCTAGATTTTATTAACAATAGACTCAATGAACAACAGGAATGGGAAGATGATGAAGACGAAGAACTAACATCAGGAGAAAGAGCAGCGTTGACTAGAGGTCTTAACCTTATGACCAAACCTCAAATGGCCGCAATATATCTTTTAGCAAAAGGTAAAGTAGAAGAAGTAGGCGCAGATCATGTTAAAATGATACCTGGAATAGATTCGTTTGGATACACTGATGAAACAGACGGCGATTTTAGATTAACTATACCTGGACTAGCAGACGCTATTGGTATGGATTCTGATAGAACGTTATCATACACACTTAGTAAGTTTCAAAACCTAATCAGTGGAATCGGGGCAACTCAATCACAGAGTCTTAGTCCTAAATTGATAAGAGCACACGATGCATTATCTCAAATGCCGGTGAGTAATATAGTAGCCATGGCTGGTGATTCAATTCAAGATGCAAGTTACACTGTAAATAGAGATGCTGCAGATTCTAGAAGAGAATCTACTAATTTAAGAGCAACCGAAAGAAGAGAAGAGAGAAAGGCCGAAGATAAAAAGATTGCCATTGTAATCGATGATCTAGTTAAGAGATTCAAGGATGGAGGATTTCCAATCGAAAGCTACAGTAAGATGATTTTCTCTAAGATGCGAAAAGATTATCCAAACATCGGACTCAACAGAATGTATGATGCATATGTTAGATATCTAGGAGATGTAAACCCTGCACTTTACATCATGAGACCGAGCGTAGCGTAGTAGATCAAAAAGATTAATACTAAAGATCTAGCTAGCAAAACCGTTCTGGTATAAATAAAACCTGTTTCTGATACAGCAGCTTCACAGTCGTAGAATATAACATCTCTATCAAAATTGGTTAGTGATTCAATTTCAAATTCTTCACCAATACATCTTTCAATTATTCTGCTTTTGTATTCCGCTCTTATTACAAGGTGGTGTGTAAATAGCATTAACATTAAAGGTATAATAAAAAAGCTATTGATTTGTGTTTCAAGAATGGAGAAAATTACTATTCCTAGATAGTGATGAATCTTTACGTGTCTAGGTATTTTAATTCCACCCATTTCATCAAATAGGTTATCATAGTACTTTACAGCACTTACGATTTTATCCGTGTTCATAGTCGTTTGTTTTAATTGTTTGACTATAATATAATACCAAAAATTAAGCTAACTTTAACTTTTTCTTGATTCTTTCGGATCTTGATTTAATACGCTCGTATTGTTCTATAGAATAATTTAAATCCATGTATCTTTCCATTCCATCTGAGTTAAATATAAATTTCTCAGTTGGATTATCAGTCATGAATTTTTCTATGTTATTGAGGATAGTTTCTTCATTAATAGGGAGTAGATTATCTCTAAGATAGGATATTAGTTCCATTCCGCCTCTGCAGTCTTCACACCATCTTTCACTTGGATCATCATTAAGACCAAAGTGCAGACCACATAATTTGCACTTTTTGTGTTTATCTTCCATTACAATATTATATATTTGAAATGGATCAACTATACTTCATAATTTATGAAATCTATTATTTCCTGACGCTTTAATTTCTTACGTTTACCGGTAGTGACACTTTCTAAGTAAGCCCAATCATATGGAGGATTTCCTCTAATAATAAACACTTCTATTTTATAACCTGTGACAAGTTTACATATTCCATGTAATACCTTTAAAAGAAAACCTTGACCAACCCCTATCTTTTCCCCGAGGTGTTTGCTCTCTATTATTCTAATGTGTTTGGTTTTAAAATCATATGTAATTAGGTCTATGTTCATCACAGTCATATCTTGACGACAGTTTTTCGCGATGAATTCATTTAGTTCAGATCCATATCGTTTTAGTCTTTTTCTTTCACTTTCTTCCATCTAACATTGCTTTTAATAATCCTTTATTTTTAAACTTTAACTTTCTAATAGTTTTCTGTATTTTTAATCTAGCGCTTTCTCCCGAATATCCCCACTTTTCCCCAATTGTTGCGTATCTATGACGAGTGTCATAAGGTGGTATACCTATTCTCATAGACAACATATCTATCTCCATATTATTTAGATCTTTAAATAGCTCACCGATAAATTGACCATATTCAAATTCCCTAACATCTGAAAGAGCATCCGAATGCTCAACGTAATTAATTGGTGCGAACTCTGAATCACTGTCTTGACCAGGGTTACCTTTATCTAGACTGGTTGTAAGCTCACCACCTTTAATAATTTGCTTAATTACATTTAGGCTTACGTTTGGAGGATATTCAAGATCTTTCAAAGCATCTTCTATTTCAATAGGGGTTGGTAACCGGCCTTCATTGTTCAAGTAGTCTGCTTCAACCTTAGCAATCTTGTTTGCTACCCATACGTGATTTTCAGGTATTTTAATATGTCTACTGTTTTTTGTTATACACTCCCTGATTCTACGTCTAATATGCCAAACTGCAAATGAAATAAATTTAAACCCATGTGAAGGATCAAACTTCTCAGCTGCCTCTATCATACCAAAGTTACCCTCGTTAATCAAGTCTTCTAATGCTAGAAATGCATTATTTCTATGGTACGCCTTAGCAACACTAATAACAAATTTCAAATTAGCCTTAATTATTTTATCCTTGGATCTTTGACATCCCTGTGACATTTTAACCGCTAATTCATGTTCCTCCTCGGCAGTTAACATTTCCATTGAATTAACCTCATTGAAATACGAAGTTATATTATTGTTTCTTACCGTGTATATCTCTTTTGAGACTTTAAACTGTTTCATTGTATGTTATTTTAGGATATTATACTAAATATTCAAAGATAAATAATATTGAACAGCCATGAAGTATTTAAAAAACATAGAGCAATTTAGTGAAAAACTGTTAGAAAACAGAGAACCTAAGCTAAGCCAGTTTGTATTAGATAACTTAAGAGATTTAAGATCAAAACTACATTATTACGATGGTAATTTTGCTTTTTTAAAGTCAGTTAAGGAGCAATATAAACGAAAAGGTTATTTAACCGATACTCAATGGAAGGCTGTATATAATTGTTTCTATAAAAAATAAAATTTACTAGAATTATGAAGCACCTGCTCAAATTAAATGAATACGTACAAGATACACTAGTTAGACCCAAGGCAGATAGAATGCTATCTACACCAATGAGTGCTGAGATGATGCTTAAAAAAATTGCTCAGAGATATAACAGCCTTATGTCAAAGAGCACATCAGAATCACTCGAAGACAATCTAGGATTAGATGATGATTTTATGAGAAATCTAAAAGGTCAATTTAGTCCAGAAGACGTACAGGGTGCAATGCAAGACAGTAGAGACATATTAAATCTTCTATCATCTATTAGACAATCTGAGTCAGGAATGTCAGAACAAGACAAGAAAGACAAAGCAATGGAAATTGTAGAGGATATATTTAAAGGTAAAGGTTTCGACTTAAACAAATTAGAATTCAAACTAGATATTTTAGACGACGGTGATTTAATGGATGCCAAAAGTAATATCATAGGAATATCACCTGAAGAATTTAAAGAGGTAAAGAGAGAAATATCTAGAGAAAACCCAAAACTTAAAAAGGAATTAGATGTTAGATCAATTCAGAATGCTTTGACTCAGGGTTTTGCTACATCTATTAAAGATGACTTTGTAATGGGTGACACTGAAATTGAAGGAGTTAGCTTTGGCGACTATTATTCAATGATGGATAAAACATTTAATCTTTACTCTAAGGTTCCTAAAGAATTGATGCATCAAGTTATGACTCAATCTCCTGCGTTAGGTAGAGTTGAACTTGTATGGGACGATAATAAAAACAAATATGTAATTGAAGCATCTGGATACACAATCCTGATTCTAGTTCATGAAATTGTTAAAGGTATTTTAGAATTAATATCTATGCATAGAGACCCTGGATTAGAAGCGGACGATGAAGAAAAACTAATGAGTCTATCTGGAACCCAATTCTCTGAAAGAGAAGGTTTACAATATGGGCCAGGAATGGTAAATAAATTCAAGGAATTTTTCAATCAAGTTGAGGAAAATCTATTAAGAGATAGAGAGATCAGGGAAAAGAACCCAGCTATGATGTTGAATGTTCTTTCTAGGTTCTATAGAATGGAAGATGACGCTTTTTTAAGAGCATGTAAAGCTATTTTCAGTGAAAGTACAGATAAGCCATATGATTTATTTGAAGAATTTTACCTGGACGGTCTTCAAGGCGAAGGGTTTAGAAGAGGAGGAGCAGGTACAAGCGGTCCTGATAACGGACCTAGCAATGGACCATCTGATGATCTTTTAAGAGATTTACTAGGTGGAGCGGGTATCTCATTAAACATGGATCCTGAACCTGAATTAACTGAGAACGCAAAATATGTAATGGCCTTCAACATATTCAATATATTAGAAAGCAAAAAAGATCTACTTGATAAATGGTCCAGGACAGAAGAAAGAGCAACCGTTGTTAATTACATAGATCTTTTCACAAGGCTTACTGATAAACCAAAGGGTTTACTTGCTGATCTTCTAGTTCAAGATATCCCAGGCGTAAGAGTAGAGCCCGACTTAAATTCTAGAAGAAACATAGAAAAATATGATTTTAAAAGCTTACGAAATATAGTTGATCACGTAATCAAACAAATTAAAGTACCAACAGTATCATCTTTAAAACCAGGTGACATTAATCAGGCTATCCTTAAAATTCAAAAATCTTTAAATCTACCTGAAACAGGTTTCTATGACAAACCTCTAGAAGACGCCGTTAAAAACTTTCAAGAAGAATTTAAAGCCGGATTCTCAACTGATTATGATTGGAAAGAAATTAGTGATAAGATGGCTAGAACAGGTTTATCCAGTCTCAAGCCAATTGAGAAAATTCAACTCGCTAAGAGTGCAGAGTTTATAACAAACATCGAGGATCTATTAGCTAGAAAAGAAGCTGAATTAGAACAAAAGATACGTGAAAACGCAGAAGAACAAGATCAGACTATTAAATCTAGAACAAATGAAGATATTCTGGAAGAATACAATAAAATAAATGACATAAAGAAAGATTTAAAAAGCATTAAATCCATTCTCTCTGGAGGAATTGAAAGACCTAGTGGTAAATTAGACCCTGCTACGATTTCAGCATTGATGTATTCAAAAAAAATTGAAAAACTTGAAGGACTAGGTGGAGGAGGAACCCTTAAACCAATGGGTGGAGAAATAGCATATGAAAATGAAAACTATAGAGTATACCGAATCCTAAGTCAAAATTTCTGTATTGAAACCAGAAAACAATTTGAAAAAATCCTAACGCAATTAGGTACAGGAAACAAGATGTACAACTGGTGTATTAGTTGGGAAGGAAGTACTTTCTATAGTAAACACAGAACAAGAGCGGCTAACAAGCAAACTATATACTTCATAGAGAATATTAAGAGATCTGAGTATGAAGCTAACAAGTGGAAAGAATACAAAGATCAAGGTGGAAGTGTGTCCATGACAGGAGGAACAACTAAACCTACTCAGTATTTACAGTGGAGAATAAACAATGGTAATCCTCAAATGAATAGAACCGACGCGGAAGAAATCATAAATGATGAATACAACAGAAAATTTTATGATAATTTTCATATAGCCGTTGTCTTTGTTACAAACAAACAAAAGAATGGAAGAAATACATTTTGGACGTCAGGTGCTTCAAACAATGGACAATGGGGAGATGTTAGACCTTTTAATTTTGATAAAATAGCTAAAGTTATATGGCCTACAAATGAAGCTGAGTCTAAAAGAGATGAAACTGATAACACAACCGGCGGAGGTGGAACAGTCTATCCAACAATCCAAGTTCCTCAAGAAATAATAGATCAACCTTGGTATGAAGTTCCTAGTCAAACTGAGCTTGACATGCTTGAGAATGAAATTATTATTCCAATGGCGCTAAGTAGTTTAGAAAAGGGACAGTCAGGAAGTTCTTTAGAGAATCTATTGAATACTAAAAATATAAACTTAAATTCATTTAAGGATTTAACGTACGATCAAAAAGAAGAATGGTTAAATAGAAATTTTCTTACGGCTGATCGAATAACAGGTTTCTTAAACGACAGAAACATAGGAGGGATATCAGATGCGATATGGAAAGAATTACCCGATCCACTAAAACAAGAATATATTAGATTAACTATTGGAGCAACGCTTTCTAAAGAACAATTAGATGAAATAAGAGACGACAATAGACTATATAAAACGTATCAGGATTTTATAAAGAGAAGATTGGTAGGAGAAGGAGGATCAGGAGGTATTCTTGATAAATTACAAGGAGTAAACAGATTATCTGAACTCAATAAACTTGCTTTAAGTAATTCTGACTTAAAGTTAATAAGTGAACCTTATGATTTCATTAATATTAAAAAGAAATATCAGGAGCTAAAGAATCAAATCAATGAACTTCCATTGGATACAAAGGTAAGTAAGAGAATGGCTATGATCAAGGAGCTCAAGTCTATGAAAATAAAATTAGAGCAATATATGAATCTGATCGAAAGATATAGGGAGTCATTAACAGAAGCTTTAAAGAACATTAAAAAGGATAACCCTAGAGACGTATTAGATACAGGAGGACGAGGAGCAAAACAATTCAAAAATTTAGCTAAATCTGTTGAGTTATCTAAAATATATCAAAGTGCTAATTCATTACTGGACGTAAAGAATAAAGAAGGTAAATCTCTATTTGGACAAACCTTAGCTGAAAAAGGAGGAATGGATAAATTAAACACTGATTGGAAAGAGGTTCCAACTGAAGAGTTTCATAAAATAATTTCTATTAGAAAATCTAAACCTAAAATAGCTAATGCATTAATTAACAAATTTGTGTCTACACTTCTTGTTTCGGGTAAAAGACCTGAAACGGATCCCATAAAGGTTAGAGATAAGAACACGTTTAAAGATTATTTAGATCAAATTCAGAATGTATTTAGCTATATTAAATCTATAGACACCGATGATCTAGATATAATTAATCTATTTATGAATAGAGCTCTTATCTATTATAATTTTAAAGATGTTGCTAAGAATATTAACGAATCTGACGCAAAGAAATTATATAAAGAATATGATTCTATTCTAGTTGAATACCCTGAGTTAATTAAAAATTATGGATTTAAAAAATCTAGTTCATTTGGAAGTGACAAGGTTAAATCAACAACCGTAGGAGTTCAGAGACCTGGACACAGGGAAGAATTAGGCTAAGAAAAACAAATAAATAACTAAAATAAATACCCACTAAAAATGAAGATTATTAGTAAATTTAACAATTGGCAAAGGATTAACGAACAAAACGAATTAGACGTAGATCCTAAAGAGGATCGTAAATCTAAAAGAAAAGCCAATAGAAGGAAATTTAGAAAAGAGGATTTTATCTCAGATTCAGGTGCAACTTATACTTTAATTAGACAAAAGGACAGTGATGATAATCAGGATACCTTTGTTTTAAAGGGAAAAGGAAAAGACAGTCCTATATGGGATAAGAAAGGAATTGTTGTAAAAGATGTAGAAGATTTTCTAAATTTTGAATTATTCTCCGGAGAGAATGAAGGAAAATATGACGAAGATTCTATTGAAATGGAAAAATACCGAGAAGGTAAACGTAAAGACCGTGTTAAATTTACAATCGGATTAGTAGACCAGGAAAAAGTAAAAGCTGAAGAAGAAGCTAAAAAGAAAGAAGAGGAAGAAGCAAAGAAAAAAGCTGAAGCCGAAAAGGCAGCTAAAGCAGCTAAAGCAATTATTATTCCTAAAAATGCTGAAGGAGAAAATAGAATTGAGATAGGACAGACTAGTGAAGTTTTACCTAGAATCAAAGAAACAATTAGAAAAGCATTCGTTAAGAAAGGTTTCAAGATGGGATCTGGATTTGGAATGGACTGGTTGGATTCTGATAAACTCGAAGAAAAGGATGCAGTATGGGTAAAAGCCTTAAGAGCAGGATTTGGAATGCCTGTAAAAGATTTTATTTCACAGGGACTGGTTGATAAACTAGTTGCTCAAGTTGAGGAATGGGAAAAATCAACTGAAGAGGAGAAAAAGGATGAAGCCTCGAACGAATCAAAGATCCCTACGTTTGAATCATATATGGTAATCCTAGAACAATTTGACATGGAAGCAGCGATGAAACAAATGTCTACTTCTACTGAAGAGAAGAAACCTGCTGTAAAAAAGAAAAAAGCAGTTTCATCTGGAGCTTCAACAGGTTTCTCTAAAGAACAAGGAGATCAATTTAGAAAATGGGCAAACTCCACATGGACAAAGAAATACTATGGAAAATCCAGTAAATTTGATCTAGATGAAACTGGAGGTCATGACAACAGTTATATCAGAAGAGCACTTGCTCAAGCTAAGAAAGACAAGAAAAACCAAACAGGTCCATTTGCAGGTTTCATGTTTAGAAATATGTGGGGAATGGGATTACAACTTATCATTGACAATAAATTAAGTGAATGGGCTAAAAAAGCAGAGGAAAAGGCAGAGGAGAAAAAAGAATGGTCTAGAACAGATGCAGATCAAAAGTTAGCTGAGCAAGCGTCTCAAACAATAGTCGATCTTTTCAAAAATGCTTCATGGTTCAGTGAATTCAAAGGTACATTCAACGATGATGAAGCCGGAGCAATCGCAAAGTTTTCTCCATGGTGGACCAAGAATGTTCAACCGACAATAGACAAATTAAATGACAAGGATAGTAACAAGAAAACCTTGAATAAATTGTTTAATACTATTATTAGTAAAATGGAAGGAGGAACCTCAAATGACACAGCAAGCTGGCGTATATGGAACGCTGCTAATGATACAGGTAAGCGTTATTCAGTAGATACTGATTTTTAATAAAAAAATAAAACTATTAAAATGGCTAATAAATATAAATTAACTTTAACTGACGATCATATCGCGACTCTTAACGATGATACTGATATGGAAGGAATTGCATTAGAAGCAAAGGATGAAGCGGGAAACAAAGTAATGGTTACCCTTGTTAAAAACAACATGGTTCCTAAGGATGAAATTGAAGATGAATCCGTGGAAACAATCGATCAACCTGATCCTGAATTAGATTCACAAGGAGAAGAAGTTATAGGAAACGTAACCCCTGAAGAAGATGCTGCAATGCAAGCTGAAAGTATAGGGTTTACAAACGAAAGCAGAATCTCAAGCTTTGACCAATTTTTAAAATCTTAATCTTAACATAAATGGAAAATCAAAAGAGAATATTAAACTTTTCAGAATTTACCAAAGCTTACGTTAAAGGAGATCATTTTTCGGCTCCAGGTAATGACGAGAAGAGCGTTCAAAAATTACAAGACGGAACAGATAGTTTAACTTCACCCACAGCTGGAAACGGTTCAAGTGAAATGGATTCTGTCTCAAGTAAACCGGCAACCAAAAAACTAAAAACTGATTACGAATTAAGTCCACCTGTTCCAAACGGTCCAGTTAAAATGAAAGATGTCAAATCAGATGAATCAGATGAACCTAAGGAAAAATCTGAAAAACCTGTAAAGGATATTAAAAAGACCAAAAAGGCAACTAGTAAATCTAAAGAGGATGAAAGAGAGGAATCAGGAGAGTACTAAGATAAAAGAAGGAATGGATTTTAGAGAATTCATAGGATCAGCTTACTTAGGAGGAACTGGAAACAGATATGAATTTGGAAAAGACCCCGTTGAAATGGAAGAAAAACAAACTATAGAAGATTTATTAAATCATATTAATGCTTTGAGTGGAGCCGCGTTAAATGCTATTTCTAATGATAGAGATATGGAAAATGTATATGTCAAAAGACGTTTAATAAACGCTAAAAGAGAAGTAAGAGAAGCATATTTAAGAATAATGGATTCAAAGAGATAGCTCATTGACCAAACATAAGTGTTAAAGGAGTTAGAGAAGTCGTTCAATTGAGCGACTTCGGTCGTTTTAGCTTTCCCAGTTTAACAATATATCATCTAAGTCTTCTAATATTATAGACAAGTTCTGCTCAAAGCTAGCTCCATATGCACATGGATTTTCTTCCTCAATATTTTGTTTTATTTGAAGAAGCTTATTAACAGCTTCTTTTTTTAATTTATCTTTAAGTATCTTTTCTTGATATGTTTTAGACTTCTTCATTGATTAATATTTTTAAAGTTCCTTTTTTATCAACCGAGTATTTAGTATCTCTGTTTTCTATTATAAAGGCAATCATATTGGCTAGATTTTTATTTATCATACCGTCTTGATGTAATTCATGTAGAAGCACCTTATGTTCCTTTCCATCAGGTGGAAATCTTTTAAGCATCTTTTTCATTGTTTTTTCAACGTGGCGTTGTTCCCGTGTTTTCATAATATGTAGATAGGTTTGTTATATTATACTAAAAATATTCAAATAAATAAATAAAATAAACGTAATCATAATGAAAAATTGGAATCAAATATTTGAACATCATGATGCAGAATGGCCTCAAGAACTATTAGCTATGACTGTTGATCAGCTATTGGATAAACTTAAGGAAATGGGATTGGATTCTGAGTACGAAGCAATAGAATCAATTCTAAAAGCTCATATGATGAACGATATGGAACAGGACATGCCTACATGGGATGATATTCAATCTAGAAGCGGAGATGATTTTGATTCAATGATGAACAAAGATTCTTGGATGGACAACTTAGATTTTTAATAAGTATGATAAAAAGTTATTCAGAATATATTAAGGAACATTTTGGGGCAATTACAATAGAGTACCCACCAGAAGATATGTTTGTTAAAAACCCCAATCTTCCACAGCCTCTATCTATTAATACTTGGGTAGGAGGAACGGGTAGAATACCTATGCATTGGAATAATTCACCATATCTTTCGGGTGGATTCGGAGGATCTGGATATGGAAGATTTGGACAAGATCCAGGAGAAAGAATATCAGATGTCAATGATTCATTGGATTCTCAAATGGATGATAAAATTGAAATGATAGTTTCCCTATCAGATGATTTGTATTCTTTTATGGAAAAAACAAATTATAGTAAAGTTGCTGAACAAATGGTTAGAGCTGTCGAAAGCGGAGAATTAAATTTAGAAGACGGTGACGATGGAGCATTAAATGATAAGCTTAATAATATTGGAATAGATGTATCAGTAGAGGTAATAGAATCTCCTGAACCAGGTGACATGGGAGACTACTGGACGCCCCCTAGTGGTGGAGAATCTGGAGTATATGAAACATATATATCAGGACCGTCAGGGTTATCGAGTGTACTAGGCGTAAGTGACCTTGGAAAAATACCAGCAATAGATGACATAATAGAAATGTTCATGGATGACAAAACTATAATAAGAAAAGTATTCAACGAATATGGACCCATTGGAGCAGATTGCTATAATCACCTGTTAGAAGAAGCAATGAGAGCTAGTAAGAAATTAGAAACAGAGTATGAGGGTTTTGATGAACAATACTTTGAAAACGAAGGAAGCTCAAGTTTACCTAGCGATGAAATACTTTATGAATTAACTGAAATTGAAAACTATGGAGTATTTAAATATTTAATAGACTTATCAATGAGCATACCTGGAAAAGAACACGTTGCTCTTAAAAGAGAAATATCTAAAAAAGGAGGAGATGTGAAATCTATACAGGGAATTAGATCAAAGGCGGCCGATATAAAGAAAGTTTTAAGCTATGTAATAGAGATGCCAGAGCAACTAAAAAAATTATAATATATGAAAACCTACATTAAAAATTTTAAAGGATTCTTAGCGGAGTCTATTGAATCAAATACTAAAGAAATCCAATTACTGGACCAGAAAAAGGCTTTACAAGACAAGCTAAAACAAACTGAAGAAGATTCTCAAAAAACTAGTATTGAAACAGAGATTGCTAAATTAGATATTGAAATAGAAAAAATTAGACAGATCGAGGATCAAGAAGCTGAGCAAAATGTATAATAAGAAACACATAAAAAAGATAGATCAATTTCTAAACGAGGAAAAGGATAATGTCGTGTATAATACTAACTATACAGGTATGGTAAATGGAGCGATTTCAAATCTATATACCAATATCATGGCCATTGCTCAAGAATTGGCTAATGAGAAAATGGCAAGGGATCCATATAACAACACAGGAGATATTGAAGAGGTTGATATATCTAGGGCTCTGAATCTTATTTTTCATAGCGATTGGAAAAAGAATATTAAACAAAGGTGTTTACAAAATATTCATCAGAAATCAGCTGAGAGAGCGGGTAAAAGAGATGAACTATCTGATAAGAAAAATCAGAGAGCCCTTGCTAAAATGAAAAAAGGAGATGGCACTATAGAGATAGACAGATCAAGTGTTAGATTCAGCGATGACTATTCGGGTAAAGGACCCGGATCAAATCAATAAATTTTTTAAAATAAATAATTTAAATGACTGAGCAAGAATTAATAAAGGATATTAACGAGGAAATTACCTTTTCTGGAATGCTTCCTTATTCTCTTCCTGATAAAGAAATAAAGAGGCAGCTTGAGATAGCTACTAGATATTTTTGGGATAATTGGAGACACGCAGTGGAACCTAGATATCTAGCAATTCCAAACAAAGTATTTAATACAAAACAGTTTAAACAAATAAGACAAATAAAATTACCAGATTGTGTTCAATTTGTAACTCAAGTTAAAACACCGACTGGAGGTTCTATATTCGGAACAATAGACAGAGATTTCTCTGAATCTAAATTTATAGGTTCAGAAGTGTTTCTAACACCTTTTATTGGAGAAAGTATAATGTATAGAACAGTTATATTTAGTTTCCTAGATTTAACCCGTGGGCTTGTCCTGGATACCCTAGCATATGACTACAATAGAAATACTAAATTGTTAACCATAACAGGTAGAACTCCGCAGACCGATGTTATAATTAGATTCTACAAAACATTGGAAAAAGACAAGTTATACGAAGACGAAGTCTTTCAAAGATGGATTCGAGCTAAATGTAAGGTAAGATTAGCTCACATGTTACAGACTTTTAAATACACACTTCCGGGTAATGTTTCGATTAGTTATGAATCTATCACAACAACAGCTGAAGCAGAAATGAAAGCAGTTGAAGACATGATGAAAACAGAAAACACTACAGATTGGATTTATCTATATAGACAATAAAAACAAAATAAGAATATGTCAACTTTAAAAGATTTTTACATGAGATCAGATGGGGATCCTAAATATAAAAATGGAATTCTTCAAGTGTCTGATGAAACTGAAGAAGCAATTTCTCAAATTAAGATGACCCTATTTACCGAAAAAGGAGAAGTTTTAGGGGAACCGGAATTTGGATTAGACGTAAACAAATACCTATTTGATTTTGATACCGATCCTTTTGGACTTTCCAGTCAAGCTAGTTCACAGGTAGAGAGATACGTATCTGCATCCAAATTAAAGAATATAGAAATAACTCCTTCTAAGTTTACAGATGATAAAGATAGGGATGTGTTTGTATTAGATATTAATATAAACGGAGACAGTCCATTTAAAGTATTTTACGGGTAGCCATGAAAGATAATGAATCAACAACAGTAGAAATAGAGGACAGTTGGGAAGATTCATGGTTTCCAGATCAACCAATATGAAAACATATGTAAAAACATACCAGTTATGGGAAGCAGATAACATATTCCCTGAAATGAGGCTACCTAACAACATTAAGTTAACACCGGATGAGGTTAATCAAGTTAAAAATTTAGATTGGAGTTCTCTAGACTGGAAAGAAGCAGGTAACGATGGTAATAATATTATTTGGTTAGAAGCCACTAAACCATTTAATCAAAAGGTAAATTCTGGTATAATAGTAGACATTCAATTAATAGGGGATTCTATTTATCAAATGCATATAAATCTAGCTAAACCATTACAAAACATGGGGTTAGGTTTAAAGATTTATAGAAGCGTTGTTGATTGGGCAGGTCACTTGTATTCAGGTAGGGGCCGTAGACATAATACTTTTGTAAACAACATATGGAAAAACCTAAAAGAAGTGGAAGGTGTTACATGTCTAAGCAGTAAACTTGGAGATATTTGTATAAGTAACAAAAACCCAGATAAAGAATTTCTAGAAAATATCTTTACCAGATTAGGTAATTAAGATTTTAAATATTGAATTTTTTCAGGTGGAATTATAACTTGACCGTTGGGTTCAAACCATTTCTCTGCTTCACCACTTGTTTTATCTAAAAGTTTATCTACTGGATGCTTAGGTAATTTGTGAGTATTGGGCCCATATTCAACGTCTCTTCTATCGGGATTATTTCCCTTAAATGTTTTACCTGATATTATTCCCGGTGCTTTCATTTTTATAATTGGCCTTCTCCTTTTGTTTCTCCTCCTTCAATAGTTTCAGATCCTCCTTCTTCAGCTGCTCCCTCAGGTTGAGCGGCAGCGGCTCCACCTTCGGCGGCTGGTACTGCTCCTGCTTCACCAGCTGCTGCTGCTTGTGATGCTTCAGCTTCTTGGGCATCCTCAGCTTCTTGAATCTTGTAATTTTTGTTCTTTTCTATCTCATCATCAGGTAATCTAAGTTCCTTTCTAATTAGGTACTCAGTTGAGAAATATGGAGTACCATCATCATTCATTACTCCTTTCATTGCAGTGAAACTAGCGAGTCGTTTATTAGCAACATCTCTTTCTTTCATCTCTTCAAATAAATTATCATTATTGAATTGAATACCAATAGCGTTTCTAAATTTATGATCTCCTTTGATTTCAGGCATGTCCAGTTCCATTTGTAACCAGAGCGGTTTGGTAATCAATTCCTGAATAGTTGTTCTGATTCTATTGACAAATTTATTATATCGTATCTCTTCTCTTGTGATTCCCTCTGCATTAAGCGTAAATGCTCCCATTCCAGATTGACCTTCCCAACGTGAATAAGGAATCTTAGAATCCATTTTAAGTTTCTTTAAGAAGTGATTCAATAATTCAGAACCCGAAAGGTTTGGACCAGGATATTGTAAAGGTTCTATTTTAACCTGTTCGTTTCTGTCATTTACCGGTAAAACATAATTCTTATAGAACAAGATGTTAGGTTGTCCATTTACATTTATTTCACCTGATTCATTATCAAAGTTAATATCTTCTTTAAGAATATTTAAGAACTCCCTAACGTCTTCCTGTGCTTTCTGTATTGACTTGGATCCTACTGGAACGGTTGTAGTTAATCTAATTGGCGCATTCATAACGTGCCAAATAACTTTACTCTGCTCAATAATTCTCAATAAGTTGAATGATCTAATTAATCTTTCAACAAAACTAACTCTCTTGGTTCTAAAATGATTTGAATAAGAAAGATATATTACTTGAGAATCAGTTAAGGTTCTAGTTTGAGTACTATTAGGAGTATACTGAGTCCATTGTAAGAATAATTTTCCCTTTTGATCTTTCGATAACTGAGGAACTATGCTAGTTGGGTCCAATTCTTTATAACCTATTATTTCACTAGGTTTTTGAGGATTATCGTAAATGATCTCAAACGCTAGGTGACCTTCAACCAGATATTGGTATACATATTGCCATGCTGATATTCCTTCTTGAAATCCCCATGAATTATATACCTTATGAAAATTCTCATTGTATTTTTTAATTACATTATCTTGATACTTAAGTCTCTGTTCTTTTGAATTTCCTTTATACATCATCTTACCTGTGAGATCTGTAGGAAAACAAAACATATTTTCCTCATCATATACTATCACATCATCTGTAATTGTTTCTAGAACAAATTCAATCTCTCCATTAGCTGCAATATCTCTTAATCTTTCTCTTTTAACTGCATAATCTAATTGAAAGAAAGCAACGGCTTTGGTTCTTAACTGAGATGTTGTATCTGAGATAGCCATTGACATTCTCATCATCTCGTTTTGCCCATATTGTTCATTACTTCTTGCCATTAATTGGCTTTCAATAAAACCAATAGCTTGAGAATTTTTAAGTAGAAGATCTTCATGTCTAACATTGAATCTACTTAATGCAGATAATCTGCTACTTAATCTATTTACTGTATTTTCTAGAAATCCTGCCATTATTGTGTATAGTTTTATTTATATTTTAAAAGAATTTAGATTCAAACATGCTGAACATTGCAGTGAGACCACCTACTTGTGGATTAAATACCATTCCAACGTCACTTATAGACATGTTATAAACCTTAGGTAGAGAATTCCAATCGAGAAATCTAACCTTCTTTATACTATTTATCTCATAGTTTTTAACTGCGAAGCCAACATCAGCTCCTACCACCCTTTTAACAAAAGATTCAGTCATTGCAAAGAAGGGTTCTAAATATGATTGATTTGTAATTCTCTTTTCAATGGGAACCTCTACTTTGCTTAGATCTTCCTTTACATATGGACTGATAAATTCATTTTGAATCTCCATTAAATTGTAAATAGAATCTAAGATAAGTCTTCTATATTGAGGAGCCATTAATTTAAAGTTTAGAATAGACTGATAATTTTCATTATTTGTTCTTAATGCGATTCCAATCGGCATTGTGTCGTAATAAGGTTTCTTGGTGATATTAATCTTTTTTCCTATGTTTTCTTTGTATTCTTGAATATTAAGTGGAATTAGATCTGGAGTAACTTGAAACCCTGGATCTATACCTAAGGCATAGAGATGACCAGGTATTAAGGTAGGTGTCATGGGTTTACCCATTGATTCAACTATTACAAATGGATCCTCGACCTTGGAACTAATATCTTTAAGGAATTTTTTCATCTTGTTTACGTTTCAGCTAAAGTAGACTTTCTAAATTTCATAGTAATATCTTTTACAAATTTTTGAATAGGAAGTTTTCAGTAATTATTCCAAACTTAATTCCTTTGGAATCTGCGTAATCCTTAGCTGCTTCAAATTTAGCTCGGTTTATTAGATATGCTTTAGCATGGCTCATATAATGTCTCATCTGTTTTTCAGTGAGTTTCTTAGGTGAAGAAGGAGGTTGAGTATACTTTAAAGGCTTTATCTCAAGTATCCATTTCTTAAGGTTTCCGCTAGGGTCTCTTACAACCACATACGCATCGACCCAGTATTTACAAGTCTTTTTACTCACTGGATTCCAGTACGCTATACCTACCGGTTCTGAGGAATACTTAAGAATTTTATCATTGTCATCGCAAAATTTAAGAAATTTATATTCCCAACTAGATCTATAAATTATCTTAGTGACATCTCCATCGTATTTTTCTGGATTTTTGGGAATAAAATAGCCTTGACGAATCTTTCCTCTACGAGGTTTGAGCGTCTCCTTTATACTTTTTGATTTATTGTTATCATTTGACATTAATCCTCAGCGTTATCGCCTATGAAATCATCTGCTTTCTTGGGATCAAGCTTACCCTGCTCTACAAGTTTAAGAATCAAAGCAGACATTGCTAGATTTTCAGGAACGCCTTCTTCCATCATCTCAATCTCATTTGACTCATAAGCGTTTTTTAAATCTTCATATGCTTCTTTAGCTGCAGATTCCACGTCTTCTTCTGACCCCACTGCTTCTACTAGTTCGCCTAATAGCTCTTCAGCTAGTTCAAGTTCATATGTTTCGATTTCTCCAGACTCTTCATCTGCTTCAGGGTTCTCTCCCATATTATCTTCTATAGCTTTTCCAGTCGCGATTTCCCAGCCACTTAGTTCGCCATCTTTATTACGATCAGCTTTTTCAGGGTTCTTTAAACCATGTTTGCTTTTCTTGAACTCAGCTAGTGTCTTTACTAATTTTTTCATTTAAAATTCACTTTTTTTTATTTATCTATAAATATATGATATCAAACATTGAATTTGAAAAGTAACCATCTAACATTTTATTAAACTGAGGCACTGTATAATTAGTATCAGTTGACTTCATGAATTGATATAAAGCATTTATATCGGTGATTCTTTTAATTTCAGTAACATTATTTGGAAAGTCTCGCTTTAAATCAGCTATTAGTTTTGACCAAAGAAAAGTTTCATGACCAGTCTTTAGTAAATTGATGGATTCCTGTCGACCTGCTTTATCGTTATCTAAGAGGATTCTCTTTTTGGCATCGCCCCTAATCATGCCTATTGTGTCTTTGGTTTTACCAACTCCAGTTGAAGCAATGCAATTATTAATAAACATTGAATCAAACTGACCTTCACATATTGTTATGGTTTTCTTAAAGTCTATATTTAAAACGTTGAAGATGTTATTCAAAGAATCTACTTCTGCAAGCTCCTCTTTAGTCATACCTGTTTTACCTATTTCCCTGTCTATTTCAGTATAGTTCATCATTTTATACTTAGGGCCCATGTAATTTGGATCGGTGTGTCTAACTGAAAGACCTAATATTTTACCAGATATGTCATCCTTGTTAAATATGTAAATCCTTTCTCTCTTGGAATCATGATAGCAGCATTGAGAAAAGTTAATACTTTCATCTAAGCATCTACCTTTAACATAATCTACAGTTTGACTTTTTTCTTCAAAGTCATCCATTTTAGTAAGTGAAAAACGATAAGTAAAATATTCCAGATCAAGTAATTTGTTCTTTAAAGATTCATTAACTAGGAAACCTAATATGGAATTTTTTTTCCTAGAAACAACATTAGATCGGGTTTGATTTCTAACAAATATATCCGGTGGCATCAAACTGTACATGTGACAGAATTTAGCTATAAATTTATCAAGTCCCATGAATATCATACAACCATCATTATAACATTTATATGTATTACTTTCAAGATATATGTTACCTCTTTTCTTGTTTTTCTTTTTTTCAGAGTCTCCGCATACTGGACATGAAATGTTTATTTTCTTGGAATTAGAATCGTCTATTTTCTGTTTAACTATATCGTCAGGGAACCTGTTCTTAAGAACATCTTCTAGGAAACCCTTTAGACTAGTTCCAGTTTCTAAATTTATATTCATGTTATTTTTCCGTTTGCTCAAGTTCTTCTATTTCTATTCCAAGTCTTTTAGATGCTCTCTTTATATATGGCTTAAGTTTTGAATTCGGTACAAATTTAGTATTTAAACCATATTTAGTTATGATTTCTAGATATTCATTAAAATCATTTTCTTTTACATCGGCATTGGGTTTGCCAACTATGTTCCAGAATTTCTGTGGCACTTCTTCGTATTCAAGAGTTTCTTCATTTATTATATAGATAGGATACATTTCCTCATCGCTTAATTCTTTTTTAGAACCAGTTTTAACCATTTCAATGTTACGTTTGAGATGAACGTTAAATTCAGTTAGACCTAAAGCAAAAAGCTGTCTGTTAATTGGTTCAACTATCAAAGCAAAGAACTGTTTATCATAATCTAGGGGAAGAGCAACTTCAGTTGGGTAATTTCCAGGTGCATAGGCAAATACGTCCCAATCATTATTGTTTTCAGCTGGATAATAGTATTTTATCTTTTCACCTTCTTTTACCTTTTCATATTTACCAGCGAGTTTATTAGTCACGAGTAAATGGTTATAATAAGCAGCCGCTCTTGCGTAGATTGGAATTCCCTTTAGTAGCTCTAATTTACTTTCACTCTTAACGTATTTGTCATACACTCTACAACTAAAAGTTTGAGCTAGTTCATCTGTGTTCTTTAGCATCATTTCCTTTTTAATGGATTCAAACAAAGGTAATAAGTCTTCTTCTGGATCTATCGACTTTCCTTTTTCAAGAATTATCTTTGTTAACCTAGATAAATGATTTCTAGCCCAAATAGGATAGGATCCCTTGATCATTTCTAAACCTTTAAATACTTCATATTCTTTGTTCTTGGCTTTAAGCAACTCTTGAGCAGGATTTGGTTCATATGCAACCCTTAACGCGTAATTCTTTTTCTTAAGCCACATGGCTTTAGCTGAGAGAGTTTCCAATTCAAAGTTTTGCTGATTCTTAGTGTTGAAGTGTTTTCCATATTTATCGAAAGCTGTGTTAAAATACTCAGCAAGTCTGTATTCATCAATTTTAACACATAAGTTAAGATATTCGTCCTCGGTTAATTCTGGCATTCCCTCGATTGAATCTATTGCACCACCAAAGTGTACATAAATAGAATCAGTATCCGTGTAAATAGCTGCATCAGATTCAACCTTGTGTATTTTATATTGTGATATACCTAATTTTTCATGCAATTCAGTGTCTAGATGCCAGCGTTCATTGAAATAAAAATTAACAGCTTTAATAGTAAATTTAATTAGATCTTGGCCCTGTAAAGTGATACTTTGAGCGATGTCTACATTATAGAAATAGAACCACTTATTACCAAAGGCCCCATAAATAGAGTTAATTAAAAGTTTAATAGCAAGCTGTTCTAAGTCTAATTTTTTGTACAATGATTCTTTATCCATGTTAAAAGTATTTGATATCTTTTATAAATAATCTAAAGAAGGTTTTAATTATGATATATGAAATTTTCCCATTTTTAGAATCTTTCCCATTTGAAGAATATATTTTATCAAGCGGAAAAGACTCTGATTATCATGATGATATAATAGATAAGCAAGAGTTATTTGATTTTCAATACACCGCGATGGACAAAGATATAACGATCTCTTTTTACAAAGAAGATATTGAATTTCTAAATATGATATCTGGAAATGTTAATAAATTAGATTCATTACGAGAGCATATAGATCAAGGCTTGGTTTCAAATAATATTTTAGATAAATTCGAATCAATTAAAAAAAGTAAAGCTTTTCTAAAAAAAGTTAAGTCTCCAGCTGAGAACGAAAATGTATTCAGGTCAGTATTAGACGGATTACAGGAAATTAATGAAACTAGTTTATCAGAAGGAATAATAGGTAAAATTAATAAGTTAGATATTAGCTTAGCTGATTATAAATTTACATTGAATGAATCAATGGCTATTGAGGCTTATTTAAATTTTCAACTGCATCATGTTAAAATAATGCTAGGCGTTGTCATAGCATCAAAAATACACTAATTAAATGAGTAGAAACAAAAGTTCTAGACGAAATAAAAAATTATCAGAGGAGGAACTCAGAGAAATCGAAGAATTTGTTTACAGTAAAAACGCCGAGGAGGACAAATTCTTAAAATCAATGTCAGTTAACTACAAATGTAGAACTGAAAACCAAGGCAAATTAAGAGAAGCAATTAGAAACACAGAAATATCAATAGTGTCAGGATTGCCCGGAACTGGTAAAACATATATTGCATGTGCAGAAGCTTTAAAACTAATCAAAGCCAGGCCCAAATACAAGAAAATCTTATTGGTGAAATCAGTAACTCAATTAAAAGGAGAGGAAACAGGATTTCTACCTGGCGATCTAGCTGACAAGCTTGAACCTTATAT
>Ga0181600_10000894_pt1 | contig 22942 bp, 15 predicted proteins | sample 041ome_2_FD_132982 | JGI IMG/M metagenome (GOLD analysis project Ga0181600, IMG submission 132982) | Coastal salt marsh microbial communities from the Groves Creek Marsh, Skidaway Island, Georgia - 041406US metaG (megahit assembly) | ecosystem: Environmental > Aquatic > Marine > Intertidal zone... | reverse complement strand
CAGAAGGAGTAGCCGTTTCTCTTCCACTAAGGAGAGATGGTATGAAACGCGGAAAGAGTTTTTGGTATGGGCAGCTTTCCGGCATCGTAGAACGTGTTTCGGCCGTCATTGGCGCCGCTGCCGTTATTCTTGTTCAACCTGTGCTACCCTATGCATTGGCTTTTGCTGCTGGTGCAATGATTTATGTGGTGGTTGAAGAGCTAATACCAGAAAGTCAAATGCATGGTAACACCGATATCGCAACTTTAGGCACAATGATTGGTTTTAGCGTGATGATGGTCTTAGATGTAGCCTTAGGCTAATAAGGTTTTGATGATTGTACTCGAGTTATAGCCTAGGCTAAGAAATTCTTGGTTAGCGGTGGAACCAGTTCATGATTGAGTTCATTGCATTAGAACTAAAATCCTTGACCCGGACACTGAGCTCATGAGAACCGGAAACCACACTAAACATGACATGATATAGGTTTTTGCGTTTTTGTAAGGTGTGTTGTGAACTACCAATGGATTGAATACGTATTTTCGGAATCCAAATCTGCTTTCTAGCGATTACTCTATACCTTAAATATAGGTGCTTTGAGGAAAGCCCAAGCTCAGTATCCTCGTAGACAATCCACCCATAGAGTGTGGCAGGAATACTTAGCAGAGCTGCCCAGGCTAACCAAGGTAACCAGTATAGACCCAAGAAAGTTGGGAAAAACCAAAGATAATTGGGTCTTCTTAGGTAGCGGAAAAAAGCTTTTCTTGGAGCCTTTGCATACATTTGAAGCTCGTGTTCATCGTTTGACTCCAAGAACTTTTGCGGAGGAACTGAGGATTCATGTACACTAGAAAGAAAGTCATGGGTTGAGTCCTGAAGTTCTTGTCTGGTTTGCTGGCTAATACCCTGGGATAGTTCCCAACTTCCAAAAAACTGCTGAAAAAAAGCCTCGCGTTCGTGGCTATAAATTAGAGGAGCTGCCAGTAGAGATCGTTGCTGTTGTCCTTGCTGGTGTCCTGCGCTAATGATAGAAATGGATTCTAGGCCAAATGGCTGGCGTAATAGTCCTTCAGTGGAGCTTATAGCTTGAATTCTGTGATAAGGTACGGTAGTTTGAATACGCTCTAGTAAACCACGGGAGATGTGTAATTCTTTACCAACTTTGCGAATGGTGAAGCCATAGTAGCGTACAATGCTCGATAAAATAGATAGTAGATAAGAGACTAAAATTACCGACGCTACACTGAAGAGCACAAAGAATAAGCCCGGCTGCTGTATTACTGGTATACGGTCAACAATCCACTGGATGTTTTCGTCGGTAATGAAATCTGATAATTGCCCTAATATGGTGCCCAGGATAGTAGCAATGATCCCAAACTCACCCGAGGTTAGTGCTAAGTAGAGTAAGCGTTTATTGGATAAAGTCCACTCTGAATTGTGGTTGGAATGCGGTTGATGATTAGGAGGCGGAATTAGCTTAGTGTGGGAATGTTCGCCTTCATTTGGCAGTGCAGTTATTTGTTGCTCTTCTTTACTCAATTCGGAGTTTAACTCCAATTGTTCAGCATTTTTAGGGTTTAATACATCCACAATAGTACGGGCCGTTTCGGCATCTAATGCAGAAAGTACCGCACGTTCCGACCCCCCACCTGCAGTCTGAATGGTTAGGGAGACCAAGCCAAATATCCGCTGAATAATGCCGGCAGAAATTTCGGTTACTTGGACTCTGTTTTTGTGGATATAAAGTTTTTTCTGAACAAAAATACCTTTATGTATATGTATTTCATCTTCTAATAATTGATACTTGAAACGAAACCAACCCAGAATACCAAGGCCAAAAGCAGAAAGAAGTCCAGCACCTATTAGCCACAGGAAGTAAGGGGATTCGTTTCGCGAGCCCACAATTAATACAATGACAAGGGTAATTACGTTTTGCTTTATAACTTCTAATACCCCAGTAATGGACGCTACCCAATGCAGTCGCTGAAACTCAAACATCTTCTTTTACCAACCGCACCATATCGGTGATTTTATCTTTGAGTTCTTGGGAAAGATCTTCTTCTAATGCGGGAATTTCGTGAGAAGTAGCAGCATTAGAAAAACGAATAACCGACAAGCCATAGGATCGATAAATAGGGCCCTGACGAGTATCTACATGTTGGATTCGATTGATGGGCACCTCTGTATGCTGAACCCATATGATACCACGACGCATCTGAATTCCTTTGTCAGAAACCTGATAGCTCCACCGTGACCAGCGTAGCTGAGGTAGGAACGTCACGATAAGTGCATAGATAATTAAAGCGATAATAGCCATACCAATTGCCCATTCAAGGGCGACTACCTCCTTTGTATGAAGGAAGTATAGAAAAGCAGCTGGAATAAAAAGAAAAAGTCCACTTAGCGCGAATTGCAAACGCCAAGCCGGAATTGCATTAGGATGAATACGTTCTTCAAGCATTGTTGTTCATTTGATTAGAATCTAACATTTTCATAACGTTCTTACACTTAAGTGGGGTCTTGAATTTTTTCAGGTTCTTGAACCCGCAACATGAGCAAAAAACCAAGGGCAAGCAACACCAGGACAACCGACATTCCTATTCGTTGGCTTGCAAATAGTACCGTTACCCAACCCAATAATTTGGGACCAATAAAAGCTGTGGCTTTGCCAGAGAAGGCAAACAAGCCAAACATTTCGGTTCGTTTATCTTCTGGTGCCAAACGGCTCATTAAGGTTCTAGAGGCTGCTTGTACTGGGCCAAAAAACACGCCTAACATAAGTCCCCAAATCCAAAACCAGAATATATCCTCAACGAATAGAATCGCAGTTACTGGGATAATTAAGCCTATGAGTGAGAAAAGTATCGTTTTTTTACTCCCCGAACGGTCGTCCATCCAAGAAAAGCCAACCGCACCAAGCGCTGCAGTTACGTTCAGTCCAATTCCAAAAATAATAATCTGGGACTCATCCATACCAAAGGTTCCTGCAGCATAAATACCACCAAAGGCATAGATTAGTATAACGGCGTCATTATAAATCATCCTGGCAAGAAGAAAACGGTATATATTGGCGTAATTTCGGGCTTCTTTAATGGAGTTTTTAAGTTGCAAGATTCCCTCGGTAATGGCCTGTCCCACAGGGATATTATTTTTAGAAATATCTGGAGTACGAAGAAACATGGGGATGGAAAAAACCAAATACCACAACGCCGTAAATATGAAGGTAGCACGTATGTGTTCTAGAGTCTCTGTATCTAAACCAAGCCATGCGCCTCCATTTTCAATGAAGAGATACAAAGCCCCTAAAAGGCACACAATTCCACCTGCAAATCCCATAGCCCAAGACCATCCTGACCACCTCCCCAAATGGGATGGGGGGACCAAATCGGGAAGCATAGCATTGTAAAAAATGAAGGCGTATTCCGCTCCAACCGTAGCGACAAAGGTGACAACTAAGGCATAGGTCAAGAATTCGGTACTGGGTTCGGCAAACCAGAGTAAAAAACTGGCTACAATGGACATGAGTGAAAAAGCTGCAATCCAAGGTTTTCTACGTCCAGACCGATCGGCAATAGCACCTAAAACTGGAGCGGTAAAGGCAATTAATAATCCTGCGGCCGAGACCATATTACCCCATTGCTCAGTCCCACTTATCGCGTCAGCAGCTATGGAACGTTGAAAATAGGCGGCAAAAACGAAGGTCTGGATAATGACAAAAAAAGCACTGTTTGCCCAATCAAACATGGCCCAAGACCACATTCCTTTTGACACCTGTGTAGGAGTCGAATGTTTGGTAGAATTCATACGGTATGCGTTGGTTTGGCTCAATGTAAGGATTGCAAACCTTAATTCGAATCTAACGCATTAATTTCTTGTAATGTATCCGTGTGGGCTGATCTTCGGTGATACCCAGACGCTGTCTCCGGTTCTCTTCGTATTCAGCATAATTCCCCTCAAACCAATAGGCTTCACTATTGCCTTCGAAGGCTAATATATGAGTGGCAACACGATCCAAGAACCATCTATCGTGGGAAATAACCACCGCACAGCCAGCAAATTCAAGCAGCGCTTCCTCTAGGGCCCGTAGGGTGTTAATATCCAAATCATTGGTTGGCTCATCGAGAAGAAGTACGTTAGCGCCTTCTTTAAGCATTTTTGCCAAATGCACTCTGTTTCGTTCACCACCTGAGAGTTGAGAGGTCTTTTTTTGTTGATCACTACCACTAAAGTTAAATCGAGCGACGTAGGCTCTGGAGTTAACCTCTCTGCTGCCTAGCATGAGTAAATCCTGCCCACCTGAAATTTCCTCCCAAATCGTTTTATTAGGATCCAAGGGTCTTTTCTGATCTACATATCCAAGCTGAACCGTTTCCCCCAACGTTAGAGTACCTGCGTTGGGTTCTTCTTGTCCTGTGATCATTTTAAACAAGGTGGTCTTACCTGCCCCATTCGGACCAATAATCCCCACAATTCCACCAGGAGGTAGAGAAAAGTTCATATCCTCTACCAATAATCGTTCATCATATGCCTTTTGAACGTGTTCGGCGACAATCACTTTATCACCTAAACGTGGTCCAGCTGGTATAAAAATCTCCATATCTTCTCGACGCTTCTCTTGTTGCTGGTCCAAGAGCTTGTCATAGGCGTTAATCCTAGCTTTACTTTTCGCACGACGCCCCTTAGGGTTTTGGCGAATCCATTCCAATTCTTGTTGAAGTGTTTTTTGACGCTTGGACTCTTCCTTTTCTTCTTGCTGCAGTCGTTTTGCTTTTTGCTCCAGCCATGAACTATAATTGCCCTCAAATGGAATCCCTTCCCCGCGATCGAGTTCGAGTATCCAACCCGCTACATTATCCAAGAAATACCGGTCGTGCGTTACGGCAATGACCGTACCTTCATATCGTGCTAAATGCTGCTCTAACCAACCTACCGATTCGGCATCTAAGTGGTTGGTCGGCTCATCTAATAGCAGTACATCTGGTTTTTTTAAGAGTAAACGGGTCAGGGCTACCCGGCGGGCTTCTCCTCCCGATAAAACACTCACCGAGGTATCTCCATCAGGGCAACGCAGTGCATCCATGGCCTGATTCAATTTTGAATCCAAATCCCATGCATCGACCCGATCAATTTGCTCTTGCAATTTGGCTTGCTTTGCAATTAGAGCATCAAAATCAGCATCTGGATCTGCAAATTGAGCATTTACTGCTTCGTATTCTGCAAGTAGATCCACAGTTTCTTGCACCCCTTCCTGAACAATTTCTTTAACTGTTTTACTGGGATCTAACTCCGGCTCCTGCGGTAAATAACCGAAAGTCACCCCCTTTTGGACACTTATATCCCCTATATAATCCTGATCTTCCCCCGCTATGATTCGAAGTAAAGTCGACTTACCCGCACCGTTTAAACCCAGAACACCAATTTTTGCGCCATAAAAAAACGATAAATAAATGTCTTTTAATACTGTTTTATTGGGTTTGTGGACTTTGCTCACGCCCACCATAGAGAAGATTATTTTTTGGTCGCTCACGGCTATTAACGTTAATTTTTGGAATTTGTACTAATACGAAAATACAAAAATACCCTGATAAATATGCAGTCTTAGAATTCCTATCTCATTGGTTCCTCTTTAGTTCATGTAGCCTTCGGTAGGCTAATTATTGCAGTGAAACTAAACGAATTTGCAGGCGAATTACCTATAATATCAACTTTATTTCTAGTCAAGTTTATTCTATAATTAATATTAGTAACCATATAAATGGGTTTCTTTCTTATATATTTTGATTCAAAGCGCCGCTTATTCAGCACGCTGTTGATTCAATACACCAAATGAATTCTATATTTACCATTATTTTGAAGTTTCACTTCCTCTCTATTTCCTACTTAATGGCAAGCTTATCTACCGTTGTGCTCTTTTACAGCACCGTAGAGGCACAAGAAAATTCTTCAATGCATTGGGGGCTTAGCAATGTGCAGGAAATATGGTTAGCGAATATTTCGAATACATCAGAAGATGTAGAACCTGTTTGGTTACATTACACAGACGCCGCTATTGGTTATGAATGGTCCATTAGTGATAGTTGGTCACTAAACATGTATGGATCTGCTTTTTTTACCAACGGTAATAGTATTAGCGAGCTTGTGGGCGACCTACAGGGAATTTCTAATATCGAAGCTCATGAAGGTGTAGAGATACTAGAAGCATGGTTGGAATTAACTAACCAAACAGGTTTGCGTTTAAAAGGGGGGATTCTAGATAGTAATGCTGATTTTGATACTGTAGATCCTGCCCAATTTTTCATCAATAGTTCTCATGGTATAGGGCCTGATTTTTCATCGGTTGGTTTAAGTGGACCATCCATCTTTCCTGAGACTGGACTCGGTACGATTGCATTTTTTGAACAGGAAATATGGAGCGTAAAATTAGGTGCATTTGATCCATTGACTCGAACAGGCGGAATTGAATTGAATGCTGCTAGTAATGTTGATTGGAATCGATCTGATGGAGTTTTAATAGCCTCAGAAGTGAAAGTAAATACGACGGCTTCGACACTTAGTCTAGGTATGTGGACTTCAATTTTTTCTTTAGAAAAAAGCTATATGGAGCTTAGTAATTTGAGTAATGCAAAGGGTATATACACGTCACTTAGTCGATCTGATACCTTTGGAGACACCTACATCCGACTTGGACTTAGTGAGTCTAAAAATGCCTATATCGATCGTTATATCGGAGCTGGTTGGGTTAAAAATATTTCTCCCAATGCAATTTTACTGTCTGAAAGTCTTATTGGCATTAGCTGGGCCTCTGCCCGATTGGGTGATTTAGGAATATTTAGCGAATTACCAAGAGACCAACACAACAGTACTGATCACTCCTTCGAGCACGTACTTGAAATTAGCACTAGCACTAAGCTCAGTGAAGTTGTACGGCTTCAACCCAATCTTCAATACATCATACAACCGGGTGCGCAGTCGAATGCTCAATCACGATTAGTAGTGGGCATTCGAGGGGTATTTGAAATTTAAGCTCACATTAAAATTTAAGCTTTACCCCTAAACTTGGAATAAAGGGATACATAAAAATGGGTTCTCTTTTAAGCTCTACCCATGAACTACTTCTAAGGAAATCAGGCGTGCCTGGTACATTGGGGTCGACTATATAGAGTACATACTTGTAACTTTGAACATTTTGTGAATTAAGTACATTTACAAAATCTAAAAATAGGTTATACCTCAACCCACTGAACTCGCCACTATACTGAGCACGAACATCTATTCTTTTATATGCTGGATAGCGTTGTTGGTTTACATTTTGCAGTTCTCCAAAATCTGGATTCAGCTGTATATTTCCAGTTTCTGGATCCGAGATAAAAAAAGCATCCCCTTCCCAAATAAAATTCATAGGGTCCAACCCGATAGGCTCAGTATATGGTAATCCAGTGCCATACCTCCAAGTAAAACTCAAATCCCAATTCGAATTTAACCGATAATTACCAATTAGATTCATCGTATGACGCCGATCATAATCAAAGGGATAGGTAAATCGTTCTCCATTAATTTGTTCGGTTCGCTCAGATTTGGCCCATATGTAAGAAAACCAGCCTGACCAAGCTTGATCCCTACTTGGAAATTTTTGAACCAAGAACTCTACTCCTTCTGACCGACCTGTTCCGTTATTTACCGGTACATCCGTTAACTTCCATTGCTTTTGTAACTCAAAGTAATAATTCTCTGGATTAAGCATTGTATTACCTTGATTTGTGGTTGGGATAAAAATATCCTCTAACACAACCAGGTTTTTATATAAGCGGGTAATCAGGTTTTGGTATTCTTTAACATAGCCCTCCACCTCGACTTGCCAATCTGAACCAATTGTTTTTGTGATACCGAGTACTACTTGTTGTGACTGTTCAGATTCTAAGCCATCTACCTGATTAAATTTTGACACATTAAATATGTTATCAGGCTCTATTAACTTTTCAAAACCAGGACTTTGCACATAGGTACCCCCACCTAAGCGTACTGTAAAGCCTTTTGCAGGTAAGAATGAAATCCCAAATCTAGGTAACAAATAGGCTTCATCATTGATCCCATACTGTACATAACGCATACCAGGTTGAATAAATAGCCTTTCTTTTATGAGCTCAAAACGGTATTGAGCGTACGCATAATACCGATCGGTAGTAGCCTGTGAATTAAGGGTATCTCCAAAAGCTTCTAACATGGGCGAGGCTGTTTCAAAAGTAGCAAACATAGCTTCACCCAAACTATTCAGGCCAAGATTAATATCTAGATTATTAACCAACTGATCATACCCACCTCCTATCTCTAATTCATGTCGAGGTAGAGTGAAAAATAAGCGGGTACCAGCCGTGTATTTTTCAAAAGTGTATTGCTGGTCATAATCAATAACGATGCTATCGGTGTCACTTACAGGGGATTCCCATAGGAAGCCAGTTCCCGGTACAACACCTGGCCTAAAATCTCCTGCAATTCCGTTATCACCCGTATTTTTGTAATAATTAGAATACAAATGAGTCTGAAAAAAAGGTGCAGGACTATAAGTCCATCTTAGGCCCAAAGCTCGATTGGTGGAGGATTGATCTCCTGAGAAATTCTCCCGATCTGACTCTAATTCCCCAAATTGATCTTCACGTGCAATCCAATCAATTACATCATCACTTAGTAGACCTGTAACAGACACCGTATGTCCAGTCCACGGACGTAGTTCAAGTTTTGCGGTTAGATCAGTAAAATCAGGGAATGCAATATCATTTTGAGTAACCACTCGCTGGGCAAAGGTGTTGGCAAATGAATCAAAATAAGTCTTTCGGCCACTTACAATCCAAGAAGATTCCCAAAAAGGGAGCGCTCCCTTCATAGTCAAAGCCGCTACGGTTGCATCCACTTCTACCTGTGTTTCCAATGCTTTGATAGGATTTCCCGTAGTCGTGTTAATTACTAACACCGAAGACAAACGATCCCCAAAACTCGCTGGAAAAGCACCCGCATAGAAGTCCATATCTCTAATAACATTTGGATTAAACAAGCTACCCACCCCATTGGCCTGATAGGGGCTGTAAATTTCAATATCGTCAAGTACAAATAAATTTTGATTAGCCTCACCCCCACGTACGATTAGCTGCGATGAATAATCACTGGTTGAAGTGACACTTGGAACTACCTTTAATAAATTAAATACATTTCCCTGTCCCCCAGCTAAACTTTGAACTTGTGTTGAACTAATTCTTTGTACGGAGGTCAGGGTAGATGTAGAATCTTGAAAACTACTAGCTTGTACTTGAATCTCTCCAAACTCAACCACATCAGGATCCATAAAAATTCGCAGACGGTTAGGTATTTCTTCCGGAATCCTTATGGGCATTCTTAGCTCTTCAAAACCAACATATCGTACAACCAATACATAGGCACCGGCAGGTATTCCCTCCAGTACAAAACGCCCATTTGCATCAGTAGAGGTTGCTTGAATACGCGAGTCCTGTGACAAGGGCGATAATTTAAGATTAGTAGATTCCTGATTTTGATTCTCCCTTGCTAGTTCAAACATAGACTCCGATACCTCAAAAACCTCTAAGGTAACACCTATGAGAGCTCCATTATCTTCTTTGGATTGGACCGATCCTTCCAAGTTGAAATCAGTTATTGATTGGGCAACAAGCTGCTGGTTGCCGTTAAGAAGTGGAACCAAAAAACCAACTATCGTAGCTAATATAAGTGAGGTAATGCTAATTCGTGAAATCATAAAGATGGGTAAATAAACAAGTATTATCGATGGGTAAAGTAGGAAAAGGAAACTACTTATCCACTAGCATTATTTATTTTACCCTTTTTGATTCTGTGATTTGAAACGTAACGCTTCTGAACTACTGTTGTGTTTGGTTTTGCGACCCGATACCCGTTCTCGCCACATAGTAAATGAAGATCTCTTCATTTCGGAACGCATGATTTTTCGGACTTGAGGCTCTTTAATTCCAAATTGATGTTCAATGGCTTCAAAAGGAGTACGATCCTCCCATGCCATTTCTACAATTCGATCAATCTGAGCCTGGCTAAAATCTTTTTGGGGTTTCATTGCAATTTATTTTCCATTGTTGGGTAAATGATTTAGCACAACAATAACACTAAGGCATTCATTCTGCCGATTAAACTATTCATATTGGGTCTTAGGTACTTGATACTACATTTTTCATAAGCATAGATAAAAATTGTCAAATTTATTCATAACAATAGGATCAAGTTAAAAACAATACATTCACACCAAAAAACAACTACGTTTAATGCCAAACGATTCCATTACTTGAATACTGTCTAAGCACCCCCACCTTCCAATCATAAAAAAATACTTCTTATCAAGTAGTTCTATTTACGTTGACCTGACTTAATTATTTAAGCAGACTTTTAACTATTGCATAATAAAAAAAGCCCCCTATGGCATGTAGGAGGCTTTTTTAATATGTATGAAATGCAAATCAAACGCATTTCAAAATGTGGGCCCAGAGGGACTTGAACCCCCGACCAATCGATTATGAGTCGACTGCTCTAACCAACTGAGCTATGGGCCCAAACTAGATAGAACAGAAAAATACGAAGCTTAAGCACTAGAAAAAAATATTTGTTACGAGAATTTCTAGTTATTAAAAACTAGCGCAGGGACTAAGCGTACTCAAACAACATAAAACCGAGACAACACGGACCCAAAGTGACAGGATCCCGAAGTGGCATAATTCAGAGACAACATTAACCCGAGACAACTAAAGCCTTTTAACACTAAAAATAGTGTATAAAAAACTCTTTTTTAAGACAGCATGCCTTTATCTACCGGCCTATCGAGAACATAAATCCGCCCGTTTGCGTCCATAAACCCAATATCTCCTGTGGCGTATTTCTGGGTTACATGGGCCGTCTCCGATTGTAACCAAATTGGCTGAGGAGTTTCTTGGGTGCCCTCACATTCAATATGAGCACCTTCTATCACAAACCCTTGACAACGCTCCTCTCCTGGGTCTAATAAGACGGTACTTTTTCTCTTGTGAACCGATATAAGTCCCCCAGCTTCGGTTTGTCCATATCCTTGATAGGTTTGGCTGCAGTGGGTGGCTAGGGCAAAATACTCCGCCGCCGAAATCGCCTGCCCCCCAAAAACTACTTTGGGTACAAACCAAGACTCTGAATACAATTGCTTTAGCACGGAGGGAACCGTGAATAAATAATCGGGGCGAAACTCTTGAAGGGTTTGGAGCCACAGCGCCTGCTGCCCTTTTTGAGTAGTTACAAACAAGTATTCAGCCTTTAATTCCTCGGCCATGAACGCCCACGATAAACCCGCAACATGCCAAGGTAATGCCATAAACACGAGAAAATGCTCTGACTGAACCTCAAATGCTTTAGCCGAACGCATCGCATTCAATTTGAGATGTTCCAGTCGATTCCAAATACATTTAGCTTGGCCCGTACTGCCAGATGAAAAAATTCCCACGTAGGATTTATCTAAAGGCTTTGTGTCCGGGGATACAGCGGAATTCCCAGAATCACCTTCAGACCATAATTCCACTAAATTCGCCCACTTTTCATTACAGATTAACGCACTAAGCCCGATTTCCTCAAGTATACTCCATTGGGTCGATTCCGAAAAACCATAAAAGACCATTACATCCGAAGTGTCTTGAGTCATTGGGAAGTTCGGAGCGTAAGAAAAGCCAGCCTCTGACTCTATTGCCCTTAAAATTGCCCTATGCAACAAAGATGCAGGTAGAAGGACTACAGGCTCTTGAGCTAGCAATACCTGCCGCACAATATCCTTAGCGGGTTGCCTAAGATCTATGATATGTGGCGTTGGTTTATTCATGGGATTGAAAATGAAAATAGGCAAAAGGGCTACACAAAGAAATTACCTTAGATTATGATGCTGTTATGATTTCGCTGTATCTTTACACGAAGTTTAACTCAACCGTTTATTACCGACCCGAATTTACCTTATGCTTACGAAACGAATCATTCCCTGCCTTGACATCAAAGATGGACGCACCGTAAAAGGAGTAAATTTCCTCGGGTTGATGGATGCCGGGGACCCCGTAGAGCTTGCCCAGCGATATAGCAATGAAGGTGCTGATGAACTAGTATTTTTAGATATCTCCGCTACTCAAGAGCAAAGAAAAACCCTGGTAGAACTGGTTCAGCGTATAGCGGCAGAAATCACGATTCCTTTTACAGTGGGTGGGGGAATAAAAACGGTTGAAGAAATTGAAAAACTTCTAAAAGCGGGAGCCGATAAAGTATCCTTGAACAGCAGTATTGTCAGGCGACCCGAACTTATTACTGAAGCGTCTCAAGCATTTGGAGCTCAGGCAATCGTGGCAGCTATAGATGCAAAAAGAGTAGAAGGATGGACTAACGAAGATCCAAAATGGGAAGTTTTTACTCACGGAGGCACAAAGGAAACCGGTATAAACGCCCTAGAATGGGCTAAAAATGTAGAATTTCTGGGTGCTGGAGAGTTATTGGTAACTAGTATGGATAGAGATGGGACAAAAGCTGGATTTGATCACGAACTACTTTTGGGGATTCATCAAAGCACTAACATTCCACTCATTGCAAGTGGTGGAGCTGGCACTATTTTACATTGTATAGATGCGATAAAAAAAGGAAAAGCGGATGCGGTTCTGGCCGCAAGTATTTTCCACTTCAAAGAGATTGAGATCTCCGAACTTAAGATTCAAATGCAAAAGGCAGGAATCCCAAGTCGTATTACTAAATAAAAATAGCCTTAAATAAAATATTTTTTATTTAGTCATTTTGTCAAATATACCTAAATAATTATTGGAAGCGATTTTTTGGAAAAGCGCTTTTTTACGGATGTTTCTGAGATTATTGTAGTTAGGGCTCGAAATGACACTACTCCAAAGCACTAAACCGCCTAATATTCTTAGTTTATGCCCCATTACCCTTGAAGGCACAAAGTTTGACAAACTTATTTTTTTTACGGTATTTGGAACCCATAGTGTAGTTATTAAGGTTTAATTAAGTATCTACAAAATGCTCACGCTGAAATATCGTGTTAGTCGAGCGGTCTACCTCATCAACCCAAATGATTAGAAAAAAAATCTATTATAATGGTTGGCTTGAATCGAGAATAACGACTAACAATATATTTTTAAAGTAACGTAGAGGATACCTGAAAGCACATTGTCAAGCCAGTTATAATTAATCAATATTGTATGGAAAAGCCCACAAAACACTTGCAAAAAACGACCAAGCCCGTATTTAGCTATACCGGCGAAGAACATAGTGCCTGTGGGGTTGGTTTCATTGTCAGTAGAAAACAAGAGTATTCTCACGAGCATTTAAAGCAAGGCTTGCATGCCTTGCGTTGTGTGGAGCATCGTGGTGCTTGCGCGGCCGATGGCTTGACCGGGGACGGTGCCGGAATTATGACCGACATCCCTTTTGATATGTTGGGATACGAAAAAGATACGGTAGCAGTAGCATTTCTTTTTTTAACTCGAACAAGAACTCGCAGACTTAAAGCACTTAAAATTTTTGAACAAACATTCGGGTCCATTGGATTGGACGTACTAGAGTATCGCGATGTACCCGTTAATCCTGATAATTTAGGAGAGAGTGCTAGTCAGAGTGTACCCATTATGGTACAAGCATTCATTAAGCGACCCGAAAGAGCAAAGACCATGCTCTCATTTGACAAACGACTTTACTCTGCCAAACAACTCACAAAAAACAAACTCTTCGAATCCGAACTCGAAGATGCCCTTTTCTTCACATCACTCTCCGCTAAAACCATCGTTTATAAAGCACTTACGCAATCACGTGCTCTGGATGACTTTTATTTAGATCTCCAGAATCCTGCATACGAGACACGTTTTTGCTTGTTTCATCGTCGTTTTAGCACCAATACCACTACTTCTTGGGATAAGGCTCAACCCTTCCGACTCATTGGCCACAATGGCGAAATAAACACCATTGCAGGCAATCGGTCTTGGGCAAAATCTAGGGAGAAGATGATTGGCGCTGAACGCAATGAAATTCTTACACGCGATGGGATTAGTGATTCTGGCAGTTTAAATGAAATGGTAGAAGCCTTGCGTTATCGCAGCAGCATACCAAACGTAGAAGATATTCTGGCTATATGTATGCCTCCAGCTAATCATGACAACAATTTTTATAAGTTTTGGAGTCGAGCTATGGAGCCATGGGATGGGCCAGCTCTCATCACCTATGCCAACGGCTATACTATTGGCGCTCGACTGGACCGGAATGGTTTTAGACCATGCCGATGGGCAAGAACCCCAGACCATTTCTATCTATCCTCCGAAGCAGGCACCTTCGATATTGACCCTAAAAACATAGATGCTAAGGGGACATTATTTGCAGGTCGTGGGGTTACGGTTGATTTAGCCAACGGTCAGGTAATGTTTCGTGACCCTTCACATTCTAGGGACAATTATGACGCCCCTTTTGACCCAAGAGTTGAAAAAATCCCGAATATGGTTAGTGATACCGGTGTTCGGTTTAACGATAAAAAAGCGGTGTTTAGTTATTCCGATGATGAACTAAGCAAAATAATTTATCCAATGGCTGAAAAAGGAAAAGAGCCGATTGGATCCATGGGTGATACTGCTAGATTAGCCGTTTTGTCAACGGAAACTAGGTCTTTTTTCGATTTTTTCTACCAACACTTCTCACAGGTAACCAACCCACCTCTTGATTATATACGTGAACAGATCGTTACCGATCTTAAAGTCTATTTGGGGAAAAAACCTAATATTTTTGAACCAAAAGAACTTATACCACCGGCCCCTGCATACGAGCTTGAAAGTCCTTTTTTAAGCCTAGCACAGATGGATTTTCTGTACGGTTGTATCCACAAAGCCACTGAGTTAGATCGCGTTATTCCCTACGTAATTGATACCACATTTGACATTAATCATGGGACTGTTGGCTTTAACTCGAAACTCACCAAAATTGGTGAAGAAGCTATTAAAGCGGTGTCTAACAAGCACGCTATTTTGATTCTTTCAGATCGTAAAGCGAGTATAGATAGAACCCCTTTACCTAGTTTACTTGCCCTTCGTCGGGTAGTAAATGCTCTGAATGACGAAGGATTAAAACTCAATGCCGCTGTAGTTGTGGATACTGGTGAAGTAAAAAGTACCCACCATGCTTCATGTCTTATAGGTTTTGGTGCGCAAGCAGTATGCCCCTACGTTGCATTAGATGCCGTTCGAAACGATGAAGAACGCAGCTTGAAGAATTTGGACGCGGATACTAAGGAACGCAATTATTTAAAGGCACTGGATAGTGGGCTACTAAAAATAATGGCAAAATCAGGCATTTCTGTTGTTCGCTCTTATCAGAGTGCTAAGTTGTATTCCGCACTAGGATTAGGAAAAGAAATTATTCAAGAATATTTCCCAGGCATCCAAAGCCCTATTGGAGGATTGGAAATCGAACAAATTGCAGAACAAACTCTGAAAAGAGCCGAAGTTGTTCAATCTGAAGAGGGACCTTACAAACCCATCAAAAATTTCCAGTACAAAGAACATGCTCGGGGTTCTATGGGTGAGAAACATTCCATGACCAATACCCGGTCAAAAATGATTCATGAATTGGTTCAAAATCATGATTTAGATCTAACCGATATGGCCCTTTGGGATGAGTATCTAAAGTTAGGTTTAGAGGACGAACCCGTTGCAATAAGGCACTTATTTAATCCAAAAAAATCCGAATCCCCACTGCCCTTAGATAACGTCAAAGGGGTTGACCATATACTTCCCACTTTTGGCTCTGGTGCCATGTCATTTGGTACAATTAGTGCAGAATCACAACGAGATATTTTCCTCGCAATGAGGGAAATTGGTGGGCGATGTAATAGTGGTGAAGGTGGAGAAAATCCATACTACTTTGAAGAGGGTATTGGTGCAACCATAAAACAAATTGCCTCCGGGCGTTTTGGAGTAACTGCAGAGTACCTTGTTTCCGGTGAGGAAATTCAGATTAAGGTATGTCAAGGTGCAAAACCTGGTGAGGGTGGTCAGTTGATGGGTATTAAAGTCGACGCTGACATTGCCAAAGCCAGATATGCTAATCCAGGATTTGACTTAATTTCCCCCCCACCACTGCACGATATTTACAGTATTGAAGATTTAAAACAACTCATCAACGATCTTAAGCAGGTACACCCAAAGGGTAAGGTGAGCGTGAAATTAGTTTCAGGTGTAAATATAGGTACTATTGCCGTAGGTGTTGCCAAAGCGGGTGCGGACTCTTTACAAGTATCAGGAGGAGAAGGTGGAACTGGGGCGGCTTCACTATCCTCAATGAAACATGCAGGTCTCCCTTGGGAAATAGGACTACTGGAAGTGCATCAGGCATTGGTTGAAAACAATCTAAGAGATCGAATAATTTTACGTACAGACGGTGGTTTATCGTCCGGAAAAGATATTGTGCTTGCTTCTATTTTAGGGGCAGAAGAATTCGACTTTGGTAAGTTGTTGCTTATTGCCGAGGGTTGTGTAATGGCCCGAATTTGTGAAAAAAATACCTGTCCTAGAGGTATCGCAACTCATGATCCGAAGTTTAAAGCGAAATATCAGGGTAATAAAGATCACATCGTTAAAATGCTAACTTATTTGGCTGAAGATGTGCGCAGAGTGTTAGCTGGAATGGGTAGAGAGCAACTTCAAGATGTCTGTGGAGATACTGACCTATTAACCATCAATGGAAGTCATTTAGATAGAATAAACACACTTAATCTAGATTTATCGTTTTTCTTACAAGCACCCGCTTATATCAAAACTAAACAACTAGCAGGAATGGGTGAACCCGTTAATAGCCTAAATGCTCGTGTCTTAGCCGACCTTGAAGGGGCTATCGAAGCCAATGAATCAGTCGAAAAATCGTATTCTATCATCAATACTGATCGTTCTGCCTTGGCTACCTTATTCGGTCATTTAGCTGAACGGGTAAGTAGCGACCGGCTAAGTACCTTTAAATCGGGAGCAAAGACAAATAAAGCATACAAAGGAAAAATCAAACTGAACTTCTTGGGCAGTGCTGGACAGAGCTTTGGAGTCTTTCAAACCTCAGATGTGGACATCCGTTTAGAAGGTGAGGCCAATGATTCGGTTTGCAAATCTATGAGCGGTGGTAAGACGGTAATTGTACCACCCTCGGAAGTCCATTATAAAGCAGAAGAAAATGCCATCATTGGCAACTGTGCATTATATGGTGCCACCGGAGGAAGCCTTTATGTTTACGGTCAAGCTGGAGACCGATTTGCCGTACGTAATTCAGGTGCAATCGCGGTAGTTGAAGGAACTGGATTGCATGCCTGTGAATACATGACTAATGGTACAGTTGTTATTTTAGGTCAAACATCAGATAATATTGGAGCAGGTATGACAGGGGGAACATTGTTTATGTATGAAGACCCAAGCAACCGTGTTAATAATGATTACATTGCTGAAGCTCCTTGTAATGCGCATGAACTCTCAGAACTTAAAGCATTAATGATAGATTACGCTAAGGAAACTGGGTCAACCAAAGCGAATTACATAGTTAAGGATTGGGAGAATACCGTCAACTCATTCAAAAAGTATATCCCAATTTCAATGATTACTGTAGGGGAAGAATCATTTGCTCAGAAATAAAAAAATATTCCTACCTTTGGTGCAAACAACCTGCTACATTGTACAAATAGTAGATGCTTTTGAACGAGTAACGGAATAATAAACGTGACACCACCCAAAGAATTGACCGATAGAGACCTAGTTTTTTTAAGAGAACTAGAAGCCCTGATATACGAACGAAAAAATGAAATGCCAGAAGGTAGCTACACCACTACCATGTTCAATAAAGGGCTAGATAAAATCGCCCAAAAAGTTGGCGAAGAGGCTGTAGAGACCGTAATTGCTTCAAAAAATAAAGGCAGCAAGGAGACTATCGAGGAAGCCTCAGATCTGTTATTTCACTTAATGCTTTTACTTGTCAAAAAAGAAATTCCTCTGCATAAGGTGGTTAAAACTCTTCGTAAACGACACGAAAAAGGTAACCATAAGCATATCGGGGAATAACAGGTGAGTATAAAAGTCGAGTGGCGAAAGCAAGGCTATCAATTTGAGGCCGAAAATAGCGTAGGTGGTAAGATTAGAATGGATGGCGATGGGGTACTACAGGGTATTGAAGGAGGAATTGCCCCTTTTGAATTATTGTTAGCAGGAGTAGGTGCGTGTAGCGCTGTAGATGTACTAATGATTCTTAAGAAACAACGCCAAATAATTGAATCCCTAGAAGTTCAAGTTGAACCAGAAAAAACAAAGAACGATATAGGGTACTCAGAATATAAACGGATTCACATGCACTATACCCTGAAAGGATCTGTTGATCTTGCTAAGGCTCAAAAAGCGTTGAAACTATCCGTTGAAAAATACTGCTCGGTGTCCAAAGCCCTCGAAAAAGCTTCCGAAATCAGCTATAGCGTAGAAGTTATAGACGCTTAAGCTACGAAGTTCAACTTTCGTATAAGCCACCATTCCTGTACTTCTCTTACCACGATATTTTTAGGTCTGTATAAAAAAAAGGCCAGAATCCTAAATGGAATCTGACCTATCTCGAATGCTAAAAATTGCATACTTATTTGAATAAATATGTAGAATCTTATAGATAACCTACATAATACGAGTAATCAAATCAGCTGTTCTCATAGAATACCCAGCTTCATTATCATACCAACCAATTACTTTCACTAATTTACCATCCACTTTGGTAAGATCACTATCAAAAATATTTGAATGCGGATTTCCTACGATATCAGTAGATACTAGTGGCTGAGTAGAATATTCTAATATTCCACTTAAGGAACTTTCTGAAGCCGCTTTAAAGGCAGCATTTACCTCTTCAACGGTAGTGTCTTTACTAACTTCACAAACAAGATCAGTTAATGAACCCGTTGGGGTTGGAACACGAACAGCACCACCATCTAATTTACCATTTAAGTGAGGTAAAACTAAACCAACAGCTTTAGCAGCACCTGTAGAGGTTGGAACTATGTTGATGGCTGCTGCTCTAGCTCTTCTCATATCCTTATGAGGAGCATCTAAAATACGCTGATCACCAGTATAGGCATGAATAGTAGTCATGAATCCCTTAACAAGTCCAAAATTGTCATCAATCACCTTAGCCATAGGTGCTAAACAGTTGGTAGTACAGGATGCATTAGAATAAATCTCAATACTTGGGTCAATTTTATCATCATTAACACCTAATACAATAGTTTGTATGTCTCCCTTTGCAGGTGCAGAAATGATTACTTTTTTAGCACCAGCTTGTAAATGCTTTCCGGCTGAATCTTTGTCTGTAAAAAAACCTGTTGATTCAACAACAACATCTGCACCAAGATCTCCCCAATTCAAGTTCGCTGGATCTCTTTCGGCGGTGACTTTGAAGCTTGTCCCATCAATATGTAACTGATCTCCGTCGGCTTTTACTTGTCCATTGAATGTCCCTTGTGAAGAATCATATTTAAATAAATGAGCAAGAGTAGCTGTGTCTGTTAAATCGTTTACACCAACAATTTCTATTTGATCAGCATACTTAGCTAAAATCGCTCGGGTTACCATTCGGCCAATTCGGCCAAATCCGTTTATCCCGACTTTGATCTTTGACATGATTATTTCCTTTTTTAAATGAATATTACTATCAGTTATCGTGATTTAACCAGAAAGCCTAGATAGATACTCAGTTCATATCAAGCAAGTATGCAACCAAATTGGCTGGCTTTAAACGCCACAAATTATCGACTTAAGCTATGATTAAATCACCATAAACTACCATTAAAACCGCACTCTTTCAATCATTTTACGCTAAAATAATAAGCTAAAAAGGCTTTTTGAAATGGGAGCGCTTTTCTGCCTATATTACGAGCCAAATTATTCATCTAAATTTCAGATTTTATGTCCGACTTAACTATTGAACAGTATCGCAACGAAGAATATTTGAATTTTCAAGACCCTACCGTAGCAAAAGCACAACAGGTAGCCATTGAAGAAGTTCGAAGTAAGTTTGGTCAAACTCATTCGCTTTATATAAATGGTCGGTGGGTAGAAGGAGATTCGGGTTTTTTTGACAGTGTGAATCCTTCAAATCTTAGTGAAACTATTGGCACCTTTCAATTAGCCAGTTCAACACAGGCCTTAGGTGCCCTAGATTCAGCTTGGAAAGCCTTTGAATCATGGCAATTTGTGCCAGCCCAAAAACGAGCGGATTATCTCTTCAGTATAGCTGATATTATGAAGCGTCGCCGCTTAGAAATTAATGCCTGGATGATTAGTGAGGCAGGGAAAAACTTTGTGGAAGCAGATGCAGACACTGCTGAAGCCATCGATTTTGTTGTGTATTATGCGTACGAAGCGCTTCGAATGGATAAAGGCATGCCCGTACTAAGTGAAAACTGGGGCGATCACAACAAAACTATCTATATGCCCATAGGCGCTGGAGTAAGTATTTCACCCTGGAATTTTCCCTTCGCTATATTTGTAGGAATGGCCATTGCACCTATTGCAGTTGGAAATACAGTCGTCGCTAAGCCTGCCCCAGATACCCCAAAAATGGGTTATTTAATGGCTGAAATTGTTGAAGAGGCAGGATTACCAGCTGGGGTTTTCAATTTTGTGACCGGTGATAACATAGAAGTTGGTGAAACCTTGGCACGTAGTCCAAAAACACGATTTATCTCATTCACTGGATCTAAAGCAGTAGGATTGCATCTGACTAATATTGCAGCGCAGGTTGTAGAAGGCCAGCATTTCTTAAAACGAATGATCTGTGAACTAGGCGGCAAAAATGCCACGGTCGTTGACGCCGATGCAGATATAGATCTAGCAGCAGAAGAGATAGTTAAAGGTGCATTTGGCTTTCAAGGACAAAAGTGTTCTGCAGGTTCACGAACCATTGCCGTTGAATCTGTTTATGAGGAACTCCTAGAGAAGGTGGTAGCAAAAACTAAGGCCCTTCAAGTGGGCAATGCAAAAGAAAATTTTGCTGCGGGTCCCGTTGTAAATCAAAAAGCGGTAGACAAAATTTTGCATTATATAGAAATTGGAAAGAAAGAAGGTCGTTTGATGTGTGGCGGCAAAAAAGCCAAAACCGAGCATGAGGGTCATTATATTGAACCAACGGTTTTTGCCGATATTTCAGAAAATGCGGTTATAGCACAAGAAGAAATTTTTGGCCCGGTTACCGCATTCATTAAAGCCAAAGACACAAAAGATGCGATTAGAATTGCAAACAACACGCAGTACGGATTAACAGGTGCTTATTTTTCTAACGACCCAGCAAAAATTGATTACGCATTACGGCATTTCCGAGTTGGAAATATGTATGTGAATCGTAAATGTACGGGAGCTTTAGTAGGTGCCCAACCCTTTGGTGGGTTTAATTTAAGTGGTACCGATGCAAAAGCTGGTGGTCGAGATTATTTAAAGTACTTTTTAGAGCCAAAATCGATGACCGTTCGCCCTAAAGAAAACGTCGATTTTTCACTCAGTAAATTTAAATTTACTAAATAATAATACTTAGCTAGTCTAAATCTACTTCGTCAGGGGCAGTATCATCTGAAATAAGGTCATCTACATCGGTAGTGTCGTCCACCTCATCATCGTCATCATCGACATCGATGGGTGGTGGACTTACTGTCCGTTTTTTAACCTTGTTCTCATTTTTTGCGCCGGCTCTACGCAGAAGTAGTGCAACTTCTACTTGCTCATTTTCATTAGCTATGGTTAGTGCTGTATCTCCATTTCTGTCTCGAAGATATACATTTGCACCTTGGGACAGTAAATAGGTAACGATATCTTCGAAACCCATTTTAGAAGCCAACATAAGCGCAGTGTGCCCCCAACGTTGCTGGTAGTTTACATCAGCCCCTTTCTCAACTAATAATCTAACAGCGTCTAAATGACCGTTTCGAGCTGCTTGTATCAAAGCTAGGTCTCCTAAAGGTGCTCCATTGGATAGTAAATACTCTAGTAAATCGGTATTCCCGTTTTCTGCAGCTCTATTTAAGGCAGTACCACCTAACTTAGTTTGTAAACAAAGGTCTGCTCCTGCCTTAACCAATACATGAACCATTTCTGTATCGTTTTTTTCAGCGGCAAGTATGAGAGCTGAAGCTCCGCTTGAATTAGTAACATTTATATCCACTCCCTCTTCTAAGAGTTCCTTAACATGGGTTAGATCCCCAGATTTGGCTGCAAGTAACAGTTCCATAGTATTGAGAATTTCAGTTTTAAAACCGGTGTATTATGTATGGCGAAATGATACTAAACCATCCAAGAATCTCAAATAGTTCGCCAAAAAAAAATCGAAGTTTTTAGCTTTTTCTATTGACCAAATAAAATAGCTCTACTATGGGTTATATAACCTATTTAAACTAAAATGGTATAGTAATTCCTAAGATATTTAGGTGTTCCACACTCCATCTAATCGATTACTCCTAAGGTAGTCTGAGGTCTTGACTTTATTCTTGGATGGGAATTGGAAGGAATCAACCCGGATGAATCCGTCTAAACAAGCGCAGTATAACTGACCATTCTCAGTAATAAGTTGCCCTGGCTCAGTACTTGAAATTGGGTATTTGTGGAATAATTCTATGCTAATTTCTTCAGATGGTACGGAGACCGAATGGATTTTAATGGCAACTCCATCTAAGCTTGCCCAAGCTCCTGGGACCGGAGTCATGGCTCGAAATCGATTATATAACGTGCGTAGAAGCTGGTTGAAATCTAATTGTCCGTCTTGTTTGAATACTTTTGGAGCAGGAGTGGCTAAGCGGTCATCTTGAGGCTTTAGATGGTACTCACCGGATTCTATTATCGCCAGTGCTTCGCTAAGGGCATCAGCGCCAACGTGTTTTAAGCGATGATAGAGATCGCCT
>Ga0181600_10000878_pt1 | contig 23123 bp, 17 predicted proteins | sample 041ome_2_FD_132982 | JGI IMG/M metagenome (GOLD analysis project Ga0181600, IMG submission 132982) | Coastal salt marsh microbial communities from the Groves Creek Marsh, Skidaway Island, Georgia - 041406US metaG (megahit assembly) | ecosystem: Environmental > Aquatic > Marine > Intertidal zone... | reverse complement strand
TGGTAATACCTATTATCCAAACTCCCTAAAATAATAACTAGGAACGTCAGATGTCACCCGGTCTTCTCGCCTTATTGGCCTTCACGCCCATTCTTCTAGCAGGGATTTTACTTATTGGATTGCGCTGGCCAGCCCAGCGCTCCATGCCCATCGTATTTGTCGTCACTGTCATTATTGGCATGACAGCATGGGATATGTCCCTAAACCGTATTTTGGCTTCAACCCTCCAGGGGTTAAGCATCACTATCGGCCTGTTGTGGATTATTTTCGGCGCTATCTTGCTGCTGAACACGCTTAAACATTCCGGTGGCATTAGTGCCATTCGGGCCGGTTTTACGAGTATCAGTCCAGACCGCCGTATTCAGGCCATCATTATTGCCTGGTTATTTGGTTGCTTCATTGAAGGGGCTTCCGGTTTCGGTACCCCAGCCGCTATTGCCGCGCCATTACTGGTTGCTATTGGCTTCCCTGCCATGGCAGCCGTGATGTTGGGCATGATGGTACAGAGTACGCCTGTATCTTTCGGTGCTGTAGGCACCCCGATTATTGTGGGGGTGAACACCGGTCTGGATCGGGCAAGCGTGACCGAAAGGTTGGAAGCCGTTGGCAGTAATTGGGAAACCTATTTGCAGCTAATCACTTCTGAAGTCGCTATTACGCATGCCATTGTTGGTGTGGTTATGCCTTTGTTCATGGTGATGATGATGACCCGCTTCTTCGGCAAGAACCGAAGTTGGCGTGAAGGCTTTGAAGTGTTGCCATTTGCGATTTTTGCCGGGATATCGTTCGTTGTTCCCTATGCCATTACCGGCATTGTTCTTGGCCCAGAGTTTCCATCGCTTTTAGGGGGACTAATTGGTCTGGCTATTGTGACCACGGCAGCTCGAAAAGGCTTTCTCTTGCCCAAAACCAACTGGGATTTTGCGCCTAGTGATGAGTGGCCTGCAGAGTGGCTGGGCACCATTGAAATGAAACTGGATGACCTGACTAAAAAGCCAATGAGCTCATTTCTTGCCTGGCTGCCCTATGTCCTTGTGGGTATTGTGCTGGTGATTAGTCGCACGGTTACACCCGTTAGAGAGGCGCTGACTTCGGTATCCCTGGTCTTTAACAATATCCTTGGCGAGGCTGGCATCAGCGGTAGCTTTCAGCCTTTATACCTGCCAGGCGGCATATTGGTCATGATTGTCATTGCGACCTTTTTCATTCATCGCATGCAGGTGAAAGAGCTGACTTCCGCACTGCGTGAATCTGGTGGAGTGGTTCTTAGAGCTGGTTTTGTACTGCTGTTTACTGTGCCTATGGTTCGTATCCTGATCAATTCAGGCGGCAATATGGCGGATTTGCCCAGTATGCCAATTGCGATGGCCGCCTGGGTAGCGAATAGCGTGGGTGGTATTTATCCGTTACTTGCGCCCGCAGTTGGCGCCATGGGTGCATTCCTTGCTGGCTCCAATACGGTTTCCAACATGATGTTTGCGCAGTTCCAGTTTGGCGTTGCTGAAGGTCTGGGGCTGTCGACGGCGCTTATTGTTGCTGTACAGGCTGTTGGTGCTGCTGCTGGTAACATGGTGGCTATCCATAACGTGGTTGCGGCCTCAGCAACAGTTGGCTTGTTAGGTAAAGAAGGACAGACTTTGCGCAAAACCATCTGGCCGGCGATGTATTATGTCTTAGGTACCGGCTTGGTCGCGCTCACGGCGTCTTATTTGCTCGGCATCACAGATCCATTGTTGGGAGCGCCCTAAATTTTTTCCTCTACTGATCTGGCCAGTAATCCCGGCCAGATCATATAGGCTTTCCATTTATGTTTTGTATTCAATGGCATGACCTTGTTCAGTCAATTTAACTCGAAACGGCAGTGTTAAAATTCACTTTCGTACTCTGTATTCAATATAAATGGCGAGATCATTTATTTAGGGTTAAATGTATAACTCATCTTAAGCCCAGAAATGGTCTATTCGTCTTAAAATTTATAAAACGTCCATAAATTAATTTATCAGGAGACTGACATGCCAAAGCTCGCCGCCAATTTAACGATGATGTTTACCGAGGTGGACTTTCTCAGTCGTTTTGAAAAAGCCAAAAACGCTGGTTTTAAAGGTGTTGAGTACTTGCTTCCCTACGCTTACTCAGTGGAAGAGGTAGTTAATGCTTTACAAAGTAATGGCCTGACACAGGTTCTTTTCAATCTGCCCTCTGGTGACATGCCAAACGGAGAGCGAGGAATAGCCTGTCTGCCAGATCGTATAAACGAATTTCGCAACGGCGTGGATCAAGCCATTACTTATGCCAAGGCATTAAATTGCCGCCAGCTTAATTGTCTGGCAGGAAGGTTGCCTGAAGAAGGGTTGAGCATCAGTGAAGCTCATGGGGTATTAATCGATAATCTTCGCTTCGCGGCAGACAAACTGGCTGTAGAGAATATTGTTTTACTGATTGAAATGATCAACACCAAAGATGTTCCTGGTTTCTTTTTAAATACCACGGCACAAGCACTGGATATTCTTGAAGAGGTGAATCGTCCCAATCTCAAGATCCAATACGACATATACCATATGCAAAAAATGGAAGGCGAATTGGCACTCACCATGGAAGCCAATATAGACAACATCAAGCATATGCAATTAGCGGATAATCCCGGTCGTCACGAGCCGGGTACAGGCGAAATCAATTACCCCTTCCTGTTCAAGTTTATTGATCAGTTGCCCTATGAAGGCTGGATCGGTTGTGAATACGCACCGGCCGCAGGCACCGAAGAGGGACTGGGATGGCTTAAGGACTACATTTAAGTCGAATTGTCGTCATGCCCGAATAAACGTATTAACGAACACTATCAAGAGGATATCAATATGAGTCATATCGGTTTTATTGGCACAGGCATTATGGGTAAACCCATGGCGGCCAACCTGCAAAAAGCAGGTCACACGCTGTATTTCTCGGAAGACTACAAAGCAGTGCCAGAAGAACTCGTCGCTGAGGGCGGCATCGTTTGTGCCAATCCAAAAGAAGTCGCAGAAAAGGCTGAGTTTATTATCACCATCGTTCCAGATACCCCCCATGTCGAAGAGGTGCTCTTTGGTGAGGGTGGTATCGCGGGCGGTTTGTCTGCCGGCAAGATTGTGATTGATATGAGCTCGATCTCTCCCATGGCCACCAAGGAGTTTGCCAAGCGTGTTGAAGAGACTGGGGCCGCCTATTTGGATGCGCCTGTGTCTGGCGGTGAGGTTGGTGCGATCAATGCGGCTCTCACGATCATGGTCGGAGGCAGTGAAGAATCTTTTGCCAAAGCCAAGCCTTTGTTTGAAAGCATGGGTAAAAATATCACGTTGGTGGGCGGCAATGGCGATGGCCAAACCTGCAAGGTCGCCAATCAAATTATCGTTGCGTTGAATATTGAAGCGGTGAGCGAAGCCCTGCTGTTTGCTTCCAAAGCTGGGGCAGATCCCGCCAAGGTTAGGGAAGCCTTAATGGGTGGCTTTGCCTCCTCCAAGATTCTGGAAGTCCATGGTGAGCGAATGATTAAGGGTACCTTTGATCCAGGCTTCCGAATTCGTCTGCATCAAAAGGACTTGAATCTGGCACTCGATGGCGCCCGCGAATTGCAGTTGAATTTGCCCAATACCGCAGGTGCTCAAGAGCTGTTTAATACCTGTGCTGCATTAGGTGGCAGCGATTGGGATCATTCCGCCATGGTAAAAGCCCTGGAGCACATGGGGAATCACGTCATTCGCAAGTAAGTATTGGGCTTGCCGTTCTAAGTAGCTGAAGGACCCTGAGTTGAAATCAATCCAGCGAAGGGTCCAGTAGCTCTACCCAGTGCTTAACCGGCGTGTCGGTTGCCGTTTGTATATGCATTTGGCAGCCGACGTTCGCCGTGACAATTTGTTCCGGGGCATTTGCCGTTAAACCTTTCACTTTTTTAGCCAGAATTTTTTGGCTGAGCCCGGGCTGTAGTACGGAATAGGTGCCGGAAGAGCCACAACATTGCCCGCCATCTTCTACCGGCACTAAATCCACACCCGCAGCGGTTAGCAAGCTTTCAACCGTACCGTTAAGGCCAAGCCCATGCTGCAAAGTGCAAGGGCAGTGAAAGGCGGTTTTCATTGCTGGTTGGTTGTTTTGGGAATCAGCTTTTAAAGGGGATAGATCTTCTTCCGTCAGGACTTCGCTAATGTCCTGGGCCATCGCACTTACCTTCTTGGCTTTTTCAGCATACTGGGCGTCTTTGCTCAGGTAGCGGCCATAGTCTTTGATCATCAAACTGCAGGCCGATGCCCCGATAACAATTTTCTCTGCGCCTGCCTCAATATCCGGCCACCATGCGTCAATATTCCTGCGCATTTGATCTGTGGCTTCATCATGCTCGGAAAGGTGATAGCTTAACGCCCCGCAGCAACCGGCCTTGTTAGCAACCTTGACCGAAACTCCCAGCTTATCTAATACCCGGGCGATGGAGCCATTGGTGTTGGGTGTTGTCGTGGGAACAACGCAGCCACCCAGTAAAAGCATTTTTCGCTGATGCTGGGTCGTTGGCCAGGGTCTTTGAATTTGGCGAATAGGCACCTTGCGGGCGACGGATTTGGGAAGAAGCGGGCGCGTTAACTGGCCACACCATACAAAAAAACCAAAAAGGTGTTTTCTGGGCAATAGCTTTCTTAATGCCAGGCGAACAAGCCGGCCGGGAAGAGGGCGAGGGTTTTGTTGCTCAATAAGGTGATGACCAATATCAAACAATTTTCCGTATTCAACATTAGAGGGGCACGTGGTCTCGCAGTTTCTGCAATTCAGGCAAGCATCCAGATGATTCAGGGTAAGCTCACTCGCTTCTCCTGTTTCAAAAAACTGCTTCATCAAATAGATTCGCCCACGCGGCCCATTGCGCTCATCACGAGTTACTCGATAGGTGGGACAGGTGGCATTACAAAATCCACAGTGCACGCAGTTTTGTAAAATTGCTTCGGCGTCTTTAGCCGAGTCTGTTCCGATAAATTTTGTGTGAATAGTGGTTTGCATACGAATCTATAACCAGCTGTGCAGCCGTCCAGGATTAAAAATCCCTTTGGGATCAAAGGACTGTTTCAACCTGGTCAGCAAAAGTTTGGTTGCAGGATCTGGCTGGGGCATCACTTCACCACGGCGATCACCGCCACGAAATAGTTCGACCTGCCCACCAGAGACTTTGGCATATTCATGTAGCTCTTCGATGGAATAATCACCCATTAGCCACCGTTGTGATCCGGCCCAATCGATCAACCAATCACCCTCTGGCAAAAAGTGCTGGGCGGTAGGTCTTATGGAAAAGCGCCATAATGGTTTGTCTTGAGTGAAGAAGCCCAACGTCTTCTCCCTTAGCTGTGTCCAGAATTCGATGTCGTCTGTTAAAGCGTTATCTTTGTATGCCTGCACGGCAGCCTGAACAGCCTGTCTAGCACCAGAAAATCGTATGTACATTTTGCCTTCATGCCAACATGCACCGCTCAAGGGTAGTGATTGCGCCAGCATGGCGTTCATTTTATCCAGAGCTTCTGCGGCTGGCAGGGGTACAGCAACTGATTGCTGGGCAGCAGGTTTGGGTATTACTTTGAAGCTGACTTCTGTCAGCACGCCTAGAGAGCCCATAGCACCAGCTTGCAGTCGAGCAATATCGTAACCGGCTACATTCTTAATTACCTGCCCCCCAAACCGAAGATGCTCCCCTTTGCCATTGATCATGCGTAAACCCAGCACGCAATCGCGTATACCTCCACGCCAGGGTCGGGCCGGTCCAGATTGATTACATGCAAAAACTCCTCCCAGAGTTGCGTTCCCGTTTAAAGGGGATTCGCACGGCAGGATCTGTCCACTTTCGGCTAAGGTATTTTTGATTTCAGCGATGGTGGTTCCGGATCGGGCGGTCATGACCAGTTCGGCGGGGTTGTAGCTAACCACTCCGCTATGCCCGACAGTTTCAAAGGCTTGGCCTTGTTGTTCTCGACCGATAAACCCTTTGGTGCCACTGCCAAGGATATTTAGCTGCTCACCTCGCGCAAATGCCGATTGAACACGTTCTATTAGCTGTTCGCTGATATCGCTCATGACAGATCACTCTTGGGGCTGCTAGCCGACAGACTTCGGTACTCCTGACAGTATTTCAGGGTCGGGATGGTTTTCCCTGGGTTTAGAATGCCCTTGGCATCAAATGCCTGTTTAACCGCGTGAAACTGTTCGATTTCCGCATCATTAAATTGCATAAGCATGTCGTGTATTTTTTCTACCCCGACACCGTGCTCACCAGTGATACATCCACCCACTTCTACACAGAGGGTTAGAATTTCGCTACCAAATGCCTTGGCGCGCTCCCATTCATCTGGATCTTTCGCATCAAATAAGATCAGGGGATGGAGATTGCCATCTCCAGCATGGAAAACGTTTGCCACACGCAGTGCATGGCGCTGGGACATGGCCTGTATTTCCGTCAGGACGTAGGCAATCTTGCTGCGTGGAATCGTGCCATCCATGCAGTAATAATCACTGGAAATCCGGCCTACAGCAGGAAAGGCAGATTTTCTTCCTTTCCACAATAATTCTTTTTCTGCATCGCTTTGCGAAACCCGAATAGAGCTTGCTCCGGATTCTTCCAACAGTGCAGAAATGGTCTCAACATGTTCGTCTACTTCTGCCCGGGTGCCATCAATTTCGCAAAGCAACAAGGCTTGTGCGTCTGTGGGATAACCGGCTTTTGCATAGGCTTCAGCTGTGATAATGGATAGTGAGTCCATCATTTCCAAGCCCGCAGGAATAATGCCCCCGGAAATAATATGGCTAACTGAGTCTCCGGCTTTTTCGACACAATCAAAAGCTGCCAAAATGACCTGGGTTGCTTCTGGTTTGGGCAGGAGCTTGACTGTCACCTCGGTCACGATTCCCAACAAGCCTTCTGAGCCTATCATCAGGGCGAGCAGATCAGGGCCGGAGCTGTCCAGGCCCTCACTGCCAATTTCAATGCACTCTCCGTCTGCAGTAACGACTTGCAGTTTTAGAACATTGTGCAGGGTTAAACCGTATTTCAAGCAATGCACGCCCCCTGAGTTTTCGGCAACATTGCCGCCAATAGAACAGGCGATTTGGGAAGAAGGGTCAGGTGCGTAATACAGGCCGTGAATGGCCGCGGTTTCGGTGATTTCCAGATTGCGTACCCCAGGTTGAAGAGTCGCTGTGCAGGCCTTGGGGTCTATGCGCAAAATACGTGAGAATCTGCTCATACACAGCAGAACTCCTTCCGTGTGGGGCATGGCGCCAGCGCTCAGGCCGGTACCGGCACCCCTGGCAACCACAGGCACATTCTGCTCGTTACAGATACGCATAATAGCCTGCACTTGCGCTACGGTCTCTGGCATAACTACCAATAAAGGTAGTGCACAATACATGGCCAGGCCATCACATTCGTAAGGCTTTTGAGTCTCGATATCGGTAATGATGGCGTCCCTGTCGAGCACTTGGCTAAAGGCACTAAGCAGGACGTTTTTTCGCTTATCCAGACTCTCCTGGCTGCCAAGCAAAGACGCAGAATCAATGTTCATTTAGATCTACTTTTTATCGATTGGCGTTAGCTGCGATTCGCTAAAAAATGTTGAATGCCCGCTTCGGCGCAGGCCATGTCTTGCTGCGGCGTGCCCGAGCTAATGCCAATACCACCCACGTACTCTCCATCAACTACCACGGGTAGACCGCCACCAACAACGCACAGGCGTCCGCCAATTGCGGTATGGATACCAAAGGCCAAACTGCCAGGCTGACAGACTTCGTTATATTCATGGGTTGCTTTGCGTGCGGCACCTGCCGTAAACGCTTTATCTGTGGCGATGGTAATGCTGGTGGTTTTGCCCCCATTCATGCGCTCAAAAGCAATCAAATTACCGGACTCGTCGACGACGGCAATACACATGGGGACGCCTATTTCATTGGCATGCTCACGGGCACCTTCAATTAAAAGTTGAGCGTCTTCAATACTCAATCGCTTAATATTTAGCATAGCTATAGTTCTCTCTTAAAAAGGTTTTTACCGAGGCTACTGTTTTTTTGCTTCACGGCGACGATCGTGCAAAACAAACTCGGTATATCCATTCGGCTGTTCACAGCCTTTAAAAATCAAATCACATGCAGCTTGAAAGGCCACGCCAGCAAAGGAAGGGGCCATAGGCGTGTAAAGAGGATCGCCCTCGTTCTGTTTGTCGACGATAGCTGCCATGCGCTTTAAGGTTTCCAGTACTTGTTCTTGGGTGCAGATGCCGTGGTACAACCAGTTGGCAATGTGCTGGCTGGAGATTCTCAAGGTTGCGCGATCTTCCATCAAACCTACATTGTTTATATCGGGCACTTTGGAACAACCCACGCCTTGATCAATCCAGCGCACAACATACCCAAGAATGCCTTGGGCATTATTATCAAGCTCAGCCTGTATATCAGCCTCCGATAACTGTTTATTCCCCAATAGTGGTGGCGTCAAAATGTCATCCAGCGATGCCAGCTCACGCTTGGCGATACGATTTTGCTCTTCAGCAACATTGATCTGGTGATAGTGAGTCGCATGCAGGGTAGCGGCCGTAGGTGAGGGCACCCAAGCACAACTGGCACCTGCTTTTGGATGTGCAGATTTGGCTTCCAGCATATCTTTCATTTGATCAGGCATTGCCCACATACCTTTGCCAATCTGGGCCCGTCCCTGAAGACCGCAGCGCAGGCCGATATCGACGTTCCAGTTTTCGTAGGCACTAATCCAGGGTTCGGATTTGATGTCGCCTTTGGGCAAAATGGGTCCAGCCGCCATGGAAGTGTGTATTTCGTCGCCCGTGCGGTCCAAAAAGCCAGTATTGATGAAGACCAGACGATCTTTTACTTCTTTAATGCAGGATTTCAGGTTAACGGTTGTACGTCGCTCCTCATCCATTACGCCAACCTTTATGGTGTTGGCGGGCAGCCCCAGGATTTGCTCAACATGGCCAAATAAGGTGTTCACAAATCGAACTTCTTCAGGGCCATGAAGTTTGGGCTTAACGATATAAATACTGCCCTTACGACTATTATGCAGCTTTCCTTCGGACTCTTTTATCCGCCCATGTGCCGGGTCGTGCATGCTACAGGCCACGGTCACCATGGCATCTAGGAAGCCTTCGGGAATAGGGTTGCCATTGGCATCCAGCACTGCATCGGTGTACATGTGAATGCCAACATTACGCACTAAAAGTAAACTGCGGCCAGGTATAGAGAGTTCGCCGCCCTGGGCACTGGAATAAATCCTGTCAGCATTTAAGCTTCGTTGGACGGTTTGATCCCCTTTTTTAAAACTGGTCGTTAAACTGCCCTGCATCAATTGCAGCCAATTTCGATAAACCAGTACTTTGTCTTCGGCATCAACGGCGGCAACTGAATCCTCACAATCCTGAATTGTGGTGATGGCTGATTCCAGCACGATATCTTTAATACCAGCGGAGTTGCTTTTGCCAACTGGGTGGTTTCGATCCAGATGAATTTCTATGTGCAGGCCATTATTTTTAAGCACGATCAAGTCCAGCTCAGGTTGTTCACGGTAGCCAGAAAATTGCTCGGGCTTTGCCAGGCCAACAACGGAACCATCAGCCAGTTGTGCGCTTAAGACACAGGCATCGCCAGATTTTTCCAGAACGTAATTTTCAACATCTTCGTGCTTTGCGTCTGACAGGGGAACGGTTTCATCGAGGAAAGCAAAGCCTTTTTCTATGACTTTGTTACCGCGTGTCGGGTTATAACTGCTGCCTTTTTCACAGCCGTCTGTTTCAGGCAAGACATCAGTGCCATAAAAGGCATCAAACAAACTACCCCAGCGGGCGTTTGCGGCGTTTAATGCATAGCGTGCATTGTTTACCGGCACCACCAATTGAGGGCCGGCGATTTGAGCGACCTCATCGTCTACATTTTCAGTGGAAACACTGAAATCCTCTGTTTCGGGAAGAAGGTAGCCAATATCACTTAGAAAAGAGCGGTACTCTTCAGCGCTCCAACTGGTATGAGTTTTGTACCAATCATCCAATTGGGCCTGGAGATGATCTCGATGCTCCAGTAACTTTGAGTTTTCTGGACCAAGGTCCGCCAGTATTTTTTGTAAACCATCCCAAAACAGGCTGTTTTCGACACCAATGCCTGGAAGCACCTCTTCGTTAATAAACTTATAAAGCTCGCCAGATACGTTTATATCGCCTTGTTGAAGGTAGTCACTCATTTGCCAGTCTCTCTCGTTGCTCTAGGACGCTAGTTAAAAAAAGGCGCACTTTAGACTATCTTGAATAATCGGTCTATTTTGTACATTCATACCTTGTTTACAGTGTTTTAATATATGCCACTGGATTGTTTACTACGAGTCACACATAGTTTCTTTGATCACGAGCGAGTCATAGAAATCAAACCAATAATCAGCTACATATAACCAATAAATAGATGCCGGTCTGTGCTTTCTGATTAAGGAATTCAAGGGGAAAATAATGAGTAATTCTGACGAGCAAACCGACCACAAAACGGACGGGGAAGGCGGTTCTTCAGCGGAACTGGCGTCTGCCATTAGCAAGGTAAGGCGTTATACCTTGCCGCTTTTCGTGATTATGTTTATCACTGCCTATATTGATCGAGTAAATATAGGTTTTGTCCGAACGCATCTGGAAGTTGATGTAGGCATTGGGGCCGCTGCTTTTGGTTTTGGGGCCGGTCTCTTCTTTGTTGCCTACGCCATATTTGAAGTGCCAGCGAACCTTGTGCTGCAGAAAGTGGGCGCGCGATTTTGGATGACCCGAATAATGCTTACCTGGGGACTCGTATCTATGTCTATGGCGTTTGTTCAGGGCCCGATCAGCTTTTATGTTGTGCGCTTTTTGCTTGGTGTTGCTGAGGCAGGTTTTTTCCCGGGGGTGATTTATTTTATGACCCAGTGGCTCCCTCATTCCAATCGTGGCAAGGCAATGGCCATTTTTTTGAGTGGCTCAGCTCTTGCATCTGTTCTAGCCGGGCCGATTACCGGTGCACTGTTACATATTCGTGGCCTGGGGCTTGAAGGCTGGCAGTGGATGTTTTTGATTGAGGGAAGTTTTGCCCTGTTTCTTTGCCCAATAGCACTCTATCTTTTGCCTAACTCAAAGCGTGAAGTCAGGTGGTTAAGCCAAGCTGAAGGGGCGGTTCTTAAAGCAGCAATCGATCAAGAGCATGCCGAAAAAGCAAAAGAAAAAAGTCATATGTCTGTCTGGAAACTGCTGCTTGACCCACAAGTGATTCTCTTTTGTTTCATCTATTTCTGTATTAGTGCGACGATCTACGGGGTTACTTTTTGGCTACCTTCAATTATTCGAGGTTTTGGTGTTGAGAATGACATCTATGTCGGGTTCCTGAATTCAGTCCCATGGTTGATCTCTATTGTGTTCATGTATGTGTTCGCCACACTTGCTGCACGTTATAAGTGGCAGCAGGCCTGGGTTTGCACAGCCTTTGTTATTTCGGGTATTGGTTTGATTGTTGCCGGACAGGTGTCGGCATTTATTGCTTATCTGGCGCTCTGTCTGGCGGCCGTTGGCTTTAAATCAGCCTCGTCGCTGTTCTGGCCAATTCCGCAAAGGTATCTTGACCCTCGAATCGCCGCTGGCGTCATTGCTCTGGTGAACTCAATTGGCGGGCTAGGCGGTTTTGTTGCGCCGACAGTCTTCGGTATCTTGCAAGAGACAACCGGTTCAGTATCTGGAGGGCTTGTTGGTCTTGGCATCGTCGCTTTAACTGCAGGCGCTCTCATATTTCTGACGCCGAAGATGGAAAAGCGCTATCAAGAAAAAGAGGCATTAAATTGAAGATTAAAGATGTAAGAGTTACACCGATCGCCGTTAAGGATCCGCCGCTCTTAAATGCCAGTGGCATTCATGAGCCATACACATTGCGATCCATTATCGAAGTTGAAGGTGATGATGGAACCATCGGGTTAAGTGAAACCTATGGCGATTTGCCAGTGCTCTCACTTTTACAAAAGGTGGGCCCGGAGCTTATAGGAATGAACGCCTGGTCGCTAAATGATCTTCGAGGCCGCGTAAACGCTCAGTTAAATGATGTCCGGACTTCCAATGCTGGTGCAGAGCTGGCGCCCGGATCGCATCCAAGCAAGCAGGCGGCCAATGCCTATTCAGCCTTTGAGGTAGCCTTGTTCGATTTGCAGGCACGGTGCATTGGTGTTCCGCTGGTTGACCTTTTGGGCGGTGCGGCGCGTGATACCGTGCCATTTAGTGCCTACCTGTTTTTTAAGTATGCAGAGCATGTTGATTCACCCTATGCCCCTGACCGATGGGGCGAGGCGTTAACCGTTGAGCAAATAGTTGGGCAGGCTCGAGAAATGATCGGGCAATATGGGTTTAAAAGCATAAAGCTCAAGGCGGGTGTGCTGGAGCCGGATATCGAAGCCGAATGCATCATTGCTTTAAAAAAAGCCTTTCCTGACCATATGCTTCGCATTGATCCCAATGCAGCCTGGAAGCTGGATACCGCCGTTCGAATATATGAAAAAATCAAGAACGATTTGGAGTATTACGAAGATCCAACACCCGGTCTGGAAGGAATGGCCGAGCTATACAGACAAACGGGAATTCCGTTGGCGACCAATATGGTGGTTACGGATTTTGACGAATTTAGCCGAAGTGTGGCACTTAACTCAGTACAAATCGTGTTGTCCGATCACCACTACTGGGGTGGGTTGAGAAGCACCCTGGTACTTGCATCTATGTGCGAGACCTTTGGCATTGGCATTTCCATGCATTCGAATTCACATCTGGGAATTAGCCTCACCGCCATGGCTCATGTCGCCGCCGCTTGCCCGAACCTCAGTTATGCCTGCGATACTCATTACCCCTGGCAGGAAGAAGATGATGAGGTAATCGTGGGAGGGAAAATACCTATTGTCGATGGCTGTGTCCGCATACAGGACAAGCCTGGATTAGGCGTTGAACTTGACCGCGACAGACTGGCAAAGCAGCATGAGGCGTATAACTCAATTGATATTCGCAGTCGTGACGATGGCGCCCAGATGAAGAAATATGATCCAGAATGGGAATTAATCAAGCCTCGTTATTAGGCTGTTTATAGGCAAAGAATATGGAAAAGATCAAAACGGTATCGGAAAAACCCATTGCGGTCAGAATGCACGAAAAAGATAACGTACTGGTTATCGCGTCTGACTCTGGAGCCAAGACAGGTACCATTCTGTACGATGGTACCGAGCTTGTTGATGATGTGCCCTATGGTCATAAGGTTACCACCACGGACATAGCAGAAGGTGCCCCAATTATCCGCTATGGTGAAACCATAGGTTTCGCATCAGAATTTTTGCCCTGTGGAAGCTGGGTGAATGAGTCGAGAACAACGCTGCCCGATGCCATATCCCTGACTGAAGGGTTTCCTGAACACAAAATACGCAAGGTGGATAGTGAGCCTTTGGAGGGATATACCTTTGAAGGCTATCGCAATGCAGACGGTTCCGTAGGTACCCGGAATATTCTGGGAATTTCCATGAGCGTCCACTGTGTTTCGGGTATTGCGGATTTTGTGGTCAAGCGAATTAAAAATGAGCTGCTACCCAAATACCCTAATGTGGATGATGTCGTTGCGCTTAATCACCATTATGGCTGTGGTGTGGCGATTAATGCCCCCATGGCGACAGTGCCCATCAAGACACTGCAAAATATTGCAAAAAACCCGAACTTTGGCGGTGAAGTCATGGTTCTGAGCCTGGGTTGTGAAAAATTGCGCCCGGAACGTCTTATTCCTGAAAAGCAGTCCGGGCAACCCGAAGATATTATCCTCACCATGCAAGACCCCGCTTATGCGGGATTTCAGGCCATGGTGGATGAAATGCTGGAGCGTGCAGAACGCCATCTGGCGAAACTTAATCAGCGTAAAAGAGAGACCGTACCTGTCTCTGAGCTGGTTGTGGGAATGCAGTGTGGCGGCAGTGATGCGCTATCGGGCATAACCGCCAATCCTGCGCTGGGTTTTGCTTCAGACTTGCTTGTGCGCGCTGGGGCGACAGTCATGTTCTCTGAAGTGAGTGAAGTGCGTGATGGTGCGGCCTTGCTTGCCTCCAGGGCAGAGACCCCGGAAGTGGCCAATGCACTTATCGAGCAACTGACCTGGTACGACGAGTATTTAAAAGCCGGCGGTGTCGACCGTAGCGCAAACACCACGCCGGGTAACAAGCAGGGCGGTTTGAACAATATTGTCGAGAAAGCACTCGGTTCCATAGTGAAGTCAGGCTCCATGCCAATCGCGGATGTGGTTGCGCCTGGCGACAGGGTCGTTAAACGCGGACTAAATTTTGCCGCTACTCCGGCGAGTGACTTTATTTGCGGCACATTGCAGCTTGCCGCAGGAATGAATCTGCATATTTTCACCACAGGTCGGGGGACACCCTATGGTCTGGCGATGGCACCGGTGATCAAAGTGGCAACCAATTCGGGATTGGCCAGGCGCTGGTTTGATCTTATTGATCTGGACGCAGGCACCATCGTTTCTGAAGGTGAGTCCATCGAATCAATGGGTTGGAAGTTATTTCACTTGATGATTGATGTTGCCAGCGGCAAAGAGAAGGTCGCTGCGGAAAAACTGGGTCTGACCAACGATTTAGTCTTATTTAACCCGGCTCCCGTGACCTGACTGGGAAAGAGCTTCCCAGTCAGGTTGAGAGTCATGTGAGCTAGCTCTTAATAACGACTCGCTTGATCTCACCTACCAGGAAGAGATAAGAGAAGATCGCGACCAGGGCATTTACAGCGACAAATACCAGCGCAGTAGTGAAAGACCCGTCATTCATTTCGACCAGATAGCCGATGGCAATAGGGGTCGTAATGCCCGCAATATTGCCGAACGTGTTGAACAGGCCTGCATTTAGACCCGGTAACTCCTTGGGAGATGTATCTGTCACAACCGCCCAGCCCAATGCCCCCAGACCTTTACCAAAAAATGCCAGAGTCATAAGAGCTACCACCATTACAGGTGAATCGACGTAGTTGCAGATAATCATTGTGGTCGCCAGCAACATGCCAATGATGATCGGTGTTTTACGGGCCAGCGTGAGTGATCCTGTTCTGCGGAACAATTGATCAGAAATTATGCCGCCGAGGATTCCCCCCAAGAAACCACACAATGCAGGTAGGACGGCGACAAAGCCGGCCTGCAGGATGCTAAAGCCTCTTTCCTGCACCAGATAGACGGGAAACCAGGTCAGGAAAAACCAGGTAAGAGTCACAATGCAGTATTGAGCTAGATACACACCGATCAGCATTCGGTTGGTTAGCAATTTTTTGACAGCTGACCAGGTAATAGAAGTTTTTTTCTGCTGATCGCCAGTTTCATCAATATCGACCAATGCTCCGCCTTCCACAACATATTCAAGTTCTTTGGTGTTTTCGGTACTTTTGGCGGCGTGGCCATGAGGCGTTCGGAACACTTTTAACCAAATAAACATGGCAACAATGCCGATGCCGCCCATTAACCAAAAGACTTCGCGCCAACCGTAGCTGTAAACAATCCAACCCATCAGCGGCGCGAATAATACCGTGGCCAAATACTGGGCAGAATTAAATACGGCGGCCGCAAGGCCGCGTTCCTGCGTTGGAAACCACATGGAAACAACACGAGAGTTGGCGGGAAAAGATGGGGCCTCAGACAGGCCAACCAGCAACCTTAAAGTGAACAGCAGTGCAACAGCTGCAGCGCCTGCAACAAATCCCTGGAGCAGGGTGAAAAGAGACCAGATGCCTACACATGTTGCGTAAACCCACTTGGTGCCAAATCGGTCCAGTAGCCATCCACCGGGTAACTGTCCAATCACATAAGACCAGCCAAAGGCCGAAAAGATAAAGCCTAGCTCGATGGCAGATAAACCGAATTCATCAGAGATGGCGGGCCCGGCAATGGAAATAATGGCCCGGTCTGCGTAGTTGACGACGGTTAGGAAAAAAATGATTGCGAGCAAAAAGTATCGGTAGTTGCTCATCTTGGAATTCGTTGGATTTACAGCGGTGGACAATTTCCCCTCCAGTAGCCTTTTGTTTGGCTTTTATTTATTTTGTTTTCCCAATGCTCACGGCAAAAGTGAACACTGAATACAGATTATGCACTAATGAATGCCTATGTTCCGATGAGATCATAGGTTTTCTGCGTTTTATTAACGTCCGAAAATAGTGTTCTAATCAGAGCCTGTAATTTTTTTCAGTTCAGGTTGCAATAGTTCGCTCAGAGCCTTTCCCGCAGAGGAAAGTTGAGACTCTTTTCGTTTTACTAGGCAGATACTCCTTTCGATGGCTGGCTTCTTCAGCGGAATTGAGCAGATTTCTGGATGGTTAAAAACAAAAAGGCTTGATTCAGGCACAACAGTAAAACAATAACCACTCGCTATTAGGCCTGCCGCGGTACTTAGATTCCTGACTTCTATGTAGTTGGTTGATGCTAACGAAGCGTTGTCCAGGATTTGTCGGAGACTTGAGTTGTGCGGGAAACGGATAAATTCAAAATCCGAGATGTCCTCCCATGCAATTGTGTCTTGATGACTTAGCTTGTGTTTGCGGTTACATATAACGACAAAACGTTCGCGATATAACTCCTGTACGTCAAATTCGTCGATGTCCGGTTTAACCGCAGTGATTGCCAGTTCGACCTGTCCGCCTCTCAATAAATCAAGGCACTCATCCGAAAGCACATCAAACATTTTGATCCTGATATCAGGGTATTGGCTTCTATATTTGGCAAGTATCTTGGGTAAGGTTCCAGCAGCCAGGGAAGGAAGTGTGGCAATGCTCAGTTGTCCTTTCTTGCGGTTGACATGGTCATTCAAATTGCTGAGTAGAAGTTCCATGTCATCTACAAACTGTCTTGCGCCAACGGCAAATAATTCCCCTTCAGGGGTTAAGGTCACATTGCGAGTATTTCTCTGAAAAAGGCGAGTATTTAGCGAATCCTCCAATTTGGAAATCATGGCGCTAAGCGTCGATTGTGATACATGGCTCATCTCCGCAGCCCGGGTAAAATTCCGGGTTTCATCAAGTGCTAAAAATGCCTTCATTACCTTGGTAGAAACATTAATCGTCATTTCCGATCAACTTATTAAAATAATTGAAATGATAAATTAAACGACTGCGGTTAGACTTTCAATGCCATAAACATTCCCGGGAGGGGCTCCATTGGTTTCACTTGGTTTTCTGATCACAATATTATTAGTGGTTGTCATCATGTGCCGATGGCTCTCGCCTCTGATGGCGCTAACGATCATACCCATTGCCGGTGCGTTAATTGGCGGATTTGGCTTTGAAACTTTTGATTTCGCAATATCGGGAATACGCAGTGTTGCGCCCATCGTCGGGCTGTTTATTTTCGCCATACTTTTTTTTGGTGTGATGAGAGACGCTGGATTGTTTGATCCGGCAATCGATATGGTCTTTCGTTTTGCCGGACATCATCCAGAACGAATAACGCTGGGCACCGCCTTACTGGCAACTGTTGCCCATCTTGATGGTTCGGGTGCATCAACCTTCCTTATCGTTATTCCGGCAATGCTTCCTCTTTACGATAAGTTGGGTATGGATAGGCGCATATTGGCTTGTATTGTTGCTATGGCCGCAGGCGTGGCCAATATGCTGCCCTGGGGCGGGCCAACACTGAGAGCGGCCGCGTCGCTTGATATCCCTTTGATAGAGCTTTATCGGCCTTTAATACCAATACAGATCGTCGGTCTGGGAATGGTTTATCTAATCGCTTACTACCTTGGAAAGAGGCAGGCCGTCAGTGCTCCAGTCTTAGAAGGCGATCTTGTGGAGATATCGGCCACTCCTGATTCAGAAACAGACAATGAAAAGCAATTACGCCGGCCCGGCCTATTTTATTGGAACCTTCTTCTGACGTTAGTCGTCATCGTTACCCTTGTTAGCGGTGTGGCTGCGCCAGTGATTGTCTTTATGCTGGGTTTGATTGCGGCATTGCTGATCAATTATCGCGATGCAAAAATCCAGAGGGAACGTTTTGACGCCCATGCGCCATCGGCGATGTTAATGGCCTCAATTCTTATAGCTGCAGGGGTGTTCACCGGGATCATGCGGGAGTCGGGCATGCTCACTGCCATGGCAACATGGGGGGGCGAAAGTATACCCGGCAGCTTTGCGTCGCTAATACCCGCAATGCTGGGGTATGCCTCTGTATTTTTAAGTCTGATTTTTGACCCGGATTCTTTCTATTTTGGCGTCCTGCCAGTGCTCGCCAATGTGACCGACCAGTATGGAATTGCCGTCGATGCAACCGCGCACGCTGCACTGATGGGACAGAGCACCTTGGGCTTTCCTGTCAGTCCCTTGACCCCGGCAACATTTCTATTGATCGGACTGGCCAAAATCGACCTTGCGGATCACCAGCGCTACACCTTGCCCTGGCTGATTTTGATCTCATTCACTATGACGACGACGGCCATATTCATAGGAGTCATTCCATTATGAGCAAGTCAGATCTTTTGCGTATCGGGGCAGGGGCAGCCTATGCCGGCGACCGTATTGAACCGGCTTTAGAACTTGCCGAGAAAGGTGGGATTGATTATCTGGTTTTCGAATGTCTTGCTGAACGAACAATCGCGCTGGCCCAGTTAAGCAAACTGAAAAATTCCCAGCAAGGCTACGACCCTATGCTTGTCAAACGAATGCAATCGGTTCTGCCGACATGCATCAAGAAAGGGATTAGGATAATTTCCAATATGGGTGCGGCCAATCCGGTGGCAGCGGCTGAGAAAATCATTGAACTGGCACCCTCGCTCGGCATTGATCGCATCAAAGTTGCCGCAGTTGTTGGAGATAATGTCCTTTCTTTTTTCCAGTCAGGTGCCTACCCACTTCCCGATCCGGTGTCCTATGATAATCTGGTGTCAGCAAACGCCTATATTGGCGTTGAAACCCTGGTTGAGGCGCTTGAATCAGGGGCAGACGTCATCCTTGCGGGCAGGGTGGCAGACCCATCTCTTTTTCTTGCCCCCATGGTTTATGAATTCGGCTGGGAAGCCGACAACTGGCCGTTGCTAGGTCAGGGAACCGTAATCGGCCACTTGATGGAGTGCGCGGGTCAGGTAACAGGTGGCTATTTCGCCGATCCCACGAGAAAGGACGTGAATGATCTGGCCCGGCTGGGATTCCCGATTGCTGAGATTTCCTCGAATGGCGAAGCCTGTATTACAAAAATTAAGGGCACGGGTGGTCAGGTAACGACAGCTACATGCCGTGAGCAGCTTCTCTATGAACTGCATGATCCGTCTTCTTACCTCACGCCTGATGTCACTGCTGATTTTTCCCAGGTGGTTTTTGAAGAGGCGGGGCCAGATCGGGTTATGGTGCGTGGAGGTACTGGAAAACCAAGGCCTGATCAGCTAAAGGTTTCGATAGGCTATCGTGATGGATACAGGGGTGAAGGACAAATTAGTTACGCGGGTGTGGGCGCCGTAGACAGGGGGCAATTGGCACTTGAAATTGTTAAGCAAAGGCTGGCGATAACCAATGTTCCCGTCAGGGAGCTAAGGGATGAACTCATTGGCATGAATTCCATTGCGCGCGAACATTCTGTGCCTGATCAATATCAGCCTTACGAAGTCAGGGCGCGCATTGCGGGACGAACCTGGACAGCAGAAGCCGCCCAGGCCATCGCGGATGAGGTAGAAACACTTTATACCAATGGCCCGGCAGGTGGAGGCGGGGTGAGCAAAGATATCAGGGAAGTCATTGCGATCGCCTCATCCTATATCGACCGAAAAGTGATTAGTCCAGAAACCGTTCTGTTGGAGAAATAGTATGAAGCTCTATGAGATTGCACACTCCAGAACTGGTGACAAAGGAGACATCGCCAATCTTTCCGTTATTGCCTATCGGGCAGAAGACTATCCATTGCTGGAGAAAATTCTCACCACGGATCTGCTGGCTGATTATTTTATTGGTCAAGTGAAAGGGCCGGTATATCGATACGAAGTGCCCTCCCAATGCGCACTGAATTTTGTGTTGCATGGAGCACTTGATGGCGGCGTGACGCGCTCACTGTCACACGATGGTCACGGTAAATGTTTAAGTAGCGTTCTTCTGGACATTGACCTGCCAGTTGAGAAGTAAGGGTTTTATGGATAAGCCAATCTGGTCGCCCTCACAAAGTCGTATTGAACAGTCCGGGATACATCGTTTCTGCAAATACGTAGAATCAAAATACGAAGTAAGTTTTGATTCTTACAAGCAATTCCATCAATGGTCTGTGGAGAATAATGAGCAGTTTTGGCCCGCTCTTTGGGATTTCTGTCAGGTCATTGGTGATCAGGGGGACAGGATTGTTTCTCACAAGAAACAAATGGAAAAATCCGAATGGTTCCCGGATGCAACACTAAATTTCGCTGAAAATCTGCTGCGCAGGAAAGGCGCTGATCCGGCCATCATCTCTCGAACAGGCTCGCTGCCTCGGTCCGAACTTAGCTGGGACGAGCTAAGCGACCAGGTCTCAATTGTGGCGCAGTATTTAAGAGATGCGGGTATCAAAAAGGGCGATAGGGTTGCTGCCATTATGACCAATTGCCCGGAAGCCGTGGTGGCGATGTTGGCAACGGCCTCGCTAGGCGCAATATGGACGTCAGTGTCGCCAGATTTTGGCGAAGAGGGAATCGTTGAACGTTTTTCCCAAAGTGAGCCGGCTATTCTTTTCTCGATCAATGAGTACCGTTATGGCGGTAAGCGTTTCGAGATAAGCAAAAAAATAGAGAGCGTAGTAAAGCAAATTGAGTCCATCAAACAAATGGTATTGGTATGCCATTACCAGGAAGAGATGGATCGTACGCCAATAGGCAAACATTGCGATTTCTGGGATGAAGTGCTCGCCCGTTACGCGCCTTTCGATATTGCATTTGAACCTGTGGGATTTAACCATCCCCTCTATATCCTTTATTCATCCGGTACTACTGGCAAGCCAAAGTGCATTGCTCATCGAACGGGTGGTGTACTTCTGCAGCATTTGAAAGAACTTCATTTGCACTCTGATATCAATTCAGGCGACCGGGTTTTCTTTTTCACCACCTGCGGGTGGATGATGTGGAACTGGCTGGTCAGTGCGCTCGCGCTGGGTGCAACGCTGATGCTTTATGACGAGTCACCGTTTTACCCTGAAAAAGATGTCTTGCTTGAATATGCCGACAAGGAGAAGGCGAACCTTTTCGGCGTTTCTGCAAGTTACTTGCGACAACTGGAAAAGTTGGGGATTAGTCCAAAGCAAAAATTCAATCTCGACGCATTAAAATTCATTTGCTCCACAGGCTCTGTTTTGGCCCCGGAAGGTTTTGATTACGTCTACGCTGAAATCAAGGAAGATGTTTGCCTGGCCTCTATTTCTGGTGGCACGGACATTATTTCCTGTTTTGCACTAGGAAACCCGGCACTTCCGGTCTATCGAGGTGAAAGCCAATGTATTGGTCTGGCAATGGATGTCCAGGTATGGGACTGGCAGGGAAATAGGTTGCTGAATGACCGGGGTGAGTTGGTCTGTTGCAGTAGCTTTCCAAGCCAGCCCTGGGGGTTTTGGGGTGATAAAGCGGGGGAGCGCTACCACAATGCCTATTTCTCTCGCTTCGAAAATATTTGGCATCATGGAGACTATGTAAGTCAGAGTGAACATGGGGGAATCACTTTCTATGGCCGCTCAGATACCACCCTAAACCCGAGTGGTGTAAGAATTGGCACCGCCGAAATTTATCGCTATGTGGAAAGTATTCCCGCCGTTCTTGAGTCAGCGGCGGTGGGGCAAAATATAGATAACAATGAGCACATTGTTTTGTTCGTAAAGCTGGCAGAGGGTGTGAATCTGGACGAGAAGCTAACTTGTGAAATAAAAGCGGGTCTCCGCAGCCAATGTTCGCCCCGACATGTTCCTGCTAGGATTGTTCAGGTAACGGATATTCCTAAAACCAAATCCGGCAAAGTTGTGGAATTGGCCATTAAACAAATAATTCATGGCAGGTCGGTTGAAAATATTGAAGCATTGGCTAACCCTGAATCACTGGATCAGTATGTGATCTGGAGTGATTTAAACCTTGGCGACAATAGTAATTCTGATAAAGCCTGAGTAATTCACCCTCGTGAAGCTGTTGAATTAAAAAATTCAGGGCGTCCTACATAAATATAGTCTGTTATTCCCTTGACCCTGTATGGGGTGGTTCCTATAATGCGCGCCCTTCGTTGCCCGGATTACTTTTGATTTCGGTTGAGCCCTTCCAGAGAGCTCGTAAAACAACAACCCAATTGATGCGGGGCGGAGCAGTCTGATAATTGTCGGGCTCCCAGCCCAAAAAAGTCCGAAGGTCGAAACGACCTGCGGTTGAGCCCTTTCCAGAGAGCTCGTAAAAACAACAACCCAATTGATGCGGGGTGGAGCAGTCTGGTAGCTCGTCGGGCTCATAACCCGAAGGTCGTAGGTTCAAATCCTGCCCCCGCTACCAACAAAAAAGCCCGAATACCAAAAGTATTCGGGCTTTTCTTTTTTCTGCCAATAGAGCTGTCTAGCTCAATTACTTCTTAAGCGTTGGCCAAAACCTCTTTAATCCTTTTGGCAACGATCCTTTCCTGGCCGGGGTCCATCATCCAGGTGGTTATCCGTACCTCTTCTCTGTTCCCCACCGTTTCAATGGAGGGGTGCCCATCCCGGAGTTTGTTGCGCACGTCCTCTGCAGTCATGTTGATTTTATTTTCGTCCCATCGAATACGAAGACTAGGCACATGGTTGGCATAGGGCGGCACATGTATTTCAGTTTCGACACCATCAACTGAAAGGGCGCTTTCACTGATCAGGTTAATTTGATCTTCCCAAAGCTTCCATTCCTCATCGTGGTCACGGGCCAAATAAAGTTCAAGTGCAACCAGCATTCCCAGTACTTCTTCCTTATTGACTTTCATACCTCGGCCAATGGTTGTCCCTCTGGGGGGAGTGTGAAGACGCGCTGCTTCGATATATTTTCGATTGCCGAGCAGTAGACCCGCACTTTGGGGGCCTCGCAGTCCTTTTCCGCCAGAAAACGCGACAAGGTCAAAACCCATTCGGGTGAACTT
>Ga0181600_10000877_pt1 | contig 23137 bp, 23 predicted proteins | sample 041ome_2_FD_132982 | JGI IMG/M metagenome (GOLD analysis project Ga0181600, IMG submission 132982) | Coastal salt marsh microbial communities from the Groves Creek Marsh, Skidaway Island, Georgia - 041406US metaG (megahit assembly) | ecosystem: Environmental > Aquatic > Marine > Intertidal zone... | reverse complement strand
GGTGGTTGGCCACAGCTATATTTGCTATGGCCCCTTGGTGCATGGCAACACCACCATCGTGTTCGAGGGCAAGCCGGTTGGCACCCCAGATGCCAGCACATTCTGGCGGGTGATCGCGCAGCACAAGGTGCGCAGTTTCTTTACCGCCCCCACCGCCTTTCGCGCGGTGAAGCGCGAAGATCCCAAAGCCGAATACATGGCCGGCCACGACCTGTCGTGCCTGCGCGCCATCTATTTGGCCGGCGAACGCGCGGACCCAGATACGATTGAATGGGCCCAAAACGTGACGGGCAAACCGATTTATGACCATTGGTGGCAAACCGAAACTGGCTGGACGATTGCCGGCAACCCCGCCGGGATCGAGGCGCTGCCCGTCAAACTGGGCAGCCCCACCGTGGCCATGCCCGGCTATGACGTGCAAATCCTAGACGAGGCTGGGCACCCCCAGGCGCCGGGCACGCTGGGCGCAATTGCCGTCAAACTGCCCCTGCCCCCGGGCACCTTGCCCACGCTTTGGAATGCCGAAGAGCGGTTCAAGAAAAGCTATCTCAACACCTTCCCGGGCTATTACGAAACCGGCGATGCCGGCATGATCGATGAAGATGGCTATCTCTACATCATGGCGCGCACCGATGACGTGATCAACGTGGCGGGCCACCGCCTGTCAACCGGCGCCATGGAAGAGGTGCTGGCAGGCCACCCCGATGTGGCCGAATGCGCGGTGATCGGCGTGGCAGACCAGCTAAAAGGCCAGATGCCTTTGGGCTTTTTGTGCCTGACCAAGGGGGTCAACCGCCCCCATGGCGATATCGTGGCCGAATGCGTAAAGCGCGTACGCGACCAGATCGGGCCCGTGGCGGCGTTCAAACTGGCCGTGGTGGTGGACCGGCTGCCCAAAACCCGCTCGGGCAAAATCTTGCGCGCGACCATGGTGAAAATCGCCGATAACGAGCCGTTCAAACTGCCCGCAACCATCGATGATCCGGCCATTTTGGACGAAATCCGCGAGGCGCTGCAAACGTTGGGTTACGCCAAGGGCTAAGGCGCGGCGCTGCGCGCATCGTCAAACCCATAGCCAAAGCGCGTGATGTCTTCTGCCGCGGCGCGGGCCACAGCCTGCGCCGCGGCATCGCTGTAATAGGGGCGCCAATCGCGGCTGCGGGTGCTGGTATTGGCGCGGGGCAGATCCAGCGCAAACCCCAGATGCTGGATCAAGGGCGCGGCGTCGTGGTTAAACCGTTCGATCCTGATGTAGCACCGGCACAGATCGCGCCCCTGCGCATCGCTGACATATCGGCGCGCGGGCCATGCCTGCCAAGCCGCCAAGGTTTGCGGCGCCAAAACAAACGCCTCGAATGGCAACTGCTGCGCCAAGGCCACCGCAGGATGTGAAAACCGCTGCCCCCGCAGCCAGTGGTAATAGCTTACCATCCGGTCCCATGGGTTGCGCACAAGGGTGAAAACAAACAGCGCGCGGGCCTCGTCTGGGGCCAAAAGCCCATCCAAATCAGCCAAGCTGGAATGCTTCCACAACCGCCCCGCCGCTTGCACCCCCGCAACCTGATGGCGCCTTTTGCGCGCCTTGGGTGTATCGCCCAGCAAGATATCATCGCGCATCGCCCGCGCCTCTAGGGCAAGGGCCATGGCAGTGCCTGCGGTCTTTGGAATGTGGATGAATAAATACCCACGGCCACGAGATAAAATCATGCCCCCAGCCTAGCGCATGCGCTTTGGCAAAAACAGCATATTGATCGAAACCCCCAAGATCGTGTATCGGGGCCGTGGGGTGTGCCGATGGCGTCGGCGCATGGGCTGTAAGGTGGCCCACTACCCGCGGAGCAATCCGCAGCCGTCCTGTACGCCGGGACCTTTAGGGGGCCCGAACTCATGCGACATGGGCCCTGTAGGAGACCGCGAATGACCAACTTGAACCGTCCCGACATGTATCGCTTTCACAATGGCACCAAAGCGGCGCTGCCCTTCGAGGCCAGCGAATACCACAGCCGCTTGGCCGGGTTGCGCCAGATTATGGCCGATCTGGGGCTGGATGCCTGCGTGCTGACATCGATGCACAATGTGGCCTATTATTCTGGGTTTTTATATTGCTCTTTTGGGCGCCCCTATGCCTGCGTCGTAACGCCCAGCGATTGCGTGACCATCAGCGCCGGCATTGATGCAGGCCAGCCGTGGCGGCGCAGCGTGGGCGACAATATTACCTATACCGATTGGACACGCGACAATTTCTGGCGCGCGGTTGCCTCGGTCACCGGCACCGGCACCGCTGTGGGCTTCGAGGGCGATCACCTGTCGCTGATGCAATCGGCCAAGCTGGATGCGTTTTTGGCCCCGAAAACCCGCCACGATATTGCCGGGCACACCATGCAGCAGCGCATGCGCAAATCGCAGGCCGAAATCACCCTGATCCGCGCCGGTGCGAATGTGGCCGATGTGGGCGGCTATGCCATCCGCGAGGCGGTAAAGCTGGGCACCCGCGAAATCGACGTGGCCATGGCAGGGCGCGACGCGATGGAGGCCGAGATTGCCCGCCGCTTCCCCGATGCCGAATATCGCGACACTTGGGTATGGTTCCAATCGGGGCTGAACACCGATGGCGCCCACAACCCGGTAACCGCCCGCCAAATTGCCGAAGGTGACATTCTTAGCCTGAACACGTTTCCCATGATTTCAGGCTATTACACCGCGCTAGAGCGTACGATATTTGCAGCCCATGTCGATGATGCCAGCCTGGGCATTTGGCAGGCCAACGTGGCCACGCATGAATATGGCATGAGCCTGCTGAAACCCGGCGTCAGCTGCGCCGAGGTAACACATCAGATCAACGCCTTTTTGCAAGAGCGCGATTTGCTGCAATACCGCACCTTTGGCTATGGCCACTCGTTCGGGATCTTGTCGCATTACTACGGGCGCGAGGCGGGGCTAGAGCTGCGCGAAGATATCGACACAGTGCTGGAACCCGGCATGGTGGTCTCGATGGAGCCAATGCTGACCCTGCCCGAGGGCATGCCCGGCGCCGGTGGCTACCGCGAGCATGATATCTTGATCATCACCGAAGAGGGTGCCGAAAACATCACCGGCTACCCCTATGGCCCAGATTTCAACGTCGTGGGCTAAACCACCCCACCCGGGCCAGGCCAGCTTGGCCCGGGATTTCGCATTTGTGTTTTGCCCTTTTCTTTTGGCGTCGTGCCGCAGTAGTTTCGGCCCAACAAACGCACAGGCAGAAAGGCTGATCCATGGGCTGGATGAAGGATGAAACCGGGCTGGGCAAATGCGCGGCCAATTACGTGCCGCTGACCCCGCTGTCATTTTTGCAGCGCGCGGCGCAAGTGTTCCCTGAAACGCAGGCTGTGGTCTACGGCGCCCATCGCAAAACCTATGCCGAATATACCCGGCGCGTCACGCAGCTGGCCTCGGGTTTGGCCAAGCTGGGTGTGCAGCCCGGCGATGTCGTGGCCACGCTGCTGCCCAATATCCCCGCCCAAGCCGAGGCGCATTTCGGCGTGCCCGCCTGCGGCGCGGTTCTTAATACCATCAACACCCGGCTAGAGGCGGAAACTGTCAGCTATATTCTCGATCATGGCGAAGCCAAGGTACTGCTGGTTGATCCGCAATTTCTGCCTATGGCCACCCAAGCCATCGAACAGATGAGCGGCCCCGCCCCCATCGTGATCGAGGTGGCCGACGACCAAGCCGGTGTGCATGCCCATGGCCATTACACCGAATACGAGCAGCTTTTGGCCAGTGGCGACCCTGATTTTCAGTGGATCATGCCCGAAGACGAATGGGAAAGCCTTGCGCTGAATTACACATCGGGCACCACGGGGCGGCCCAAGGGGGTGGTGTATCACCATCGCGGCGCCTATCTGAACGCGATGGGGCAAGTGATCAGCTGGCGCATCACGCTGCACCCGCGCTATTTGACCATTGTGCCGCTGTTCCATTGCAATGGCTGGTGCCACACATGGATGATGCCCGCCGTGGGGGGCACGCTGATCTGCTGCCGCGATATTGCGGCAAAGCCGATTTATGACGCCATCGCAGACGAAAAAGTAACCCATTTTGGCGGTGCGCCCATCGTGTTGAATATGCTGATCAATGCCCCCGCAGATCAGCGCCGCAGCTTTGACCATGTGGTCGAGGTGTTCACCGCCGGTGCCCCCCCGGCGCCTGCCACATTGGCCAAGATCGAGCCGCTGGGCTTTAACATTACCCATGTATACGGGCTGACAGAAACCTATGGCCCGGCCACGGAATGCACATGGAAATCTGAATGGGATGATCTGGTGGGCGACGAGCGCGCCGCCAAAAAATCGCGCCAAGGGGTGGCGATGCCATTCATGGAACCTGTCGCGGTGTGGGACGAGGCAGGCCAGCCCGTGCCACGCGATGGCACCACCTCGGGCGAGATTGTGTTTCGCGGCAATGGGGTGATGAAGGGCTATCTGAAAAACCCAAAAGCCACCGAAGAGGCCTTTCAAAACGGCTACTTCCATTCGGGCGATATCGCCTTGCATCATGGCGACAGCTATTTGCAAATTGCCGACCGGGCGAAAGACATCATCATTTCGGGCGGCGAGAATATCAGCTCGGTCGAGGTAGAGGGCGTTTTGATGGCCCATCCCGATGTGCTGCTATGCGCCGTTGTGGCCAAGCCCGATGAAAAATGGGGCGAGGTGCCTTGCGCCTTTGTCGAGCTGAAAGACGGCCACAGCGCCGATGCCGCCGCGCTGATCGCCTTTGCGCGCGAACGGCTGGCGGGCTTCAAGGCCCCCAAGCAGGTGGTGTTTCAAGAGCTGCCCAAAACCTCGACCGGGAAGATCCAAAAATTCGAGCTGCGCAAGCTGGCCAAAAATCTATAAGGCCCACCCCACCCCCGGCCCCGCGGCCGGGGGTTTCTTTTGGGCCAGTTTAGACCAGCGGTCTATTTTTTGCCGCACTATAAAAAAGCTATAGACTGCCAGTCTAAACTGTGATGAACCTTTTAAACCGTCAGTCTATAATCGCCCAAACATGCCCAAATCTCACCAAACACCCGAGACGCGCTTTCGCGCCCTTTCCCCCGCCGAGCAGGCCCTTTGGTTGGATCCTGCCGAGGCCGAGTTTTGCCAGCATGGCTTTGCGCGCGCCTCGATGAACCGCATTTTAGCGCATGCAGGGCAAAGCAAGGGGCGCTCTTACCACTATTTTTCGGATAAAGCGGCGCTCTATCGGGCCACGCTGCTGCGCGCCTTTACGCGTGTCGAGGGGCTAGATGACACGCCGGTTTTACAAGCCCAAGATGCGCAGGAATTTTGGGCCCGCGCGGTGGCTTTGGCGGCGGCGCTGGCTGCCGCGCTACAGCGTGATGCCGCCCTTGATGCGCTGCTGCGCGGGCTTTTTGGCGAAACTGCCGCTCAAAACGCCATGGCAGAGCCATTACAAGACCTGCGCGCGCGCGTGGCGGCGATGATCGTGGCCGGCCAATACAAAGGCGCCGTGCGGCGCGATTTGCCCGTGCCACTGCTGTGCGAGGTCACGCTGGGCCTTGCCCGCATTCTAGACCGCTGGTTTGCCGATGCAGCCCCCAGCCTGCCCCCCGACAGCGCCGCCGAACAATCGCAGCGCGCCTTTGGCCTGCTGATTGCGCCATTGCTGCCCCCCGATTTGGCCTAAGGCACCGCACCATTGCCACGATCGCCCAGCTTGGGCATAAGGCCGCCCAAGACGACAGGAACGCCCCATGCCCCGCTATGCATTGAAAATCGAATATCACGGCGCACCTTTTTCCGGCTGGCAAAGGCAAGAGGGCCTGCCATCGGTCCAAGGCGCAATCGAGGCCGCGCTGGCCCGAATAGAACCGGGCCAGCACCGCATTGCCGCGGCAGGGCGCACCGATGCCGGCGTGCATGCCTTGGCCCAAGTGGCGCATTGCGACATGGCCAAAGAGTGGGATCCGTTTCGCCTGAGCGAGGCGTTGAATTATCACCTCAAACCCCAGCCCGTGGCCATCGTCGCCGCCGCCCCCGTGGCCGAAGGCTGGCACGCCCGTTTTTCCGCCACCGAGCGGCGCTACCTGTTTCGCCTATTGGTGCGGCGGGCGCCTGCCACCCACCAAGATGGGCTGGTCTGGCAGGTGCGTAAACCGCTAGATCTGGATGCCATGCGCCAAGGCGCCGCGCATCTGATTGGGTTTCACGATTTCACCACCTTCCGCTCGACCATTTGTCAGGCGAAAAGCCCTGAAAAAACCTTGGATGAGATCACCATCAGCGAAACCCCGGGCCTGGGGGGCGCAGAAATTCATTTTCATCTGCGCGCACGTTCGTTTTTGCACAATCAGGTGCGCTCGATCGTGGGCACGCTAGAACGGGTGGGGGCAGGCAGCTGGGCGCCGGGCGATGTGGCAACCGCCCTTGCCGCGCGCGACCGCGCGGCCTGCGGGCCTGTGTGCCCACCCCAAGGGCTGTATTTGGCAGGCGTTGGCTATCCAGACGACCCCTTTGCCGATTAATCGCGCCCAGCGCGGGTGGCGAATTTACGCACCAAAACGCCCTCGGCCTCTAGCGTGCTGCGCACCGCGCGGGCGATATCCACTGCCTCGGGCGTATCGCCGTGCAGGCAAATCGTATCGATCTGCGCAGGAATGCGTTTGCCCGATTGCGTGATAATCGCGCCCTCGCGCACCATTTGCGCCATGCGCGCACCGGCAAGTGCGGCATCATGAATAACCGCACCGGGCAGGCTGCGATCCACCAGCGTGGCATCGTCGTTATAGGCACGATCGGCGAAAATCTCGCCCACCCAATGGCAGCCCAGCGCCTCGACCGCGCGCTGCTGGCAGGTTTCGGCGATGACCATGATGGTCAGCTCTGGGTCCACGCTTAGCGCCGCCTCATAGCAGGCCCGCGCCATTTCGATGTTTTCGGCGCACATATTGGCCAGCGCCCCGTGCAATTTCAAATGCCGCACTTGGCCCCCGGCCGCCCGCGCCATGGCCTGTGCTGCCCCCAATTGATAGCGCACTTGGTTGGCCAGCGTGGCATGGGGCACCTGCATGCGATAGCGCCCGAAATTGGGCAAGTCGCGAAAACCGGGGTGGGCGCCCATGCCCACGCCATTTTGCGCCGCACGCTGCATTGTGGCCATCATCACATCGGCATCGCCCGCGTGAAACCCGCACGCGATATTGGCCGAGGTCACGATATCCAGCAGCGCGCCATCATCGCCCATTTTCCACGGGCCAAAGCTTTCGCCCATATCGGCATTCAAATCTACACTGCGGGTCATCGGGCCTCTCTTTCTGGGGTGGGCTGTGGCTGGGCATCGGGCAGGTCTTCGGGGGCCAAGGCCGATACCACCCCATCCACCAAATTATACGACAGCAAATCTGGCATCTGATGCGGATCGCGCACCAAGGGCGCCACCGCACGCGGCAGCGCCGCCAGCGCTGCTTGGGCTTGGCGCAGGGCGGCGCGGCCTTCGTCTGCGCTGACAAACGCAAAGCGCAGCACCGCCCCCGGCAGCGCCTGCGCCACGCGCGGCAAATCGCAAGGCAGCACCGTGCCGATACGCGGATATCCACCGGTGGTTTGGCAATCATTCAGCAGCACATAGGGCACGCCATCGCCAGTCATCTGAATGTCACCGGGCACGATGATTTCGCTCAGGATGGTCAATTGCCCCTCGCTGCGAAACGGGGCGCCATCGGGCAGCACCTTTACCCCCATGCGGTTGCCGCGCGGGTCGCGGGTGAAGGGGATGGCGCAAAAACGCTTGAGATCAGCCGCGCCAAACAGCCCCGTTTGCAGCGAAGGCACAATGCGCAGCAGCCCCCCGCCAAAGCGTGGCAGCGGATCCAGCCGCTGGTTGACCATGCCCGCCTTGGCATCAAGGCCCAAGGGCAGCACGTCCCCCGCAGCCAAAGCCCGGCCAAGGCCCGCCGCCGCATTTGTGGCCCGCGCCCCCAAAAGCGGCGGGCTGGCCACGCCACCCCCCAGATGCAAATAGCTGTAAACCCCGCCCCGCGCGCCGCCCAAAACCAGCGGCACATCTGCAGGCAATAGATGGCTGGCATTCCATGCCACGGGGCTGTCGCCGATGCGCGCCGCCATGGGGGCGCCCGTTAGGCTGATGCGCAAATCACGCGCGGCACGAAAGCTGCCACCTGCCCCGGCCATTTCTATCGCGGCCAAATCGGGGCTTTGGCCCAACAGCGCGGCGCCCTCGTGCATGGCCACGGGATCGGCGGCACCGCTGGCCGAAACCCCCTGCCCCAAATAGCCAAAGCGCCCCAGATCCTGCACGCTGATCCCGGGGCCTGCGGCCAAAACCTGCAGCTCTGCGGGGCCATGGCTCATGCCAGCACCTCGATCTGGGCGCCGCCATCGCCGCTGCGATCTTGGGCGCGGATGTTTTCGTATTCTTCGGCCGTGATCGGCCGGATCGAGACCTCGTCGCCGGGGTTCAGCGCAAAGGGGCGCGCGGCATCTGGGCGAAACAGCCGAAAAGCGCTTTGGCCGATATGGCGCCAGCCGGTGGGCGTGGCGGCCGAAAAGATAATAAGTTGGCGAATGGCAATCACCAGCGCGCCCGCGGGCACCTGCGGCGTCAGCTGTGACAGGCGGGGAATATTCCATTCCGGCGGCAATTGGCCCATATAGGGCTGGCCCGGCGCAAAACCGATGGTCAGCACCCGCACGCGATTTTCGGTCAGGCTGGCCAGCGCCTGATCCTCTGCCAGCCCACTGGCGGCCACAGCATCGCCCCATTGCGGGCCATGGCTGCCACCGATCACGCAAGGTATGCGCAAATGCCGCCGCCCTTGCGGCAAGGGGGCGGCATACCAATCGCGGCTGTCCAACAGGCGCTGCAGCTGCGCGCACAGGCCGGCCACATCGGGGTAAAGCGGATCGATGCGCAAAAATGTGCCCGTCAAAGATGTTGACAGCTCTTGCACACCGGCAAGGCCTTGCAGCGCCACTTCTGCCCGAAAGGCCAGCGCCGCGCGGTTTGCCGCCTCGCTAAGCTGGTCGGAAAACCGCACCAAAAGCCCGCCCAGGCCCACGGCGGCAATCTGCGGAAATGCGCCCCCAACGGCAGCATCGGTGATCGTGGTTTCGCTCATGCGCCCAATTGAGCGCAGCCGCCCGGCAGGGGCAAGCGGAAATACGCGCGCGCCCCGCCCATGTGCCTAGGCAAAGCGGGCCGGATCGTAGGGCGCCAAATCGGTATTGGGGCGCCGCCCAGCGATAAGCTGCGCCAAAAGCCGCCCGGTTTTCGGGCCCGCCGTCAGGCCCACGTGCTGATGGCCAAACCCAGCCCAGACGCCTTGCACATTGGGCAGCGCCCCAATCACCGGCAAACTGTCGGGCGTCGAGGGGCGATGGCCCATCCATTGGGTCATTTTCTCCCAACGCAGCCCGGGCATGTTGCGCGCCAATTCGCGTTTGAGCAGCGCAAAAGGCGCCTCGGATGGGCCCGCGTGCAACCCGCCCAGTTCCACCACCCCTGCCAGCCGCAATCTGCCCTCCATCGGGGTGGCCACAAATTTGCCAGACACCACCATGCTGGGCACCTGCGGCATGGCCGAGGGGCCCCATAGCTCGATGTGATAGCCGCGCTCGGCCTCTAGGTTTGGGCGGTATCCCAAGCTGCGGCAAATCTGGCCAGACCATGCGCCTGCGGTAATCACCGCCGCATCGCAGGCCAAGGTTTCGCCCGCCACGCGCACCCCGTGCACCCGGCCTTGCGTGGTTGCAAACCCCTCGGCCTGCCCGCGCAACAGCACCCCGCCCTGCCCTTGGAAATGCGCGGCCAAGGCCTGCACATAGGCGCCCGGATCGCTGATACGGCCATGTCCGCCCACCCGCACAGCAAATTGGGGACCATTGGCAAAAAACGGGTCAAACCCGGCCAAGGCGGGCTGGTCCATTTCTTGCCATGTCAGCCCATGCTGGCGGCGGATGTCCCAGCCGAAGGCCTCTTTTTCAAAATCTTTCTTGTGGTCGTAGACATAGACATAATCGCACGGCACCACATAGCGCGCGGCCTTGGTGCCAGCCGACAGCGCCAAATGCTCGTCCAGCGTATCGGCCACCATCGGCACCAGCCCGGCGGCGATGCGCTGTGTGTCTTGGGCGTTGGCGTTGCGCAAAAATGGCACCAGCCATGGCAGCAAGCGCGGCAGATAAGACCAGCGCAAAAACAGCGGCTGGTTTGGGTCCAACAGCATGCCCGGCGCCTTGGCCAGCAACCCCGGCCCCGTCACTGGCAAATAGGCGGTGGCCGCCAACAACCCCGCGTTGCCCCAACTGGCCCGCGCCGCCGGGCCATCGGCGTCCAGCAGCGTAACCTGATGCCCGTCGCGCTGCAGCCATAGGGCCGTGGATACCCCCACAATCCCTGCGCCAATAACGATGATCTGTTTTTGCTGCATCCCGCCGCCCCCGATGATTTACGCCGCAGATTAGCCAGCTTTGCGCCGGGCGAAAGCCCCCGTTTTCAAGCGCCCTTTCGCGCAGCCCCAGCGCGCGTGGAAACAAGCAATTGGCACCGGGCGCACAACCGATTACCCTGCGAGGGCACGCAAACATCTAGGGGGCAGCATGGGGCCGAACCAAAAAACAGGCCTGCCGCGGGGCACGATTGTGATCGGGGGCGGGGCCATCGTGTTTTTGGCACTGTTGGGCGCGGCGGTGTTTTTGTTCACCAGCCTGCCCGATGCCAATGTGTTCAACGACCGGGTTGCAAAGATTTTCGAGGAAAACGATGCGCTGGTGCGCCCCAACGAAATAAACCTGCTGATGGTGCTGGGCCAATCTGGCACCACCTTTGCCGAGGTATTATCCTCGTATCGCATTATCATCTTAACGCTTTTGGTGCTGTCATTTTGCCTGCTGGCGCTGTCACTTTACGTGCTGCACACCAATAATGCGCTGAACCGCCGCCTGCTGGAAATCGAACGGTCTGGGCTGCATATCACCTCGCTGGTGTTGAACCGCGAGCAAAAGATCGTGGCCATCAACAACATGGAATTCACCCTGACAGATAACGCTGTCGAAACGTTGTCGGTTCTGTGCGAGGCGCGGCTGGATGATGAAATCATCTCGGGTCTGGCGCTCGAGGCGGCCATATCGGGCAAACACAGCGCCGATTGCGACGAGGCCGCAGGCGCCACCCGCATCAAACGACTGCGCGATCATTTGGGCAACCAGTTGCTGTCGCAATTGCTGATCAAACATATCGCGCGCCAAGGCTATATGCTGACTATCAGCCCCGATGTCATTCGCATTACCTAAGGCTTTGGGTCATGGACCCTGCCCCGCCAACGCGCTAGATGGGGGCAACAACCCACTCTGGAGGCTTCCATGTCTGGCCACGGCCCTGCCATTGCAATGATCGCGCGCAAAAGCGCCCCCCTTACTGGCCAAGCCATGGTGCCGGGCGACAAATCGATCAGCCACCGCGCGCTGATTCTGGGGGCGCTTAGCGTGGGGGAAACCGTGGTTACAGGCCTGCTTGAGGGGCAAGATGTGTTGGACACCGCCAGCGCCATGCGCGCCTTTGGCGCCGATGTGCAGCGCGACACGGCGGGCACTTGGCGCATCCACGGGGTGGGTGTGGGCGGGTTTGCCGAACCGGGCCAAGTGATTGATTGCGGCAACTCGGGCACCGGGGTGCGGCTGATCATGGGGGCGATGGCCACCACCGGCATCAGCGCCACTTTTACCGGCGATGCCAGCCTGAACAAACGCCCCATGGCGCGCGTGACAGACCCGCTGGCGCTGTTTGGCGCGCAGGCCCATGGCCGCAGCGGTGGCCGTTTGCCAATGACGCTTGTTGGCGCGGCCAACCCAGTTCCGGTGCGCTATGTTGTGCCCGTGCCTTCGGCGCAGGTGAAATCGGCGGTGCTGTTGGCGGGGCTGAATGCGCCCGGCCAGACCGTTGTGATCGAAAAAGAGGCCACCCGCGACCATACCGAACGGATGCTGGCGGGCTTTGGCGCCACAATCACCACCGAAGACAGCCCCGAAGGCCGGGTGATCACGCTGACGGGCCAGCCCGAATTGCGCGCCCAAACCATCGCTGTGCCGCGCGATCCATCCTCGGCGGCTTTTCCGGTTTGTGCGGCCCTTATCGTGCCCGGTTCCGATGTTTTGGTGCCCAATATCGGCCTAAACCCCACCCGCGCGGGCCTGTTTTACACCCTGCAAGAGATGGGCGCAGACCTGACATTTGAAAATATGCGCGAAGAGGGCGGCGAGCCTGTGGCCGATCTGCGCGCGCGCTATTCGCCCGAAATGCGCGGCATCAGCGTGCCGCCCGAACGCGCCGCCAGCATGATCGATGAATACCCCATTTTGTCGGTCGTGGCGGCCAATGCGCAAGGTGTGACCGACATGCAGGGCGTGCGCGAATTGCGGGTGAAGGAATCAGATCGCATCGCCGCGATGGCCGCAGGGCTGCGCGCCGCGGGCGTCACGGTCGAGGATGGGCCAGATTGGTGGCGCGTTACGGGCCTTGGCGCCGGTGCCGTGCCCGGTGGGGCTGTGGCCGAAACCCATCTGGATCATCGCATCGCGATGTCATTTTTGATTTTGGGCATGGCCAGCCAAAACCCAATGCAAATTGACGATGGCAGCCCCATTGCCACCTCGTTTCCAATTTTTGAAAGCCTGATGACAGGCCTAGGCGCCGATCTGGCCACGATTTGACCCAATCGCCAAGGAAGAGTTTATGCGCTTTACCATTGCCATTGACGGGCCTGCCGCCGCGGGCAAGGGCACCATTTCCAAGGCTGTCGCGCAGCATTTCGGCTTTGCCCATCTAGACACCGGGTTGTTGTATCGCGCGGTGGGGGCGCAGATGCTGGCGGGTGTGGCGCCGATCGAGGCCGCGCAAACACTGCAGGCCGATGCGCTGGATCCGGCCAAGCTGCGCACCGCCGACGTGGCGCAGGCCGCCTCGAAAGTGGCCGCGATCCCCGAAGTGCGCGCCGCCTTGGTGGATTTTCAACGCGCTTTCGCCAGCCGTGCGGGCGGCGCAGTGCTGGATGGGCGCGATATTGGCACAGTCATCTGCCCCGAGGCCGAGGCCAAGCTGTTTGTCACAGCCACCCCCGAGGTGCGCGCCACCCGCAGGCATTTGGAATTGGTCGCAGGCGGCAGCAGCACCGATTACGCCACCGTTTTGGCCGATGTCAAAGAACGCGACGCGCGCGATATGAACCGCGCCGACGCCCCGCTGCGCCCGGCCAGCGATGCCCATATTCTAGATACATCGCAGCTTAGCATTGCGCAGGCCATCGCACAGGCCATCGCCGCCATCACCAGCAAACAAAAGGGGTAAACCATGGCACGACCCAGCCGCACCATTGGCACCGATACCGTTTCTGCCATCGGCATTGGCGCCATGTCATTTGCCGATTTTTATGGCCCCACCACCGAAGAAAACAGTTACGCCATTCTGGATGCCGCGGCCGAGCTGGGGGTCAACCACATCGACACCTCGAATATTTATGGCATGGGGCGCAGCGAAACCGCCATTGGCGCATGGTTGGCCGCCAACCCAGATCAACGGGCAAAGATGCATATCGCCACAAAGGGCGGCATTACCCGCGACGAAAACAACACCCGCTGTTTTCGCAACGATCTGGCCCATCTTGAAGCCGAGCTAGACAAAAGCTTGGCCCGGATGGGGGTGGACTATGTCGACTTGTACTATATCCACCGCCGGCAGGCCGAACGCCCCATCGAAGAGGCCACCGAGGCGCTGGCTGCGCTGGTGGCCAAGGGCAAAACCCGCGCCATCGGGTTTTCGGAAATCGCCCCCAGCTCGCTGCGGCGGGCGCATGCGGTGCATCCGGTGGCCGCTGTGCAATCGGAATATTCGCTGGCCACGCGGTTTGCCGAATTGGGCTTGGTGCAGACCTGCGCCGAACTGGGCACCACATTGGTGGCGTTTTCACCCGTGGGGCGCACCCTGCTGACCGACCGGCCCGTTACCACCGCGCGGCTGGCAGAGATGCCTTTTTTGCAAAGCAACCCGCGCTTTCAACCGCCCAATCTGGCCGCCAATATCGCCCAAACCGACCAATTCCGCGCGCTGGCGGCCGACATGGGCCAGCCCGCCGCCGCCTTGGCCATTGCGTGGCTTTTGGCCCAAGGCCCCCATGTTCTGCCCATTCCCGGCACACGGTCGGTGGCGCATTTTCGCGAATTGGTGCAAGGTGCGCAGCTACAGCTTAGCCCCGAAGATCTGGCGCGCATCGCACAGGTCTTGCCGGTGGGCTGGGCGCATGGCGACCGCTATTCAGCCGAACAATGGGTGGGCCCCGAGCGGTTTTGCTGATCGCCCCAAACCGGGCAGTTGCGCCTTGCTTTATGCGCAATTTGCCCCTATAGCCCCCCTGTCGAAACGGCAAACGCGCCGCAAGGGCAAAAGGCAGAGCAGGGTCGGTGCCATCCGGCCCCTTTTGTTTTGCGGCGGCCAAGTGACCAACCCCAAGACCGGCGGAGACAACCGCACGGCCAGAAACACATAGTAAAGGACTGATGCCACATGGCGAATACGATGGACGAGTTTGAAGCACTCTTGAATGAAAGCTTCGAAATGGACACCCCCGAAGAGGGTTCGGTTGTCAAAGGCAAGGTTATCGCAATCGAAGCGGGCCAAGCCATCATCGACGTAGGCTACAAAATGGAAGGCCGCGTTGATCTGAAAGAATTTGCAAACCCCGGCGAAGCACCCGAAATTGCTGTTGGTGACGAGGTAGAAGTTTACCTGCGTTCCGCAGAAAACGCCCGTGGCGAAGCCGTCATTTCCCGCGAAATGGCCCGCCGCGAAGAAGCATGGGATCGCCTGGAAAAAGCCTATGCCGATGATGCGCGCGTCGAAGGCGCCATCTTTGGCCGCGTCAAAGGCGGCTTTACCGTGGATCTGGGCGGCGCCGTTGCCTTCCTGCCCGGCAGCCAAGTTGACGTGCGCCCCGTGCGCGACGCCGGCCCGCTGATGGGCCTGAAGCAGCCCTTCCAGATTTTGAAAATGGATCGCCGCCGTGGCAACATCGTTGTGTCGCGCCGCGCCATTTTGGAAGAAAGCCGCGCCGAGCAGCGCGCCGAGGTCATCGGCCAGCTGTCCGAAGGCGATACCGTGGATGGTGTGGTGAAAAACATCACCGAATACGGTGCATTTGTGGATCTGGGCGGCGTTGACGGCCTGCTGCACGTGACCGACATGGCATGGCGCCGTGTGAACCACCCCAGCGAGATCCTGACCATCGGCGAAACCATCAAGGTGCAGGTGATCAAGATCAACAAAGACACCCACCGCATCAGCCTGGGCATGAAGCAGCTGCAAGAAGATCCGTGGGATCTGGTGGCCGCGAAATACCCGCTCAGCTCGGTGCATCAGGGCCGCGTGACCAATATCACCGATTACGGCGCGTTCGTCGAACTGGAGCCCGGTGTAGAAGGTTTGGTCCACGTGTCCGAAATGTCTTGGACCAAGAAAAACGTCCACCCCGGCAAAATCGTTTCGACCAGCCAAGAAGTGGAAGTTATGGTTCTGGAAATCGACGCCTCCAAGCGCCGCGTTTCGCTGGGCCTGAAACAGACCATGCGCAACCCATGGGAAGTGTTTGCTGAAACCCACCCCGAGGGCACCGAAGTAGAAGGTGAAGTGAAAAACATCACCGAATTCGGCCTGTTCATCGGCCTGCCGGGCGATATCGACGGCATGGTGCACCTGTCCGACCTGTCGTGGGACGAGCGCGGTGAAGACGCGATCCAAAGCTACAAAAAGGGCGACATCGTTAAGGCTGTTGTTTCCGAAGTGGACGTGGAAAAAGAGCGCATTTCGCTGTCGATCAAAGCTTTGGGCGGCGACAAGTTCTCGGAAGCTGTGGGCGGCGTGAAGCGTGGCGGTATCATCACCGTCAGCGTAACCGCAATCGAAGATGGCGGCATCGAGGTGGAATACGAAGGCATGAAATCCTTCATCCGCCGTTCGGATCTGTCGCGTGACCGTGCCGATCAGCGCCCCGAGCGCTTCTCGGTTGGTGACAAGGTCGATGTGCGCGTGACCAATGTCGACAGCAAAACCCGCCGGTTGGGCCTGTCGATCAAGGCACGCGAAATCGCGGAAGAAAAAGAAGCCGTTGAACAGTATGGCTCGTCCGATTCGGGCGCCTCGCTGGGCGACATTCTGGGCGCAGCCCTGAAGGGCGACAACTAAGACCAGCCGGGCCAAGCGCCCAGCTGATCACAGGCCCCGCGGCACGCGCTGCGGGGCCTTTTCTATTTCTAAGCGCGAATCATAGGGGCAATACCGCAATGAAACGGTGCGAACGCCCTGAAACGGCCCGAAAATCTGCAGCCCCCCTGCCCTGAAACCCGGCAGCGATGGCGAAATCGGGCAATTTAGCCCCCCAAGACCCCAGCCAGCCTATTCCCGTAGCGCGGTTTAGTTCATATAGTCGAACAAAAGGGCGCAAAGCCTGTATCACACCAGGGGGGATTGATTGGCATGATACGTTCGGAACTCATCCAAAAAATCGCTGACGAAAACCCGCACCTCTATCAGCGGGATGTCGAAAAGATTGTGAACACAATTTTTGACGAAATCACCGATGCCATGGCGCGCGGTGACAGGGTTGAACTGCGTGGGTTTGGGGCGTTTTCAGTAAAGAAACGCGATGGGCGCACGGGCCGAAACCCCCGCACGGGCGAGTCGGTCGAGGTTGAGGAAAAACACGTTCCGTTTTTCAAAACCGGCAAGTTGCTGCGCGATCGCCTGAACGGAAAGTAAAACGATGCGGTATCTGCGCTATCTGTGGCTGGCCAGTGTGGCCTTTGTGTTTGTCATTCTTGCATTGGCAAACCGCGGCAGCGTGACGCTTGCCACACTGCCAGATGGCTTGGCGCAAATACCCGGCATGGGCGTTCTGGCCCTGTCGGCAGAGGTGCCGCTGTTTGCGGTGCTGTTTGGCGGTGTAGTGTTGGGGTTGGTTTTGGGCCTGATCTGGGAATGGTTCCGCGAGCATAAGCACCGCGCCGATGCCAGCCGCAAAACCGCCGAGGTAAACCGCCTGCAACGCGAGCTGAAAAAAGCCAAAGGCCCCCAAGGCGATGGCGGCGACGACGTGCTGGCCCTGCTGGACAAGGCCAGCTAAGGCGCCATGACTTCTGTCAAAGTCAAAATTTGCGGCCTGACCCGCGAGGCCGATATGCTGGCTGTTGCCAAGGCTGGGGTCAGCTATGCGGGTCTTGTGTTTTTCGCCAAATCACCGCGAAATCTGGGGCTGGCACAGGCCCGCGATCTGGCGCTGGCGGCGCCGCCCGGGCTGGCCAAGGTGGCGCTGACGGTTGATGCCGACGATGACATGCTGGATGCCATCCTGCACGAGGTGCCGCTTGATATGCTGCAGCTTCATGGGCGCGAAACACCCCAGCGCGTCAGCGCATTAAAGGCGCGCTACGGCCTGCCTGTGATGAAGGCGCTGGGCATTGCAGATGCCGAAGACCTGCACAAAATCGATCTATACGCCGGCGTGGCCGATCAATTGCTGATCGATGCCAAGCCCCCCACCGGCAGCGCGCTACCGGGGGGCAACGGGCTGGCGTTTGACTGGCGGCTGCTGCAGGCGCGCAAATATTGGGCGCTGCCATGGATGTTGGCGGGCGGTCTTAGCGCACAAAATGTGGCCCAAGCCGTGCAGCTTACCGGCGCCCGGCAGGTCGATCTGTCGTCTGGTGTGGAAAGCGCGCCGGGCCTGAAAGATGCCGATCAGATCGCCGCCTTTATGCAGGCGGTGCAAGGTCTTTAGCAGGCATTGCCGGGCGATGGCGGCGCAAAAGAGCGGCTGACAAATCCGCCATAACGCCCGCGCTTCTATTGCCCCTGCCTGCGGTTGGCATTACACCCGAAACAGCAAATCTGGAGGGTGGGCGATGGCCAACGATCTTTTCAACTCTTTCATGACCGGTCCCGACGAAAACGGCCGTTTTGGCGATTTTGGTGGGCGCTTTGTGTCTGAAACGCTGATGCCTTTGATCTTGGCTTTGGAGGAAGAATACGAAAAGGCCAAAACCGATCAATCCTTTTGGGACGAGATGAATGATCTATGGACCCATTACGTTGGCCGCCCCAGCCCCCTTTATTACGCCGAGCGGCTAACCCAGCATCTGGGCGGCGCCAAAATCTATATGAAGCGCGACGAGTTGAACCACACTGGCGCGCATAAAATCAACAATGTGCTGGGCCAAATCATCTTGGCGCGCCGTATGGGCAAAACCCGCATCATCGCCGAAACCGGCGCGGGCCAGCATGGCGTGGCCACAGCCACGGTCTGCGCCAAATTTGGCCTGAAATGCGTGGTCTATATGGGCGCCCACGATGTGGAACGTCAGGCGCCAAACGTGTTCCGCATGCGCCTGTTGGGGGCCGAAGTGGTGCCCGTGACCAGCGGCCGTGGCACGCTGAAAGACGCCATGAACGACGCGCTGCGCGATTGGGTAACCAATGTGCGCGACACGTTTTATTGCATTGGCACGGTGGCAGGGCCACACCCCTACCCCGCCATGGTGCGCGACTTCCAGTCGATCATCGGCAAAGAGGTGCGCAGCCAATTGGCCGAACAAGAAGGCGAAGGCCGCCTGCCCGATACCGTGATCGCGGCCATCGGCGGTGGCTCGAACGCGATGGGGTTGTTCTACCCCTTCCTTGATGATGCCAGCGTGCGCATCATCGGTGTCGAGGCCGGGGGCAAAGGCGTCGATGAAAAAATGGAGCATTGCGCCAGTTTGACCGGCGGCCGCCCCGGCGTGCTGCACGGCAACCGCACCTATCTGCTGCAAGATGACGATGGCCAAATTCTGGAAGGGTTCTCCATTTCTGCGGGGCTTGATTACCCCGGTATTGGCCCCGAACACGCCTGGCTGCACGATATTGGGCGCGCCGAATATGTCTGGATCAGCGACAAAGAGGCGCTAGAGGCGTTCCAGCTGTCTTGCGCCCTAGAGGGCATCATTCCCGCGCTAGAGCCTAGCCATGCCTTGGCCCATGTGATGAAGATCGCCCCGGCATTGCCCGCCGAGCATATCATCGTGATGAACATGTGTGGCCGTGGCGACAAAGACATCTTTACCGTGGCCAAGCATCTTGGCTTCGACATGAAGCTTTAGGCCCATAAACCCCAGATTAGGCGCGCCCTTGGCCCATTTCAGGGCGCGCCTAAACCTTAGGGGCATGGCCAAGCGCGCAGTTTTCGGCAAAATAGCCCCAGACTGCCTGAAGGAGCCATTCATGACGCCCCGCATGCTTGCCTTATCTGCCGCGCTTGCCTGCGCCATCACCCCCGCTTGGGGCAGCGATCTGGTGACCAGCGTCACCCGGCAATTGCTGAAACAGGGCTACAGCGACATCACCACATCGCAAACATGGCTGGGGCGCACCCGTATTATTGCCATCGGCGAAGACAGCCGCCGCGAGATTATCGTGAACCCGCGCACAGGGGAAATTCTGCGCGATTTCTGGCAAGACATCGACGACGATGATGACGATGATGATGATGACGGCGAAAACCGGCTGCTAAAGCGCGCAGACGATGACCGCGATCAAGACGGCGACAAAGACACCGATAAGGAGGCCGATTGATGCCTGCCCTGACCGTCTGCGCCACTGGGGGCCTGCTGTGACGCGCCTGCCCATTATCATTGCAATCGTGGTGATCCAATCCGTTTGCGCGTTGTTTTTCATATCCGATATCGTGCTGACCATTTTCGGCGCCCGCACCGCCCCGATCAGCTGGCAAACGCGCGAATTGCTGGAAATTGGCGCCGCGATCGGCCTTGTGTTGGGGGTATTTTTGGGCTGGCTTAGCTTTCGCCAATCAGCCTTGCGTTCGCGCCGGGCCGAGGAACGGCTGCGCGCGGCATCGGGGGCGTTTCGCGATGTTATGGAAGAGCATTTCACCAAATGGGCCCTTACCCCGGCAGAGCGGGACGTGGCGCTGTTTGCGATCAAGGGCTTTTCAACGGCAGAAATCGCCAGCCTGCGCAAAACCAGCGAGGGCACGGTAAAGGCCCAAACAGCCGCGATTTACCGCAAGGCTGGCGTCAGCGGGCGGCCGCAATTGCTGTCGCTGTTCATTGATGAATTGATGGGCGACGGGCTGCCCGGCTTGGGCGATATGGCACAGCCCAGCGCCAGCGGTTCCGGCGGTTCCGGCGCTGCGCCCTGATTACAGGCTGTGCTCTTGCAAAATTTTCAGCGGCACAATCTCTAACGCGCGGGCATGCGTGGCCTGCAAATGCACCTTCGGCGCGCAGCCCTCGTCATGGGCTTGCAAAAACCGCGCCGCGCATAAGCACCAGCTGTCGCCCGGTTTCAACCCGGCAAAGCGAAATTCGGGCCGCGGCGTAGACAGATCATTGCCCACATATTTTGAATAGGCCAGAAATTCGGCTGTCATCACCGCGCATACGGTGTGGCTGCCACTATCGGCCGCGCAGGTGTTGCAGTGGCCATCGCGAAAAAAGCCAGTCACCGGATCGCTGCCACATAGCGCCAATGCCCCGCCCAAAACGTTTACCGATGCTTCTGGTTCCATCGCGCTGCGCCCCTTGTCATGCCCTGCCTCAGATTTGGTGCGCCCATGGCCTGCGTCAAGCCCGGCCAAGCGCGCTGTGCCTAGCGGAACTTGTCTAGCAGGCGTTCCATCGGGCTGCGGGCCTCGGCCGCGTCAGGGGCGGGGGCGGATGGGGCCGCGCCCGGGGTGTCAGCTGGGGGCGGGGGGCTGTTGCGCCGCGGTTTGGCCGGGGCGCCCGTATCGCCACGCGCCAAGGCAACGGCGTTCATAAATTGCCCCCCCTCGCCGCGCGCCAAATGCGGTGCACCTTGGGCAATACCCCGCAGCAGATCATCCAGCCATTCCTGATCTGCCTTGGCAAAATCAGACAGCACATAGGCTGCCACCCGGTCTTTGTGGCCGGGATGGCCGATACCCAGCCGCACGCGGGCGTAGGCCTCGCCGATATGCTGGTGGATCGAGCGTAGGCCATTATGGCCTGCATGCCCGCCCCCCTGTTTCACCCGCAGCTTACCGGGTGCCAGATCAAGTTCGTCGTGAAAAACAGTTATATCTTCGGGGCTTAGCTTGAAAAACCGCATCGCCTCGCCCACCGATTGGCCGCTGAGGTTCATAAATGTGTCGGGCTTGAGCAAAAGCACCTTATCGCCCCCCAAACGCCCCTCGGACAGCTGCCCCTGAAAGCGCCCACGCCATGGCTGAAACCCATGCGCATCGGCAATACGGTCCAAGGCCATAAAGCCGATATTGTGGCGGTTTTGCGCGTATTTTCCGCCTGGATTGCCCAGACCTACCCATAACTGCATCGCAAACCCCCCGTGTTGCCCTTTGCGGTGGTGTAGCGGCAGCGCCTGCAAAACTCAACGTGCAAGCCAAAGGTGGCGCCATAGAAAAAGGCGCGCCCCACGGGAACGCGCCTTAGCGGTTTTCATTCTGGGGCCAAGTGCCCGCAGATATTATTCGGCGTCGCCTTCGCCATCATCTGCCGCATCAGCCGAGCGCAGGCCCGACGGTGCCGAGATGTTTGCGATGACGAAATCACGCTCGATCGTGGGCTTCGCGCCTTCGGGCAGAATAGCATCGCTGATGTGGATCACATCGCCAATGTCACGGCCAGTCAGATCGATGGTGATGTGGTCGGGGATATCGCCCGCCAGCACGTTCAGTTCCACCTCGGCGCGCACGATTGTCAGCACGCCGCCTTTTTTCAGGCCGGGGGCTGCATCGTGGTTGATGAAATCAACGTGGATGAACAGGTTGATACGGCTGGTGCGACGCAGGCGCATCAGGTCGACGTGGGTGGGCAGGTCTTTGACAACATCGCGCTGCACATCGCGGCAGATCACGCGTACGTCTTCTTGGCCTTCGACCTTCAGGTTGAACAGGGTCGATTTGAAGCGGCCTGCTTTCAGGCGCTTCAGCAGGGCGTTGAAGGGGATGTTGATCGGCAGCGGATCGGCTTCACCACCGAATACGATACCAGGAACCATGCCGTCACGACGTGCCTGACGAGCGGCGCCCTTGCCTGTCCCCGTCCGAACCTCAGCGTGAAGATCAGGAATTTCTCCAGCCATATTAATTCTCCATACGTTAGGGCGGGGTGCCTCCAAGGCTGTCACCCCGCGTGAAGTCGCGCGTATAGACTGGTTTGGCCTGATTGGAAAGGGGGAAAACGCATGGCCCGTGGGCCATGATCAGTCTTGCTTCAGCGCCCCATTTTCCCATGTGCCACTGGTTTCCTGCCCATCAGAATAGCGCATTGTGCCGGCCCCTTGGCGCTTGCCAGACCGGAAACTGCCCTCGTAGACATCGCCATTGGCATAGGTGGCCACGCCTTGGCCAGAAATTTCGCCCTGTTGCCATTGGCCCACATAGCGAAACCCATCGGCCATGGTAATTTCACCGCTGCCATGGCGCTGGCCATTTTCAAACTGGCCTTTGTATACAGTGCCATCTGGGTAGGTGGCGGTGCCTTGGCCGTGGCGCTGGCCGGCCTGCCATTCGCCCTCGTAACGGTAGCCGTCGGGGTAGGTCATAATGCCAAAGCCGTGGTTCTTGGCATCCAGATAGCCGCCCTCGTAGATCAGCCCGTTGGCATAAACCGCCCGGCCCTGCCCCTCGATCACACTTGCGCGCCATTCGCCCTCGTAGACCGAGCCGTCGGGATAGGTGATTTTGCCGATACCGTCGGCCAGATCATTGCGAAACTGCCCCTCGTAGACCGAACCATCGGGGTACAATACACGGCCCTGCCCCTCGATCTGGCCAGCCAGCCATGCCCCCTCGTAGCGGTAGCCATCGGCGCCGGTAAAAATGCCTTGGCCCTCGCGGCGGTCGTCGACGAAATCGCCCTCGTAGACATCGCCATTGGCATAACGCAACCGCCCTTGGCCCACACGGCGGCCATTGTCGAAACCGCCCTCATACACATCGCCATTGGATTGGGTCAGCTTGCCCTGCCCCGACATTTGACCTGCCTGCCACTGGCCTTCGTAGACCATGCCATCTGGCAGGCGCAGGGTGCCCGTGCCATCGCGCATGCCGGCACGC
>Ga0181600_10000867_pt1 | contig 23275 bp, 23 predicted proteins | sample 041ome_2_FD_132982 | JGI IMG/M metagenome (GOLD analysis project Ga0181600, IMG submission 132982) | Coastal salt marsh microbial communities from the Groves Creek Marsh, Skidaway Island, Georgia - 041406US metaG (megahit assembly) | ecosystem: Environmental > Aquatic > Marine > Intertidal zone... | reverse complement strand
CGTTGAGGAGGTATCCGCCCGCCTGGCCCGCGCAATTCCGATCGCGGCGTTGCGTCCTGGCGCTGGCCAACCAAGGCGGCATTTTGACGAGGATGCGCTTGATTCTCTAGCGCAGTCGATCCGTGAACGCGGAATGCTGCAGCCAATTATTGCGCGCCGTGTTGATGGCGCGCCGGGCCAGTATGAGATTGTCGCCGGTGAGCGACGCTGGCGCGCAGCGCAGCGCGCTGGTTTGGCAGAAGCACCCGTCATCCTGCGGGAGATGACGGACCGGGATGCGTTGGAAATCGCGCTCGTAGAGAATGTCCAGCGTGAAGACTTGAACCCGATTGAAGAGGCGGGCGGGTATCAGAACCTGATCGATACGTTTGAATATACCCAGGATGATCTGGCGAAAGCAGTCGGCAAAAGTCGGCCCCATGTCGCGAATATGCTGCGTCTGCTGAAACTACCGGAGAAGACGCAAGCGCGATTGGCCTCTGGCGAGCTATCTGCCGGCCATGCACGGGCATTGCTGATGGCGAATGATCCGGAGCGGTTGGCGGACATCGTAAAAGCGCGCGGCCTTAACGTTCGGCAGACAGAGCGCTTGGTGCAAGAGGGTGGCATGCCAGCAGCCGCCAAACCGGCACCAGCACTGAAGGACCCGAATGTCCGGGCGCTGGAGCGGGAGATGACGGAAGCCCTTGGCCTCAGTGTTAATCTCGCTGCAACTGGCAAAAAGGGCGGAAAGCTGACCCTTTCCTATACCGACCTCGACCAGCTTGATCTGTTAGTTCAGCGCTTAACTGGCCGTCCGCAAAGGCCAGGCGCTGGGGTCGAGGATGACCCGCTGGCCCTGGTCGAGTCCTAGGGTCCTGACCCTAGAACGATAATCAGTAGCTTTTTGGCAAGTCCAACTGGCGTTCACCGATATAGGATAGCACTAGCTCGCGGCTGATCGGTGCAATGCGCGCGATCATGATCTCTCGGAATAACCGCTCGACGTGGAATTCCTTAGCGTAGCCCATGCCGCCATGGGTCAGGACAGCGCGTTCGCAGGCTTCAAACGCGAACTCTGCAGCAAGATATTTCGCGGCATTGGCCTCACCACCACAGGGTTCGCCCTGATCATATAACCAGGCGCCTTTGTAAGTGAGGAGGCGGGTAGCTTCGAGCTTTGCCCAGCTATCGGCCAGCGGGTGCTGAATGCCCTGGTTCTGGCCAATGGGCCGGTCGAACACAACGCGTTCGCGGGCGTAATTAGCGGCACGGTCCAGTGCGCAACGGCCAATGCCAATGGCCTCTGCTGCGATCAGACAGCGTTCTGGGTTCAAGCCATCCAACAAATAGTAGAATCCACGGCCTTCTTCCCCAATGCGATCTTCTTCTCTAATCTCCAGGCCATCAATAAAGAGCGCATTGGTATCAACGCACTTACGACCCATTTTGGCAATCTCACGAATTTCAACCTTATTGCGATCAAGGTCTGTGTAGAACAGCGTGATGCCATCGAACGCGCGCTTGCACTGGTCCCTGGGGGTGGTGCGGGCGAGTAGCAGGAGTTTGTCGGCGCGTTGGGCAGTTGTCGTCCACATTTTCTGGCCGTGCACGACATAGCCAGTGTCGGTGCGTTCAGCTTTGGTGGTAATAGCGGATGTGTTGAGGCCGGCGTTTGGCTCCGTCACGCCAAAGCAGGCTTTTTCTTTGCCAGCGATCAGGGGCGGTAGAAACCGGTCCTTTTGCTCCTTGGTGCCATGCTTCACGACGGGATGCGGCCCGAAGATATTGATGTGGACCGCAGACGCACCCGAAAGCCCTGCGCCGGATTCTGCAATCGCCTCCATCATCACGCAGCCTTCAGCGATGCCGAGATTGGACCCGCCATATTCTTCCGGCATCGCGATACCAAGCCAACCGCCCGCAGCCAGCGCTTGATAGAAATCTTCCGGATACTCGCCGGTATTATCGCGGTCCAGCCAATAGTCTGGCCCGAAGCCTTCGCAGAGTTTCATGATCGCATCGCGGATTTCGCGCTGCTGTTCGGTAAAAGTGAAGTCCATGGCGGGTAATCCTGTACGGCGTGGGTTGGCTCTAATTCAGCATGGGCGTGATAGGGCTGGCAAGTCAGCTGTTGGGTGGTTCAGCGGTGGATTCCAAAAATTGCTGGAAAGTGCGGGCGGCTGCAGTTGGATACCGGTCCCGCATACGGACTCTAACAGTGACATGGCCATAGCTGTAACGGGTATCAACCATCTGCAGCCGATTCTCTGCGAGGGCGTCTTTCACGCAATGTTCAATCAACAGCGCGGCACCAAGCCCCGCTAGCGCCAACTCCCGCGCGACCAGCTGATTATCCACCGCAAACCGTTGTGAGGCGGGCAGTTTGAGCACTCTGCTGGAGCGCTTTGGTTTCAGTGGGAGCGCCCAAATTTCGGCAGCATCTTGGCGAATGCCAGGGCACCCTACGACGCCGATACGTTTGATGCGGGCTGGCAGCGTCTCCCGCGCTGGGCCGCCAGCAATCATGCTAGGCGTTGCGACGAGGGCCAGCGGCAGTCTAGCGGATAGACGTCGGCTTGAAAGTGCGGCGATCTCGTACCCAGCAGAAACAGCCATGTCGATAGGGCTGGAGCCTAAGTGCGGCAGTGTGTCATCCGCCTGCATTTCTACCCGGACATCAGGGTAGGCTGCCTCGAAGCGTTTTAGGAGCGGCGGGAGCCAGTTTGCGGCCAGTTCAGTTGGGGCCGTGATGCGGACAATCCCTGAAACACTGGCCTGCGCACCTGTGGCGAGCGCCAGGGCGGCATCTGCGGCATCAAGCGATGCGGCGGCGTTCTTTAAGACAGCCTCGCCCAGGGCCGTGAGCGTGAAGGATCGTGTTGTTCGGCGGGCCAGAGTTGCGCCCATTTCGGCCTCAAGTTCTGATAAGGCCTCACTGACGACGGCTGGCGATAATCGCAACCCCGCGGCCGCGCCGCTGATTGAGCCTGCCCGCGCGATATGGACGAAATAGCTGAGAAGTCGCAGGGATTTTGGTGAGGCCATTGTTCGTTAAAACCGAAGAAATAATTCGAGATTTGGGTTCTACCGGATATTACTCATGGGCGCTAGTTGTTCACTGACGGGCGCTAATGATTGAACGGTCCAGCGCCTGTGTGAACCGGATCAACACAGGAGATTACGCGATGAGGAAACTATTTGGCGCGCTTTTGGCGATGGCTTTATTGGCGGGAGCGCCGGCTGCGGCAGATGATATGGCTGTCGTTAAAGCCTTTTACGAAGATTTACTCAGCAACCCACGCGGCGAGGATTTGGGCGACCGGGTGCGGAAAGTGGTTGCGGAAGACTGGGTTTCAACGCCCCAGCCGCGCGGTGGACCTGGTGCTGAAGGCATGGTCAAGACTTTGGCAGGCTTTGGCAAAGCCGTGCCAGACCTAAATTGGACACCCCAGGAAATTCTCCAAGATAGTGATCGCTATATTGTCCGCAGTATTGCGACGGGCACGCCAAAGGGGAAATTATTCGGCATCGAGGCTAAGGCGGGCTTCAAGATTATGAGCATCGACATCCACACAGTGAAGGATGGTCGGATCGTACGCTCATATCATGTTGAAGACTGGGCTCGCGCCATGCACCAGATCGCTGGTGGCGTTAAGAAGCATTAGCGCGATTGCTGATAGATTGCCCAGAGCAGCTTGCCCCTCAAGCCGCTCTGGGTGTTTCTACTGGTAGTGCCCGCCACTTCCCGAACCCTTAGGCCTCTGCCTATGATGTCCTGAAGATAATAAACCGGATGGGGATGTGCGCGATGCGATTGGGAATGCTGCTCAAATATAAGGGTGAGGCCGGTGGGCCGGATATGGATGTGGTGCTGGAAGCAGAGCGCCTTGGGTTCGATAGCGTTTGGTCCGGCGAAAGCTGGGGCGTTGATACTGTCACACCGCTGACATGGGTCTTGGCCCAGACCACGAAGATCAAGGCTGGTGCTGGCATCATGCAGATGCCTGCCCGCACGCCCGCCTGCGCCGCTATGACGATGATGACGCTGAATGCGATGTCTGGCGGTCGCTTCCTTATGGGTGTTGGCCCGTCTGGCCCGCAAGTCATTGAAGGCTGGCACGGCGAGAAGTTTGGTAAGCCGTTGATGCGGACGCGGGAATATATCGAGATCCTGCGAAAAGCCCTGGCACGCGATGAACCACTGATGCATGAGGGCGAGCATTACCAGATCCCCTATGCCGGTGAGGGGGCGACGGGCCTCGGCAAGCCACTGAAGAGCATCCTGCACGGTGACCCGACAAACCCGATCTACACGGCCTCATTCTCCCCCGCAGGTCTCCGCACAGCCGGTGAAGTGGCTGACGGAACCTTGCCGATTTATATGTCACCAGAACAGGCGGGCCTGATCACGGACCATGTCCAAGATGGTATCGCCAAGCGCACGGACGGCAAAACCATGGCGGACTTTGACGTTTCGCCCTATGTCCGCGTCGCGATGGGGGATGACCTCCAGGCCTGCCGGGACAAGATCAAGCCGGAACTCGCACTGTATATCGGTGGCATGGGTGCCAGGGAGAAGAATTTCTACAACGATTACGCCAAGCGCCTTGGCTACGAAGACGCCGCCCGTGAGATTCAGGACAATTTCCTCGGCGGCCGCCGCAAGGATGCGATGGCCGCAGTGCCGGATGCATTGGTGGATGAACTCTGCCTCGTCGGCCCGGCGGACCGGATCAAGGACCGGGTGCAGGTTTGGAAAGACGCAGGCAAGGATGGGTCCGTTGGTGCCATCCTGCTTGGCGGAGCGAGTAAGGACGCCATGCGCGTCATCGCAGAAGCCGCACTGTAGCTGGATTTAAAGCCAGATCTTATAGCCGAACATTGAACCCCTCAGCGGCCAGGTACGCCTTGGCCTCCTGGGGGGTTTGTTCGGTGAAGTGATAGATGCTGGCGGCGGCGACGGCGGCGGCACCACCATTGCGCAATACATCCGCCATATGGGCGTAATGTCCAGCACCCCCGGACGCCACGACGGGCACGGATACCGCTTCGGCGACAGCGGCGGTGAGTGCTACGTCATAGCCTTCGAAGGTGCCGTCGCGGTCGATGGATGTCAGCAGGATTTCGCCTGCGCCCAGGGCTGCGGCGCGCTTGGCCCATTCAATGGGATCCAGGCCGGTGCTGCGCTTGCCGCCATGGGTTAGCACTTCGAGCCCGCCATCCTCCCGGCGGATCGCGTCAATGGCAACGACGATGCACTGGCTGCCGAAGTTTTTGGCCCCACCTGCGATCAAGCCAGGGTCCAATACGGCTTGGCTGTTGATGGAGACTTTATCGGCCCCGACGCTCAACATTTTGCCAATGTCCTCAACGGTGCGGATGCCGCCGCCGACGGTCATTGGCATGAAGCATTCATCGGCTAGGTCATCGATTTGCTCGTAGTCTGGTGCTTCATCATCAGGGGATGCGGAGATATCGAAGAACACCAGTTCATCAACTCCGCGCATATTGTAGACCTTGATGGCCTGTAAGGCGCTGCCGGTCCGCCGCCAGCTATCGAAGCCAATACCTTTGACGAGGCCCATGCCTTTGTGCAGCAAGGTTGGCATGACGCGGATTTTCACCATGGCAGGATCACGCCTTCAGGAAGTTCTTGAGGAGCTGAAAGCCATTCGTTTGGCTTTTCTCTGGGTGGAATTGTGCCCCGAAAACCTGGCCCTGCCCGACAATGGCCGGTACGCCGCCATAGCTAGGGGTGGTTGCAAGCACGGCTTCTTCTACAGCGGCGAAATAGTAACTATGGACGAAATAAAAATCGCTACCGGATGGCACATCCTGCAAGAGCGGGCATCCGCCCTGGTCTTCGACGGTATTCCAACCCATATGGGGAATGCGTTCTTCAGGTGTTGCTTTTTCTAGCCGCCTGACATCGCCCTTGATCAAGCCAAGACCAAGGGTTGTTTCATTTTCATGGCCTGTATCCGCCAACAGTTGCATGCCAAGGCAGATGCCGAGGATTGGCCTCTCAGCGCGCACCACGGCGTCACGAATAGCATCGGATAGGCCAAGCGCATTGAGCCGTTCCATCGCAACTGGAAACGCACCAACGCCTGGAAGTAGTAGCCGGCCCGCAGTTCGCACCGTTTCTGGATCACGGGTGATGACGACATCAGCACCACAATATTCCAGTGCGCGGGCAACAGAATCGATGTTGGAGAGACCTGAATCGATGATCGTAACAGCGCTCATTCCAAGGGGCCGCTATACGTTATCGTCGAATTGCTTGGTCAGGTTCCGGTCCCGGTCTTTGACGAGTTGGCCGTTTTGGTCCGTTTTGAACAGCTTTTTGTTGGTCCAGCGATCACAAACGCGCTCAAACTCATCCACGGTCATGTCGAATTCGCCCAGGATGTCAGCAAGCGGTTTGCCAAGATAGCTCCAGGGGAAATTGCCGTCATGGCGTTTGATCAGCGCCATACCATCGTCGCGGCTCATGCGGCCACGGCGGATATGGTTGCTGGCGATATCGGTGGCGCGACCAAACCCGTATTTCACGTATTTGAAATAGTCGTGGATGCCCATCTGGTGGTTATCCAGGTTCTCATAGTTCGCCAATGAGCCTTCAACCATGGTCGGGAAGGTCTCAAAGCCATAGCCCTGGGCCATCATCGCGTTCTGGTAGCCATCCCAGGGATAGTAATAGCCTAGGAAAATACCCGTGACACCAACCCGCGCCAGGTCTTCATCACTGGGGTAGCGGTACTGCACCAGATCATTGGCGGTGATGCCTGCCTGTCCGATCAGGTCTGATACGCGGAAACCAAGCAGGCCGCCGAATTCTTCCAGCCAGCGCCGGTCTAGAATATTCTTAGTCGTGGAAGATGCAGGTCCGCCATATTCATGCTGCGGATTTTCACCCCACACGATCAGCGGTACGTTGAACTGCACGGCCATGCGCACTGGGATCGTGAAAATGGTCACGTGTTCCGGCCAGGAGACGTCACCAATGGTGGTCAGCGTCAGCTTGTTGATGCGGCGGCGGACGACGGGATTGGTCGTCACTTCAACGAAGTCCACGCCAAGCTTCTTCATGTTCTCGATATTGCGGCGGCCTATAGGTGCCAAATCATCTGTCGTCGCCGTCACGCAGAGCGGGTTCATGCCAAGCTCAAGCAGTCGGATGATCTGATAATGGCTGTCTTTGCCGCCGCTAACCGGCACGATGCAATCATAGTTGGAGCCGTCGCTGATTTTGTAGCGGCCCAACACGTCTTTCAGCTCATCCAGCCGCGCGTCCCAATCGACTTCCTTGCGGGAGGCGAAATTATTACAGGCGTTGCAGACACCGGCGTCGTCGAACCACAAGTCCGGTTTGGTTTCCGGGTAAAGGCATTTCGTGCAATAGCGCAAGTTCGGCGCTCCTTTAGCTAATGTGGCTGCTCAATGAGTGTGACGGACCCTGGCGACACTTGATACAGCTTGTCTGCGATCTCCGTCCAGGCGGGACGGTGGGTGATGGCAATGATCGTGTAGCGGCCATTGAGCGCGGCGATGTTCTCTACAATCGCTGCCTCGCTTGTTGGATCAAGCGCGCTGGTGACTTCATCTAGCACGAGCACTTCCGGCCCCGTGACCAGCGCCCGCGCCAAAGATATGCGCTGACGCTGCCCGCCAGAGAGCTTGCCGCCCATTTCGCCGACGTCTGTATCCAGGCCGTCTGGCATCGCGCTGACAAATTCTTTGGCGCTCACTTGTTCCAATGCAGCCCAGACCAGTTCGTCTGAAATTGTCTCATCGCCGAGCGTAATGTTCTCACGGATATTCGCATGTAGGAGGCTAAGCTCTTGCGGTACATAGCCGATCCGCCGACGCCAAGCCTTGATATCGACGTCATCAATCGGTGCGTCGCCAATCATCACCTGGCCCGTGTCGGCGGTATTGAGGCCGATCAGAAGGTCCACAATCGTCGTCTTTCCGGACCCAGATGGTCCCATGAAGACGGTTATGCCGTTTGCCGGAATATCCAGGCTGAGGTTTGCCAGCACCTGATTATCGCCATGGGCGAAGCTGACATTGTCTAGGCGGAGGCCGTTATCAAGCGGCGGCACGCGGATGCCCGTCCATTCTTCCTGGTTGGCTTCGGCCCGCTCGATCAGGCGTTCGGCGCGGAGATAAGCACTTTCGACCTGTGCCGATTGTTGCAGAAACTTCTGCAGCTTGTTGGCGAAGGATACGAGCTGGAAGAAGATGACGCCGCTGACCATTAGTTCCGGCAAGGGCGTTTGCCAGACCGTATGCGCCAAATACACACCGCCGCCGATCAGTGCGGCGACAAGGACGTCACCACCTTGCAACAGGCCTTGGCGGGAGATTTCTCGTGTCACCAGCGACTTCCGCAATCGCTTTAGTGTGCGTGTCATCTGCGCCAGCATCGCGCCGTGCCGCGCCATGGCTTTCAGCGCTTTGATATTGCCCAGCATGTCGACCATGTAACTGGTCAGATCAGAGGTACGATCCGTTTGCTTGTATCCGGCTTTGCGTGAAATGCGGATCAACCAACTGAGCGCCAGGGCGATAAAGACACCGGCAGCGAGGCCTGCCAGTGCTAGCTTCCAGTCCAGCAGAAGGGCGGCGATCACATAGGCCAAGGCCTGCACGCCATAGGCCACGACACGGGCTGCAAGCTGGTAAGCGTCACCCGCACGGCCTGCATCATTGGCGATGGTGTTGGCAAATCGGCCGCTGTTCTGGTCCGCATAGAAGCGCCAGCGCGCGTCGAACACAGCGGCGATCAAGCGGCGGCGGAGGCTGATCGAGACCCTGGCTGCCGTGATGCCCGCATAGCTCAGCGCCGCGAACAACAGCAGTGCGCGAATGGCGATAAATACTACGACAATGGCGATCATGATGCCAAGCGAAGGCTCAAGACCAGTTGATTGGATTGTGTCGCGCACAAACTGATTCAGCGGAGAGGAGTTTTCATCATCCCCGCCGACGATGGACGTCGCGACCGGCAGCAAGGTGCTGATGCTGGCCAATTCTGCGATGCCGCCCAGCACAAGGCAGGCGAGCACCACGAACGGTCGCGTCTCCCGCGCCCGGAAGAAGATGTTGAATACTCTACCCATAGCCGCCTTTTCAGGCGCTCGGGCTGCTTCTGTCAAGGCGACGGTGGAGCGATGCGGCGATATTGACGATCGCGAACAGGGCCGCTGCGGCTGCGACAATGCTCGGCCCCGTCGGTGTATCCGCAAGATAGGAGCCGACGAGGCCAGAAATCGCTGCAATGGCACCAATGCCTGCCGCCAACACCGCCATCATCTCCGGCGTGCGAGCCAGGGGCCGGGCGGCGGCCGCTGGAATAATCAGCAATGCGGTGATGAGCAGGGCACCGACGACCTTGATAGCGACGGCCACGACAATGGCCAGCGCTAGGGTGAGCACCATTTCCTCCCGCCGTGGCGGCAGGCCGGAGGCAAAGGCGAGGTCGGCATTGAGCGTCGCAGTCAGAAGGGCGCGCCAGCGCCACACAAGCAGCGCCAGAACCAGTGCCGCACCGCCCCAAATGATCGCAAGGTCTGTTGTGCCGACCGCCAGGATATCGCCAATCAGAAATGCCATCAGATCGACTTGTGCGCCTGCTACCAGGGATGCGGCGACCAGGCCGAGCGCCAGGCCGGTATGGGCTAGCACTCCCAGCAACGTGTCTGTGCCGTATCCCCTACCGGTCAGACCCGCAACAGTGACGGCCATCAGCAAGGATACGGCCAGGACGCCCAGGAAAGGCGATACGGATAGCGCCAGGGCCAGTGCCACGCCTAAGATTGCGGCATGGGCGGTTGCATCGCCGAAATAAGCCATCCGCCGCCATACAACAAAGCAGCCGAGCGGCCCTGCCGCCAGTGCTACGCCTATGCCTGCCAACCCAGCCCGCACTATGAAATCGTCAAACATCGGCTGAAGTTTCTAAATGGCTGTGGTCGTGGTCGTGATTATGGTCGTGCGCGTGATCATGTGCGTGGTCATGGTCATGGCGATACAGTGCCAGGGCACCTTGACTGCCGAGGCCAAAGAGGGCGCGGTATTCCGGCGCTTCTGAAACGACCGTCGGCGCACCCTGGCAGCAGATATGCCCGTTAACGCAGATCACGCGGTCAGACGCCCGCATCACCACATGCAAATCATGGCTGACCAGCAGCACTGCGCAGCCCATGTCTTGGCGGACGGTTTCAAGCAAGCTGTAGAACGCGGCCTCGCCCTGTTGGTCTAAGCCTTGAGTCGGTTCGTCGAGTACCAGAAGATCAGGCCTGCCAAGGAGCGCCCGTGCCAGGAGTGCGCGCTGAAACTGACCGCCTGAAAGGGCTGTAAGCTGGCGGTGCTCCATGCCTTCCAAGCCAGTCAATGCCAAGGTTTCTGTGATGGCAGTACGGTCTCGCCGGACGGGCAAATTCAGAAAGCGCTCGACCGTCATTGGCATTGTGCCATCAACGGCTAAGCGCTGTGGGACATAGCCAATCGCTAATCCAGGCTTGCGCGCGACGGTGCCAGATGCGGCTTGGAGTGCACCCACGAGCAGGCGTAGGAATGTTGTTTTGCCAGATCCATTCGGCCCGACAATGGTGACGATCTCGCCCGGATCAACAGCGAAGTCTATGCCGTGCAGCACGGTCCGCCCGCCCAATTGGACGGCGGCATTGGTCGCGGTCAGCAGGCTCATATAGGGGCATTCCCGCGGCAGCCGGGGCAGAGGCCCTCTGCCTCAATCGCTGTACTGGCGATGGCAAACCCGACGGCACCGGCTGCCTTGCCGAGGGCTGCACCAACGCCAGCGGCGGCATCTTCTGCGACGGCATTGCAGGCGCTGCAGATCAGGAACACAGGCCGGTGGTCCTCCCCCGGTTGTGCGCACGCGACGAAGGCGTTCATCCGTTCTAGTTTGTGCGCGAAGCCGTGATTTACCAAAAACTCCAGCGCGCGGTAGGCAACAGGTGGATGCGCAGGCTGCCCTTCTGCAGAGAGGCGGGCCAGCACGTCATAAGCACCAAGCGCGCGATGGTCTTCCAGCAGAATTTCCAGCACACGGCGGCGGATCGGTGTCAGGCGTAGGTTCAGGTCAGCGCAGACGGCCTCAACATCCGCCGCCGCGCTTTGCACGCAGCGACCGTGGTCGTGGCTGTCAAAGGCGACCGGTTTGTGATCTGCATCGGATTTGGATGGCATCGGGCAGGGCCATTGATTGTTATGTTATCACATAATATATCAGCGCCCATGTATAAGCAAATCCCCAGAATACTATCATCCCTGCTCGCCGCCTGCGTTATCGCCGGGTCGGCGGCGGCCGCGCCGAAGGTCGTAACAGACATACCGGCAGTACATGCGCTGGCGTCTAAGGTGATGGAGGGTGTTGGAGCGCCAGTGCGCTTGCTGCCGCCAGGCGCATCACCCCATGGCTACCATATGCGCCCGTCAGAAGCGGCGGCACTGGCAGACGCGGATATCCTCATCTGGATCGGGCCAGAGCTCACGCCTTGGCTGGACCGGGCGCGCCGGAAGCTCAATGCAAAAGCGCAAAGCCTTACTCTGCTTGGGGTTCCAGGAACTGTGCGGCATGAGGCGCGGGAGGAAGCGGTTTTCGCAGCCCATGCTGCTGATAGTCATGATCACGACCACCACCATGGACCCGTGGACCCCCACGCTTGGTTGGACCCGGTGAATGGGGCCAGGTGGCTGGGCGCAATCGCACAAGCCCTTGGCTACATCGACCCCGCCAATGCCGGACCCTATGCAGCCAACGCTGCGGCAGGGGAGGCGGAACTTCGGGTGCTGAAAGAAGCGCTAAACGCAAAATTAGCACCTGTCCGCAATCAGCCCTACGTGGTCCTGCACGATGGGTTCCAGTATTTTGAGGACCGGTTTCGCATTCCAGCCCTTGGCGCGATCCGCCTGTCCGATGGCGCGGCACCCAGCCCCCGCCGTTTGGCAACACTGCGTCGCGGGATCAAAGCCAGCGGTGCGCGCTGCATCTTCCGGGAGCCGCAATACGCATCCTCTCTGGCGGCTGGGCTGGCTGGGCCGGATGTGCGCACCGGCGTTCTCGACCCACTTGGTTGGGATTTAGAGGCCGGGTGGTCGCTTTATCCAGCCCTGCTTCAACAGATTGGAACAAACCTTCGCCAGTGTTTGGAATAGGCGTCTAGTCCATCCGCCCAACGGTTTTTGCGTTGATCAGATCGAAATCAATATCGGCACCCAGGCCAGGGCGTTCGATGGCGTGGACGTGGCCGTCGATGATTTCAATGTCTGGGTTCAGGCCGTATTTCTGCGCGCCTGAAGGCAATAGCACTTCGAAGAATTCCGTATTCGGGATCGCCATGGCGACGTGCAGGTTGGCGACATTGTTCAACGAGTTGCCGCCGTGGTGGATTTCGAAGTTCATCTTGAATGCTTCCGCCAGATGCGCCGCCTTCAATATGCCGGTGATCCCAGCCTTCACCGCTACATCGCCGCGCAGATAATCCGTCGCCTGTTGGATGATCCAAGGCGCATAGGAATAGAGGCCGCCGGGCGAATATTCCGTCGCCATTAGGGGGATGGAGAGCTGTTGGCGGAGCTTTGGATAGTTCAGCATGTCCTCCTCATCCAGCGGGTCCTCATACCAATAGAACCCAAGGCCTTCGATGGCTTTGCCAACGCGTAGCGCTTGCGGATAATCGTAGCACCAGGTTGCATCCAGCATGATCTTGTAGTCGTCGCCGACGACTTTGCGGACAGCCTCACAGACCTTGATATCGTCCGCCGGAACTGTTGGCGGATGAATTTTATATGCGGCCCATCCATCATCCCGGAACTGCACGGCTTCCTCAGCATAGGCTTCGGGCGCTTGCAGCACGGCGGAGGAGGCATAGGCTGGCAGCTTGTCCCGGTATTGGCCGATCAGCCGTGCGATTGGCAGGCTGGCCATTTTGCCGGCGATGTCCCAAAGCGCTATGTCTGCGGCACCAATCGCCCGAAGTGTCGTCATGCGGCTTTTGCGGTACATCTGGCGGTATAGGCGCTCGCGGTCCAATGGGTTTTGGCCCATCAGGATCGGCTTGAGATAGTGGATCAGGCTGAGGCCATCCATATCCGCCCCCCGGCTGGCGGAGCCTAGAAACGCATGGCCTTCAACACCGTCACGGGTGCGGATGGTCAGCAGGCCCATCTTGGTAGAGCCGCTGAACAGGCCGGTGTGGTGGCCATATCGTGTCGCGGGGATATCGTCCCACGTGAAGAGATCCAAGGTGACGTCGGTGATGATATCGGCCATGGGGGCGCTCCCGTTTTTACAATTGCTTGAAGGCGATAATGCCGCCTGCCGCGTCTGGCCCGGCGGTGAATTCCAGGCCGTCACGGCTGGATTCCAGCTCGATCTCATTGGCGGTCATGAACGCTCTCGCAGCGTCAAGGTCGTCGACGCCAACGACAGCGCCGATGACGGCTGGCCGGGCGGGTGCTTCGACGCCTGGAAAGCGAGCATCTAATGCGGTGAGGGTCATGATGGTGAGGGTGCCACCATCTGTATCAATCCGCCATCCATCCGGCGTTTCAATGGCGGGGCGATTCGCCAGGCGGGCCAGGCGGTCCCGCGTTGGGCCGGGATCTGGTGCAGCGAAAATAGCCTCGACCAGGGCTTTGGCACCATTTGCATGGACCAACAGGTCCGGTTGCCAAAGAATATCCGGCGTCTGGTGCTCGATCACGATATAGCGGCCTTCGGGCCAGTGATCGTCCTGGCTGAAGATGTTGCGGAAGCGCATTTCAGCTTCACCGCCGCCCTCATGCAGCCCAAGTGGTGCCATGCGGCGACGTTGCACTGGCGGGTCTAACCCATCCACACGGGCGGCGAGTGGCGGATAGGCCGCATCAGCTTCACCCACCCGGAAAGCAGCAATATGAGCACCGGCACCGCGGACGAGATAGGCTGTCCAGGGATTGAAGCGCTCCGGTGCGATGATACCGATTAGCTCCAGATAGCCTTGCTCGAACACGGCGCAGCGGTTGGCGGAGGCCCAGGGCTCCAGCGCGCCGTCTGGTCCCGTGAAGCCCATTTGCGGGCTGGTGCGGCTCAGCGTGAAGCCCAGGCGCTCCCAAGCGGCGGCCCCTGCGGCAAGGTCTGGCCCAATCCATCCTAGGTGGTCCAAAGATGGCGCGTCGTTACTCAGCATCGGTTCTCGTATCCTTTTGTCGTTTAGAAACGCTAGCACGATGGGCGAATAGGCCCTATACGCCCTGGCATGACTGATCCCGCGCCCACAATCTGGCTGCTGACCGATGGCCAGCCCGGCAACCTGACCCAGATTGAGGGGTTGGCGGCCCACCTGGCTGACCGGGGGGCGGATGTCCACGTGAAGCGCTTGCAGTCAAACCGTTGGCACATGCTGGGGGCGGCACTGTTGGGCGCTAGCGGGGTGTCGATTGACCGAGGCCGCTCAGATGCGCTGGCCGCACCCTGGCCAGATATGGTGATCGGCACTGGCCGCCGATCCGCGCCCTGGGTTCGCCACGTGAAGCGGTTGAGCGGCGGACAAGCGCTGGCGGTGCAGTTCGGCCAGAAGGGGGCAAACCTGATGGCGGGCCTTGACCATGCGTTTGTTGCAGGCCACTGGCGCCTGCCACCACATCCCCGGCGCGAGACGATTTTGACGCCGCCCACTGGGGCCACGCCCGCACGGCTCGCGGCGGCCAAAGTGGCAGATACGGGCCTGCTTGATCCCGCGCGCGGCCCTTGGCTGCTGTTGGTCCTGGGCGGCCGGTGTTTTGATCATGACCTGCCGCCAGCGCTTGGGGCTGGTATTGCGGTGCAGGCGTGGGCGGCCGCAGCCCACCTTGGCGGCAGCCTCGCCATTGTGTCCAGTCGGCGGAGTGGGGCGGTCCTGGAGCAAGCGGTAAAGAAAGCCGCGCCCGGTGCCGTTTTCTTTCCATGGGACCAAACGCCCAACCCATTCCTGGCGCTGTTGGCATCGGCGGACGCAGCCATTGTCACTGGCGATAGCGAAAGCATGGCGGCTGAAGCGATTGCGGCGGGCTTGCCAGCTTATCTGGCACCCGTACCAACGCGCAGCAGTCCGCGTATGGCGGTGGAGCGGGCGGCGGCGTGGCTGCATGGGCTTGGCGGGCCTTGTGCATGGGCTATCCGGCAGGTCTGGGCGGCAGGGGTGCTGTTGCCGCCCCGGGACCTTGGTCAATTCCTGGATGATTTAGCCGCCGCAGGCTATGCCCGGTGCCTCACGGCGGAGGCTGAAATCACGCTGGACTGGTACCCGCCGCCGCCGCCAGATACGGCACTGGCGAACAGGTTAATGGCGATCATTCGTAAGCGTTCGTAAACCGGCCCGAATTACACTTGCTTCAAAGCCCGCCCGCTGGCATTGTCCCGCCGCATTCGCCGGGTGATTCCAATTCGGGTCAACCCAGTCGCTCGTACTCTGCCGTAGCTCAGGGGTAGAGCACTCCCTTGGTAAGGGAGAGGTCCGGGGTTCAATTCCCCGCGGCAGCACCAGCGCCTTTTGCAAAGCAAAAGGCGGACGCACCCCCCAATCCCTCATTAGACCGGCAGGCTTTTGCCCAGCAAACGCCGAGAGACCGTGCGGTATTACGGGCCTCAACCCTATAGAATGCAGCACCCATCACTAAACCCATCCAAAATCTCGCCACATTACGAAGATTTCATGCGGGTGAGAGGGCTTAGTTAGTCTGGCGTACCTATATAGGGGTCAGACACAGGGGCCTGAGGGTCTTTGAACACAGCATTGAGGATAGGTTCGCCATGCAGACGCCACCAAAATCAAATTCTGACCTGCGCAGCCAATACATGCCGGATGCGCCGCGCAAACATGCCGTCCGCGCGAAGCGGCTTGGCATGGTGTCGTTGATGGCGCTTGGTCTGGCAGCGGGTGCCGCCTTGTTGCCGCCAAGCATGGGGGCACCTGCCCCAGGTGCGGCCCATGCCCAGGCGATTGTGCCTGCCAGCGGCCCGGCCAGTTTTTCCCCCGTCGTGAAGGCGGTCGCCCCTGCTGTGGTGCATATTGAGGTGACACAGCGGGACCCGGCTGCATCCTCAAAAGCCCCCAGCCTGGAAGATATGCCCCCCGGCATGCGCGAGTTCATGGAGCGGTTCTTTGGAGACCGCATTCCGAACGGGCGCCGCCCGTCCCGCCCAACCACGGGCCTCGGCTCCGGCTTCTTTGTGGATGCGGAGGGGCATATCGTCACCAATAACCATGTGATTGCGGGGGCTGAGAAGATCCTCGTCACCATGAAGGATGGATCGAAGCTGGACGCAAAACTGGTCGGTACGGATAGCCGCACAGACTTGGCGCTGCTGAAAGTAGATCGCAAGAAAGCCTTCCCCTATGTGGCGTTCGGCGATAGTGACCGCTCTGAAGTGGGCGATTGGATTGTGGCAGTGGGCAACCCGTTTGGGCTGGATCATACCGTCACGACCGGGATTATTTCGGCCCGTGGGCGGTCCATCGGCGCGGGCCCTTATGATGATTTCCTGCAGATCGATGCGCCCATCAACAAAGGCAATTCAGGTGGCCCAGCGTTCAATTTGTCTGGCGAAGTGATTGGCGTGAACACGGCGATCTTCTCCCCCACCGGCGGTAGCGTTGGCATTGGGTTCGCAATCCCGTCCAACCTTGCCAAAACGGTGATCGCGCAGCTGAAGGATGGCGGCACGGTTGAGCGTGGATGGCTGGGCGTATCCATCCAGAATGTCAGCGACGATATCGCGTCTGGCGTTGGGCTGGATAAGGCTGAGGGGGCGATTGTTGCGGGCGTTGCTGAAGGCGGGCCAGCAGACAAGGCCGGCCTGAAAATCGGTGATGTGATCCTGGACGTGAACGGCGAGCGCATTGAAGAAATGCCAGAACTGCCGCGCGTCGTGGCGGGTGTGCGCCCCGACAGCACGGCTAAAATCAAAGTCTGGCGGGATGGCCGGATGCGCACGATCAACGTGAAGATTGGGCGTTTGCCAGATGAAAAAACACTGGCTGCCACCAATAACCGCGGGCCGGAACGGACATCTGGTGCACTGGGGCTGACGTTGGCCCCGCTCGACGCTGCCTCCCGCCGCGCGGCAGGGGTGGATGCGGATACGGATGGCGTTCTGATCACGGATATTGAGCGGGACAGCCCGCTGGTGGAGAAAGGCGTTGAGCCCGGCGCCGTGCTGTTGGCTGTCGCTGGGGAGCCTGTGAAAAGCCCAAGCGCTGCCGCTGCCGCCATCGCCAAAGCCGAGAAATCTGGGCGGAGTGCCGTGCTTTTGCTGGTTCGCCAAAACGGCAATGATCGCTTCGTCGCTGCGACCCTCAAGAAAGGTTAACCGGCGCTGATATAGTATCAGGGCGGGGTCAGCCGTAGCGCCCGGTCCCGCCCGCGCCGCATTTTGGGGAGAAGAACCATGCGGGTTCTGGTGATTGAAGATGATGCCGAAGCCGCAGCCTATATGGTCAAGGGGCTGAGCGAACACGGCCATGTGGCCGACCATGCGATTGACGCTGAAACCGGCCTCATCATGGCTGAAACGGCCTATGACGTGATCGTGCTGGACCGGATGTTGCCGGGCATGGATGGCCTGGCCGCCGCTGAAACGCTGCGCGCCAAAGGGGATGCCACGCCGATCCTGTTTCTCTCAGCACTCGGCCAGGTCGATGACCGGGTGAAGGGCCTGCGCGCTGGCGGCGATGATTACTTGGTGAAGCCCTATGCCTTCGCCGAACTGCTCGCCCGGATCGAAACCCTGGCCCGGCGCCGGGGGGATGAACCGCAAACGGAAATTAAGGTCGGGGATCTGGAGATTGACCTTCTGGGCCGGCGCGTCAACCGCGCTGGCGAGAGGATTGATCTGCAGCCCCGCGAATTCAAACTGCTGGAATATCTGGCCCGCAATGCGGACCGGGTGGTCACGCGCACGATGCTGCTGGAAAACGTGTGGGAATATAATTTCGACCCACAAACCAATGTCATCGACGTCCATATCAGCCGTCTGCGCGGCAAGATCGACAAAGGCTTCGACGCGCCGCTACTCCACACTGTGCGGGGTGCGGGATATCGGTTGAGTGAAGCTGGGTGATGGAATTGGTGACTTGCCAGGAAGGTGTGCAGGCAGATTATCTGATTTCTTGCAGGTCTCCCCCCTCACCCTGTTCCCTCTCCCCCCACTGGGGGGCGAGGGGACCCTCACGATCTGTTTCTCTTTTGGAACCCTCTCCCCCCAGTGGGGGGAGAGGGCAGGGTGAGGGGGGTGCTTGCCATAAAGCTGTATTTTGGCCGCACGTCGCCCGTCCACATCCCACCACTGCCTAGCCGATGGGGGGGCTTCGCAAGCTTATTCGCAGTACGGCGTTCAGGCTGGCTGCGTTCTATCTGCTGATCTTCGGCGTCTCATCGGCTGGACTGCTCGGGCTTGTGTACTGGCGGAGTGCTGGGTTTACGGCGCAGCAGATTGACGAGATGATCGCAGCCGAACTGCAGGGCCTGAATGAACGCTACCGCTTGTTGGGTATTCCGGGCCTGAGGCAAGTTGTGGCGGAGCGGTCTGGGAAACAAAGCCAAAGCTTGTACATGCTGATGAATCCGGAAGAGCGCCCGCTTGCTGGTAATATCAACGGCTGGCCAACGGCGAATATAATGCCGGGCGGTTGGATGGATTTCGAATACGACCTAGCGGTTTCCGGCAAGACAGAGCGGCGCCGCGCCCGCGCCCGCAAGATTGATATCGCGGGCGGGTTCCGCCTGCTGGTCGGCCGGGATGTGCAGCAGCGAGATGAGCTGGTCGGCCTCATTCAATCAGCTTTCTGGTGGGCGGGTGGCGGTATCCTGGCGTTTGGCTTGGTTGGTGGCCTGCTGGTAACGCGCTCGACGCTCCGCCGGATTGATGCGATGGGTGCCGCCAGCCAGCAGATCATGGCGGGCGACCTTTCCCGCCGGGTGCCGGTTAATGGTTCAGGCGATGAATTGGACCGCCTTGCCGCTAGCTTGAATGCCATGCTGGACCGGATCGAAAATCTGATGACGGCTGTCCGCCAGGTCTCAGATAATATCGCCCATGATCTGCGCACGCCGTTGAACCGGCTCCGCGCCCGGGCCGAAGTCACACTGATGAGCGATGCTGAGCCGGAGGCTTATCGCGAAGCGCTTGAGCGCACTTTGCAGGATGCCGATGCACTGCTCGGCACCTTCAATGCGCTCTTGGATATTGCCCGGCTGGAGGGGGCGGCGGATGCTGGGCCGAGCGATATTATAGACCTGTCGGACATCGTGGCGGATGTGACTGAGCTCTATGAACCTGTCGCAGAAGATGCTGACATCACGCTTTTGGCCGAAGCGGAACCCGGTGCGGCGATGGTGATTGGGGACAGGCGGCTGCTGGCCCAGGCGCTGGCCAATTTGATCGATAACGCCATCAAATATACCCCAAAAGGCGGTGCTGTTCGGGTAAGCGCCATAACAGCAGGCGGCTATGCAGAACTTTCTATCGCAGACAATGGCCCCGGCGTACCCGAGGCGGAGCGCGGGCGGATTTTTGACCGGTTCGTGCGCCTAGAAGCGGATCGCGGCAAACCGGGCGCGGGTCTCGGCCTATCGCTCGTCCGCGCTGTCGCCCAGATGCATAATGCAGAAATCACCGCTGAAGACGCCTCTCCCGGCCTCCGCGTAACACTTCGGTTGCCATCTGCCACATAACGCTGGGGTTGTGCTAATTAGTGCGGCAATGATCCTAGAAGGATGGAGCAGCATGCGCATGCTGTTGAGGTCGATAGCGCTGGTCTGCGGGTTTCTGCTCAGCATGTCTGACAGTGCAGGGGCGCAGTCCTATGCAGATCCGAAAACCCCCAATCCGGGTGCCGTTGGCCGCGCGGCTCTTGCGGCTGGTGATTTCGCTAAAGCCGCGCCATTGCTGGCCGAAGCTGCCCTTGGCGAAGATGTTGAAGCGCACCGGCTTATGGGGGACATCTATTCCGGTGGTCATGCGCCAGACACCAGTGCTCCAGGTGGGCGGGACGAATGCGCGGCGCTCGTCTGGTACGATCATGCGGCCCGGATGGGGGACGGCCTGGCGATGCGGCGGATGGCCAGGGCCTATCGCCGCGGCTGGGGCGTCAAACGGGATGAGCGGTTGGCCGCACTTTGGGCCGGGTTTGCTGATAAGGCCAATGCCCCCGCGCTTCTTGCAGACCCGTTTGAAAGGCCCGTGAAGCCAGCTGATCAGCCACACAACCTGATCCAGGCCGATGTCGATTTTATCGTGGGAGAGGGCGACCTTGCAACAATACCACCCGCTGAGAGTTTTCTTGTGCCAGCCTTTCTCTGGAATGACCGGGATATTGCGTCTGGCCTATTGCAACGTAGTCTCGCCCCTTGTGACGCCCGCCCACCTGGTGCCGCGCGCCCTCAACCGGAAGACCGGGTGACGGCGTCATTGATGAAGGGGCTTGTCTTAGGCTCCAGACCCATAAAAGGGGTTCCCATATAGCTTGAGATATGATTCAGTTTCCCCAATATGTAGGGGGGCTAGAGATGACGGATCACTATTTCTGGCTGACGGACGCGCAGTTCGCTCAGTTGTCGCCACTGCTTCCGAATAAGCCGCGTGGGGTGCCGCGCGTGGATGACCAGAGGGTCATCAGCGGGATCGTGCATGTATTGAAGTCAGGCGGGCGCTGGGTAGATGCGCCATCGGTCTATGGTCCAAAGAAGACGCTCTATAATCGGTTTGTGCGCTGGTCAGATAAAGGCGTTTGGCAAGACGTTTTCCATGCATTGGCGTCTGCGGGCGGCCCGCCAGCGGAATTGTTGATCGACAGTACGGCGGTGAAGGCGCACCGCAGCGCTTCTGGCGGAAAAGGGGGAAGTGCGCCCAGGCCATAGGCCGTTCGCGCGGCGGACGCACCACCAAAATCCATGCTCTTGTTGATCTGGAATGCCGTCCTGTCGCCTTTCACCTGACCGGAGGCCAGGTCGCGGATTGCATCGCTGCGGAAGCGCTGTTGGCGGCAATGCCCGCCGTTAATCTCCTGCACGGCGACAAAGGCTATGACAGCGACCGACTGCGCCGCCGGATTGAAGCAATTGGAGTAGCTCCCAACATCCCGCCAAAGCGCAATCGACGCTGGAAACCCTGTTTCTCACCCGCACTCTATCGTGGCCGGAACGCCATCGAACGCATGTTCGGACGCCTCAAAGACTTCAGACGTATCGCTACCAGATACGACAGATCAGCCACCAACTTCTTGGCGGCTGTATGCATTGCAGCCACCGTCAGTTACTGGTTATGAGTCTGGAGCCTAATGGCGGTTGATAATGTCGCCCAAGCGCAGCTTCTATTTGCGGATGCAATTATGTTTGGCGGTGCGGTCCCGCCCAATACCTGCGTGGCTGCGCTGTGGGTGGAACGCGCCGCCCGTTATGGTCATCCAGACGCTGCACACCGAATGGCGCTGGCGCTTTTAACAGCGCGAGGCTGTCGTGAGGATATCGCGATGGCACTCTTCTGGGCAGAGGTCTCAAAGCTCGAACGGACCAATAACGCTGCTGCGCTGGAATTTATCGAACATTTGAAAGACGAACTCCGAATCCGCGTGCGGTTGCAATTTCCAGATGAACAAGATCTAGGGCTGATAGATGAGCTACAAAAGCAAATGGCGAAGCTGGCATCTATTAAAAAAGCACGCCGCAATATGCGAGTGGATCACTATATAATATGGCGCGGGTTTAATGGAATTTATGCAGACGACCTGGAAGATACTCTGCAGAATAGCAATCGATTTAGTTGCGACAATCTCCCATCGCGGCAAGTGTCTTCAATATATCGCTGAAGCTTTGAAGGAATAGGCGCTTGTTGCTGAGATCGACTGTTCTGGCCTGGCTGCTTCTATTCGGCATGACTGGCGGCGTGTTGGTGGACGCGCAGGCCGAACCGAAAACCAACAATCCGGGCGCTGATGGTCGTGCTGCCTTCGCGGTGAGGGATTTTGGCAAAGCCGGGCCACTGCTTGTAGAAGCTGCGCTTGGCGGTGATGTGGCGGCGCACCGGATGCTGGGGGAAATTTACTCTAGCGGTGGCAAGCCCGGGTCCGGTGGCCCGGATGGTCGTGACGAATGCGCGGCCCTGGTTTGGTATGACCAGGCCGCACGGATGGGCGATGGTTTGGCGATGCGACGGATGGCCAGGGCGTATCGCCGGGGCTGTGGCGTCAAACGGGATGAGCGGATGGCCGTGCTTTGGGCCCAATTCGCGGAGCATGTGGGCGCGCCGCCGGTATTGGCAAACCCGCTGGCGGAAGCTGAAATGCCTGTGAACGCTGCCCGTCATTTGCATCAGAAAGTGATCAATGCGGTCGCGGAAAATGGCGCGCCGTCAGACCTACCGCTTGCAGAGATATACTTTGTTCCCAGCTTCCTCTGGAATGATCCGGACGTCGCCGCTGGCCTTCTGGAACGCGGTTTGGCGCCGTGTGACGGTCGTCCAGCTAAAGCGCCGCGCGCGCAGCCGTCTGATCGGCTGGAGCTTGCGCTGATGAAGGGCCTTGTGCTGAAGGCGGTGTCCGATATTCCAGATGCCCAACGTCTATTCGCCGACATGCTTATATATGGCCGCACCGCACCGCCCAATACCTGCCACGGCGCGCTTTGGATGGAGCGCGCCGCCCGGTTTGGCGATCCGGAGGCGGCCTATGTGATGGCGCTCTTAACCGCTACCGGTCGCGGCCTCGTCGCCGACTTCGCCGATGCGAAAGTATGGGCGTCGCTAGCGAGTAGGCGTGCTGCCAGGACCGTAGATGCAACGCAATATGAAGCATATCTTGAAGAGTTGCTTACGATATACGCTACGCTCCGCTATAGCGACGAGCGCGGTGCTATAGTAGCCGCAGATCGGATCCAGGCATTGTCTAAGGTGGCGGAATCCTGGGAACCTGGCATGCTCACGCAAAGCAACAGATTCGTCTATTGGGATGCATCCAGAGGCTTTTCCTCGGCAGTTGATTCGGCGGATTTTGCTGAAACGCTGATCGTTTCCTGTGAACGGCCTTCGAAGAAACTGGTCGGTGCGCTTTACCGAAAATATCATGAATGACGCTGTTTATAGCGCGCCGACCAGCCTCTTTGTCATTGCCTACAGTTCACTCGCATGGGATTTGGTGCCTGGATCTAGAGCGGATTTGGATCATTCCGGTTCATAGCCGCATGCAGTGAAGAAGCTTCGGGCATCCTTTGTCGTTATAGCGTCGATAGCGTCTCGAATGGCGTT
>Ga0181600_10000858_pt1 | contig 23408 bp, 17 predicted proteins | sample 041ome_2_FD_132982 | JGI IMG/M metagenome (GOLD analysis project Ga0181600, IMG submission 132982) | Coastal salt marsh microbial communities from the Groves Creek Marsh, Skidaway Island, Georgia - 041406US metaG (megahit assembly) | ecosystem: Environmental > Aquatic > Marine > Intertidal zone... | reverse complement strand
TTGTTGTGACGTCGACTGTGGATAAGAGGACGGCTTAAGGTGTAGACATTCGGACATTTGGGTGCGACTCCGTCAACCAGTATTATAATCATGTAAACACTATCTACTCTTGCATGTGTGACTCAAAGTAAATGTTTTCGGTTTTGAACACAGACTGGGCGGAACTGGACTGAAGAGCGCGCGCGGCGTCACACGCGAGCGCACGCGAGCGCGCGCGTCTCGCGAAGGTTTCGTTTTCGGCGAGCGTGAAGAAATCCCCCGACAGGACGACCGCGATCGAAGGAGACGCGCGTGGATAGACGGACGTTTGGACTCGTTTTTGAGTTTGGATTACCTTCTGGACCATCTTGTGCAGTCGAAAAGGGAACGCCCGTCGGTCGAAGGAAAATGGTGACGAACACGGCGTTCGTCTTCGTGAAACCGCACGCGGTGACGCCTGAAACGCTCAAGCTCGTGTCGAAGACTCTAGCGGAGAATGGTTTGCGGGTGACGCGCGAAGGAGAGGTGACGGCGGAGGAGATCGACGCGAATCAACTGGTGGATAAACACTACTACGCCATCGCGTCCAAGGCGACGCTGATTGACGCCGAATCGTTGAATGTGCCGGAAGAAAAGTTTCGATCGGCGTATGGGGTGGAGTGGAGAGACGTTGTGGCGAGCGGTAAGGCGATGAACTCGAAGATGGCGTGTGAAAAGTGGAAGCTCAACGCGACGCAGTTGGACAGCGTGTGGCAGCAAGCGAAACAAGACGGTAAAATGGTCAAGCTCGGTGGTGGCTTTTATTGCGCCAAGATTCGTGATTGCTACGTCTTTAACGGATTCTACATGACGATGCGATCCAAGTTTGTCAAGCCGGGAACGTGCATTCACTATTACGTGGTGGAATGGGAGAGCGCGAAGATGTCTTGGGAACACTTTAGAGGAGAACTGTTGGGACCGACGGAACCGTCCAAGGCCCCGGAGGGGTCTCTCAGAGGAATGATTTATAACGATTGGGAAGCCCTCGGTCTTAAGGCTCAGCCGACCACGGGGGAAAACGGAGTTCACGCGAGCGCGAGCCCTTTTGAAGCCTGCGCGGAGCTCAACAACTGGCTCGGTATGCCCTTCGCCAAGACGGCGTTCGGCGCCGTGCTGCTCGACGCCGGTATCATGGAAGAAACCGTCGCCGCTTGGAGTGTGGATCCGCAAGTGACATACGGTGCACCGTCGATGCGTATCACGGGCTCGCTCTTCGATGCGCTCGAAGATACGGATGCGGATTACTGCGCCGCGCTCTGCGAGATGATTGCCGCGGATGGCGCCGGAGCAAAGGATGGGATTCGAGTCATCGCTGCCGGTGTTCTCGGTTTCGCGTTAGGCTTCCTCGCACCGAAGAATAGAAGATAATTTTTAAATGATACTCGCAGATCGCCTCGTCATATCAGCAGTCGCAGCGTCTTTAAAGATCAATCAATCATGATCAAACAACTAAATTACAAACATCATTCTTTTGGCGATCCCAAATCGAAAGACATGACACGCGGGGGTGTAGAATTCCTTACCTGCGGAAACTGCGACGCTTGGTTTCGAGGAAACAAAGACTGGGGGCTGAGACTGTTCGGCGTGAACTGCGCGTGACGAAGAGCGCCGAACCCGTTCGCCGATCCCGGGGAGGGCGACGGCCCGCTGTTCCTGCCGAAAGATGGGGACTCGCCGGCTCTGCCAAACACTGGCTTTGGCTGACGAAGACCGCGAGTGAGTTTTCTCGGACGTGGGTTGAGAGAGCCGACGCCAAAGCTTCGAGCTTGATCGCTCATGCTCGATTTGCTAACATTTTCCATCGCCTCGTCATCGTCGTCCTCTTCGTCATCAGAAGAACTTGAAAGCGCGAGCTCTTCTTCGTCGCTCTCGTCATAGCGGTCGATTTCGCTCCCCGTCCAGAATACGTACGTCTCCTCAAGTTGCAAAAGCGCCGAACTTCTTCGCAAGACGTATGGATCGAAGGGGAAAAACATACGGAGCGGGAATCTATTCCTAGAATTCGCGGCAACCTGAGTGCTGGTAAACTCCATCGAGCCCTTGCGAGCGAGAGGCATGTTTGAGGAGACATCCGTCTCTCTGCCCTCGGCGGTGCGGTCCATATGTTCCTTCAAAAGCATTTCAGTAAAGCCTGTGATATTCGCTGCGACGGCTCTGTGTAGAAATTCTGTGACGACCGACGGGAGACAAGTCAACAGAGGGCGAAGGTGCGAGTAGAGCACCTCGCACAACGGTAGGGAACGCAAAGTCGCCGCCGCCTGCCCACCGCCGTCGCGAAGTATATCCTCCGCTCGATAGCAAAGCACGTACATGGTCGCTTGGCAGGCGCTGTCGAAAACTGCGAGAGTTTGATTCGGCGCTGGAGGCGGCATGCCGAGTTTCGTCTTCTGCACGGCACCACTCAACGCCGCGCTTCCGGGCGTCGTGCGCTGCTTGACGTGGGAACTACACCAATCGACGAGTCTCTTCAGCAATTCACACACAAACACCGGGTCGAGATACTTGGCGCGCGCCAGAAACGATGCAAAGTACGCCGCTGCCGCTAATCTCGTCGACGCTGCTTCGGTGACGTCGGTCAACTTTGTGAAAAGCAATTCAGTCAGCTCGACGCACGTTTGATAATCCTTGGCACACACATGGAACATCAAAAACTGCACAAACTTTGAACGCGGTGCCGGAAGAAGCGTGGCTGAAAACGCTTGCATGAGCGATTCCCTCACAAGCGCGATTTCTCCATGTTCGATGCGTTTGTCAATGTGCGCCAGCGTGAGCTCCATCAACGCGTCCAACGTATCCGCCGCCTCGTCCACATCTAGAGGAGCCACCGTCGCAGGTCTTTGCTCCCACTCGGCTTGAAAATGCTCTTCAATCGTCTTTTCGATATCATCCAGCTCGAATATTGCGTCATCCTCTTCTTCTTCCCGTTTCGCCCCGTGATCAGCGCTCGTTCTGTCTGTTTCCTTCATCACGTCGTCCCACTTGATTTCGACGTCCACTTCGAGCAAATGCGCGACGACAACCTTTAAAAAGTCATCTCGCAACACCGACCCGCTCTCAGTCTCCACCAGCTCGAACGCGGCAGAGATGAACTGAATCTGCACGTCTTTAGGCGCGCTCTTGTGCGGCATCCCCACTCGAAGCGCGGTCGCCGCCGCATTTCTACTCAACGGAACTAGCCTCAAAATGTTCGCTAAACCTCTCGTCAAGTCCTTCGTCACCACCCGCGACGTCGACGTCGCCGCCGCCATCGACGTCGTCGTCGCCGTCTGACCCACCCCACCGCCATCCTTCTCCACGAACCCAACCGGCGCGTTGAACGATTCCACAATCTTCCCGACCACAGTCGCCGCGAACACGCCTCCGTGCGCGCACGTCAACGACGTTCCCAACCTCAACGCGTACTCTCTCAACTCTTTCGCGCACCTCCACACATCCACCCTTAAAAACGCCTTTTCAATCAACTGTTCGTGCGCTCTCTCATCGAACGCCGCCGCGTGACTGCACATCGCCTCCATCAGCGCCCGTCCGTCCGCCGTGACCTCGTCGTTTCGGTACGTCGCCTCGACCGCGTCGAGCAATTCGTAGTACCGTCCTCGATGCGCCGTCGTGCCGCCGCGTTTCGACTCATCCAGGGCGGACCGGACGAAGAGTCGGAGCGCCTTGAGCGCCGTGGTTTCATCCAGCGTCGCCGTCGCTTCGTCGTCGTCGGCGGTCGGATCGTCGTCGACGTCGCCGTCGCCGCCGCCGCTCTGCGAAAAGTCTTCTTCTTCGTCGTCGTCGTCGTCGTCGCGCATCGCTTCGACCGCGGCGTCGCGACGGTTTGTGACGCCGAGCGCTCTCGCGTCAGGTCGCGTCGGTCGTCGCTGTTTTAGCGTCACTGAAAGCGCACACGCGTTTCGTTTTGAGGAAAGATGCTCTTCTTTCTCGCGCGCGCGCGAGCGCTGAAATGGTTACAAGCGTGGCGTACATACCGATACAACAAATCAAACAAATCGGGGAAGGCGTCGGCGGTGGTGAATCACACGGCGACGCGCCACACGGGCTCGTCGCCGAAATCGTCGAATTGACACGAATCGGCGGAACCGAGGGCGTCGGAGGCGCCGGCGCCGAGGAGAGAGAGCTCGGCGATTTCAGAGATGGCGTCGGCGATGGCGCGACGCTCTGACTTTTCTTTTTCGGAAATGTTAAAGCCGTACGGCTCGAGTTCTTCCTCGGGTGGGATCTCGTGGATGGATGATGACGCGCGAGCCCAGGATGGGAGGTGTTCGGCGCCGGCGCCGCGGTAGGCGTCTCGGCGGACGCAGTCTCGTAAGAGTTCGCGCCAGAGCTTGTTTTGCATCAATACCAGGGGATGGCCGACGATGACGTTGAGCGCCATCGCTCTCGAAATGGCGACGTTGAATCGTTTCGGGTTGTTCAGGAATCCAATTTGTGCGTCGAGTCGTTCGAGGGTTTGCGGCCTCGTAACGACCGTAGATATAAAGACGATCCTGTTTTCCTGGCCTTGCCAATCGTCGCAGGTACCGACGCGAACCGCGCCGAGAGAGCGAGCTCTGAGCACGGTACGAATCAAAATGGCTTGTCGGCGATAAGTTGCCATGACGCCCACGTCTGCTTGCGTGAGCGACGTCTTGTCTAAGAGCGCCGTCAGCAAATCGACGAGCTCGGCAGCCTCGATCGGGTTTGTCCAGCTCAACGTGTTTCCCTCTCGACGCTGTTGCCCCTTGACGCCGTAAAACATCATGCGGGCGGGACGGCCGTTACCGGCTCCTTCAGAAAATTCAGCCCAATTGGCTGGAAGGGAAACGTTCTCCTCTGAAGCTCTGGACATGACTTTTCCATCGTAAAAGAGTCTGCTTGGTAATCGAATGATGTCTTCGTGGCTTCGGTAACTCAGCCGCAACTGGGTCCCATTTGTGAGATGGGCGAAATCCATCCACATCTCCAACAGTGACTTGTTAAACCCTTGCTTTGCCGCATCGACGGAATGCACAACCGGTCCGAGCTGCTTGGAATCCCCCGCGAGAATAACGGCGGTGCCGTACCTCGCCATGGAGAGAGTTATAAGAGTCTCGGGCATGAGCGCCTGTGCCGCTTCGTCTATGAAGATGTGCGTCGGGGTCCAGCGCGCGCTCATGGTGTTCAACATCGATGCGCTCGCGCAAGAGGTGACGATCACTCTAGCGCTTTGCAACTCCGCAATCGTCGGGCTCCTGTACACGGAAAACGGTGAAGTCGCTCGCATGTCCTCTTCGATTTCTAAGCAATAAGGTAGAACATCTGGCTTCACAGACTCAACGGTACGTCTAATGTCGTTGACACGCAGGAGTTCCGACGTGGAAAATTTCACTCGCTGTGCGAGGCGCGAGCATAGAATATCTGCGGCGAAAGCTGCGGGAGCCGCGAGCAAAATCTTCGCGTCACTTCGGCGTCGAAGCAATTCGACACACGTTTCAATCACAGTCAATGTCTTACCAGTTCCCGGAGGTCCCCAGATGATGTACGGCGACGACGGGTTCACCGCACCGCAAACATCGATGACCACTTGACGCTGCTCTTCATTTAATATTGAAGACTGCGGCGTAATGTCGTTTTCGCGCCCGCCGCTCCAGTCATGTTCATCGAGCTGACCTCCCGGCAACATTCTCCGCAGTACATCCTTTTTATCCCTCTTTTCGCACAATACTTGAAACAAAGCCGCGTGCATTAATGAGAACACGTGCGTCTGCAGCGTGAAGCGAACGTGCGCACCTAGGCGCTTCGCTGGTGTGTCAGGCGTCGGTGGTCTCAAGCTCACGTAAACGAAAGACTCGCTCGGGTTGACCAGACGGACGACGCAGTACACCGGCAAGGTGTATTGGGGCATTCGCAAAAATACGAAGTCCCCGGGCAAAATCGGCGGTCGATTCTCGGCGAGACCGGGAACGTGCAAGCGGTACAGCCAATGGTCGGGCACGCCGCTCACTGATCTCGAATCATCCACGAGATCGAGCTCGATGTTGAACAAATCGAGATCCTCGATGTTTTTCTGTTGCGCCGCCTGTTCGAGCTGTAGCATCTTTGTCCAACGTTCAAACTCGTTCGATGCGAAATGCCCGTATATTTTTCTCACCTTTTTACATATACCAATCAACTGCACGTGCGTCGGTCCTAGCATGTTGCCTCTCACGTTCAACGTACAGAGTGCAAGGTCGAACAAATCCTTCATCTTTCTCGGAACGTAAGACGGCGCCTCAACGTCCAAAACGTGCGAAATCGTCCCACTCACCATCAACGTCGCCGTCACGCACACCGCCGACACCTCAAACGCCTTCTCCACCTCGCCCCAATCCCCACTCCTCATCGCTTTCCGCACGAGCTCTTCCGGCGCGCACAACACGCACAACCAAGCGGCGTTCACTCCGCGCTCGGCTTGCGCCGCCTCAAACTCCACTCGCATCGCCAACGGCTCCGACACGCATCCCGGTCGCGTTCCTGGAAGCACAGCCATGAATCTATAATCCGCATCCTCGTCTAAATCTCCCGGGACGTCGGATATCGACAGACACGCGCGGGGCGGGGTCAAACGCGCGTGCAATACAACCATCGGTTCTTCGCTCGGGTTGGACGCAAAGACTGAACGCACGTATCGTTTCCCATCCCTCGCCGCGCCCTCGGAGGTTTTATGCACGCCGAAGTCCACGCATCGCGGGTACACCGCGCACCGTTTCGGTCCCGTCGACGGCGACGGCGCGCCGGATCCGCGCGCGATTTCACCGCTCTCTCGTCGCAACGCGTTTTCACACGCAGCCACGAACGGCGTCGACCGCAGGCGTTCTTCGAGAGCATCCGGGAACCGTTCGAGCGCGACGGGTGGACCAAAGTTTTGCATCCACCCTCTCGCCCGCGACACCGGGCGCGTCCGTCGACGGACCGACGGATGGACGGTTGGACGCACGCAGAGCGACGACGTCTGAAGTTGACCGCACAAGACGGCGTCCGATGGTGTCGTCAACATCGATGACGACGGCGGCGGCATCACGCGCGGCGATTCGCTCGTCGTTGGCATCGTCGTCGTCGGCGCGTTCGTCGACGTTTCGACGCCCCATCGTCGAGCGGCAGCGTCGGCGGCGGCAGCGACGGTGCGGTCAACAAAAAAGTGAAAGATGTACGCCTCACGCGCTCGCGTCTGACGCGTCGACGCGCGTCGACGAGGGAGGTGAACACGATGACGACAAACGAGAGGGTCTCGTCGAACCCGCGACGGAACCTGCGGACGCGCGTGACGTGTTACAGTGGGAACAAGTGTTGAATCAAGCGCGCGCGTTGACTTTTACGAGCAGAGGACGCGTGGCGATGGTGTCTGCGCCACTCGCATCGACGATTGAGGACGCGAGAGCGCTCATGGCGCGCACGACGGCGGCGCTGCGATGTGATTTTACCGCAACCGATTTCGAAGGGGCGCGAGACGCGAGATTAGCGGTGCGGGGTGCGATGAAGGGGAGCGTGTTGAGCGGGTATTCGCTCGCCGAGTTGCACTCGACGTGTTCGGCGCAAACGAGATTGGGAAACAAATTGCGCCATGTGGGCGAATCGGCGTTCGGTGAGTTTGAACGCGCATTATGCGCCACACCTGGGGTGCTCGTCGGTGAGATTGAGCGGTGCGTGAGTTTACCCGGTGGGAAGGTTTTGGACGACGCGAGCGAAGCGTTGCGAGCGATTCGCGACGAGCAGAGAAGAGCGAGAGAGGAGCTTCGAACGTTGTTGACGGAGACGAGCCGAGAGATGGCGCGTAAAGGATTTGCCGAGCGCGCACAGGTTGTGACTCGGCTCGGTAGACAGTGTGTGCCGATGAAACTCGGATCGGCAGGGGAGTTGGAAGGGGTGGTGCTCGACGTTTCCGGCACTGGGAGCACGGTTTTCAAAGAGCCGAACACGGCGGTGCCGCTCAATAACGCGTTGGCCACGCTCGCGGCTCGCGAAGAGGCTGAGGAGGAACGAATTCTACAGGAAATTTCAGCAATCGTCGCGGAAAACGGGGAGGTTTTACTGGCGGCGAACGATGCGATGACTGAGCTCGACGTGGCAAACGCGAGAGCGAGACACGCGCGTTGGATCGACGGCGCCGAACCGAAAATCACGAGCGCTGAAGGTGGGATATCAATCAGACAAATGCAACATCCGCTTCTGTTGGAGCGATACTTGTCTGCGTTGCCCAAAGGCGGGACAATCGGCGAAGAGGAAGGGGTCGTCGGCTGGGATGAAGAAGAGGAGATGAAGGATGAAGAGGAGCTTGAGGCAGACGTTGAACGGAACCACGTGGATCGTCGCGACGTCGCGGATATCGTCGTTCCCGTGGATTTCAACATCGACGCGTCCGTCCGCATCGTCGCCATCACCGGTCCGAACACTGGGGGCAAGACTGCGTCGCTCAAAGCGATCGGAATCGCCGCACTCATGGTGCGAGCGGGTTTGTACCTTCCTTGCGAGGAGGGTTGCATCATGCCTTTTTTTCTCGACGTCATTGCAGATTTAGGAGACTCGCAGAGCTTGGAGCTGGATGGAGGTTTATCAACCTTTGGCGCGCATTTGAAAGGATTACAACGCATCTTGGATGCCGCGAACAGTGAAACGTTGGTATTACTCGACGAGCCGGGGAGCGGTACGGATCCGGCGGAGGGAGCTTCGCTCGCCGTCGCCGTGCTCAATAAGCTATCGCGCGAGTCTCGTTTGACGGTCGCCACTTCGCACTACGAAGAGGTGAAAGACGCGGCGTTATTGTCTCCAGTTTCAGAAGTCGCCGCGGTGGAGTTTGACTTGAACACGTTGCGCCCGACGTATCGTCTCATGTGGGGAGAGACTGGCAAAAGTAACGCATTGCACATCGCCTCTGGTCTCGGTTTGTCTCAGGCTATTCTCGAAGAGGCTCGAATCGCGCTCGCAAAGTCTGACGGGTCAGTTGCGTCGGATGAACAAGGCAACTCAGCTCGCGAAAACCGCGCCAAGCTTGCGAGCGCGCTCGATCGAGAGTGCGAGATTCAGCTCGAAAGACGCAGAGTCACGGCGGAGACGCTCGAAGAAACTGTGGAACTGTACGAAGAGATGACGGCAAAAGCGGCGCATTTGTCTTTGCGTCGGCAGATGATGAAAGATGACGCGGAGAGCGTCGCGAAAGCGAAGATTGCAGAGGCGAGGGAGTTGATGTTGGCGTGCGACGACAAGGATGAGCTCGAAGAAGTCGCCGTCAGCAGTTTGCCAAAGGGTTGGATCTTGGACGCGAGCGGCGAGGCGATTCCAGAGGAGACGGATGGCGGCGCTGCGAAATCGTGGATACCCGAGATTGGGTCAAAGGTAATCGTTCGACAGTTGGGCACTGCGGAGGCTGATGTGATCGACACGCACCCGGAGACGAACGAAATAACCGTCAGGCTCGGGCGCATCTCCACGCGCGTGCCAATGAGTTCCGGCGTGAGCAGAGTCGATTCCAGCAAAAAGAGCTGGAAGAAGTAGTCCTAGCATATTATTCATTCATTGTTACACTGATTACTACCGGTACCATAGCAATTCTATACAACACAGGGTCGGTCGCTAAGTCACATCTAGAAGCTCTGCGGTGCGTGAGAAAAGAAATGTGTGTCAGTCGGAGCGCGATATTTTGCTAGAGACGTCTCCAATTTTCATGTGTTCCTCAGTCGTGTTGTCATTAGTGTCTTCACTAGGATGGTCAGCAAAGATTAAGCTATTTTGGACATCATCGGAACTTGCGACGCGCGCATCGCTCGCGAAACTTACCAAAACGACGGAGCGACAGTATTTTCCTCCGCGAACACGCCTTGCTGCATGGCAACCTCGAGCTCTCTAAATTCTAACACGCGCTTCGCAGAAGCGTTTCGCGCGCGATCGACCCACCCATCCTTGTCATCACGCAGGTCAAACGATATTTTAACGTAAAGCTTAATCAACACCCAGACATCGAGCGCCGCGTATCTACGCACGTCATCCGTAAATGGACGAAGCGCCCACAAATCAGACTCATCCTTTGAATACAGCTTCTTGACGCGAACCTTCAAATCCTCAGCCACGGCCGTCTCCGCGGAAGTCAAATGAGAATCCGTCACTTTTGCAATGCCCGGAACTCGCTCGATCATCTTACCGAGCGATCTCCGCGCGGCGATATCCAAGAGCTGCACATCCATGACGTTTCCCAAACGCACGTCAAACTGATGAAACAAAGCGTCCGAGTCCATGCGACAGTCAAACATGAGCTTCAACTGCTCCTTCGACTCGAGTAAATCTAAAAGTCCATTCGAACCCCTCGACCCGAACGCGTCTCGACCCAAATCCTGGACATCAATCAAGAAGATGGCATCCTTTGCCGCGCACTGCACAACCGTCACCGGTCCGGTTCTCGACATCATCACACCTTCGCAATCCACCGCAATCACCGGCGCCGCGCGAAGCGTCTCCAAACACTTGTCCATTTTTTCCGCCGCGTTTGTGCGATCGATAATCACGCACGTTCGATCGAGCTCGTCCAAAATCTCCAGACAAATCGGGTCCGACTGCACGCTCGGTTTGCTCGAGCCTTTTTTTGCCTTCTTCTTCCTCCGTTTCCCACCACCGCCGCCGCCGCTCGTATTCTTCGAGACGCCGCCCTCCGAGACGCCGCCGACATCGATCGCATTCGTTCCTTCCGACGCGTCCGCGACGTCGTCGCGCTTAAATCCAATCAACGTCGCCTCGACGTCGTCGTCCAACGATTCTCCAGCCGCCAAGGCTTTCGCTCGACAAGTCTTACAGCGCGCGCTTTTCGGCCCGCTCGAGCGCTTAAACGTGGCACCGCACGCGATGCACGCCAAACGAGGTTTGTTACCCATGCTCAACGCCGCGAATCGGGCGCGAAGACGATTTCCGCGCGAGGGCAAAGTCGACGCGAAGGATGCGCGAGCTGAGGGAGAACGAAGGCGAACGCCACCTCGTCGAGGCGACGGCGAACGCACCGAACGCGTGAACGACCACGCGGCGACGATCGCTCCTGACGCGTACATACACGATGGAACGAACGACGCCGCGCGACCGACTCGACTTGACGGCACGCGCGCGACGCACTATGTCACTCGCGTCGCGGATTCAGGAGGACGTTTGAGTTCGCACTGCGTCGCTGTCAGCTGGCACCCGTTAAAGGATAGACGACCCTCTCCGACGGACATGTCCGGAAAACACGCGCATCGCGTAGTTATTGATCCATCAACCCGCGAGCGAGTTTCGTTTCTCGGGTATCTATCCGTTCCATCGCTCGTCGGGTTGCACCAGTACACGACGTAGCCGTCTTCGGCTGACTTCGCCGCGCAGTCGGGATACATCTTCCGTCTCTCCCGATCTTTCGCCTTCTCCTCCAACACTGCCGCGACGCCGGTATCAAACCGTTCCTTCATCTCCGTCGGCGCCCCGCTTTCATCGTAAAACGCACCACCCGCGAGTCTTCCGACAAAGGTGTACTTTTCGCGCATAGTATCCGCCCACTGGCGAATCGCCGCCCACTCGTCGTAACTCAACCCCTCCACGTCGTCCACGCACCCTTCGTCCGTAAAGTTCCCCGTCGCGAACGCCCTCGACGCGTCCCTTCCGGTGAAACACATCGCGTACGTCCCGTTCCCAACGTAAAACCGCGACCCACGGGTGACGTCGTATACTTCGCCCGCGATGCTCAACCACACGCGGCGCCGCGCGCCCAATCGTAACGTCCACTCTTCGTACGCCGTCCACGTCGATCCACCGACAACATCCAGCGGTCGTCGATCGATGTGCGCTTGTAACGTCTCCAATCGGACGATCCTCCCGTTCGTCGGCGTCCTCGACGAAAGCCACGCGTAGACGCACGACGAGAGCACCGCAACTGTCACCGCCAGCCGCAACGAAATCTTCCCAAGCCCAACGTGTGCCTCCGCATCCTCGTCTCGCGGCGATCCTTTGCGAGTTTTCGATGCAGAGGATTTCTTGGCGTCGTTTCCCATCGCGCTCGGTCGTCCGCGCGCGACGCGTCGGTGCGTGCGGCGAACGCGCACACTCGGGCGCATCTTGTGCCTAATTTATTTTACATTGTCGACGTCCATGTCTCAACAAACTACACTGTTTACATATACAATGATGATCGAGGGCGGTTGCAAAATTCAAATCGTTGCCGCGACAGACGTTAGAAGAGCGCTCGCGGCGCGTCAGTCATGCTCCGGTTAAAGTCGCGAAGCGTGCTGTGCACGCCCTCGAGCGGGTTATCCCGCGCGTTGGGGCAGTTGAACGTCGATACCCCGCGTGGGGCGACGACGACAACGACTACGAATGATGAAGGTGACGTTCGGGGGACCGAGAGAGGCGGCTTGGTTGACGACGATGATGATGAGTTAGACGACGAGGAGGAGGAGTACGACGAGGAGTACATGTTGGACGGACGAGGACCTCCTCTGAACCGCCGTGGTCGTCGTCCGGGGCAACAGAAGATGAACGGAGCGAATAACAACAACGCGTCAAACGACGCGGGACCGCGTCCGCGCGCGTTTGATTTCAACGGGTGCTCGCAATCGCAAGGCGGCGCGATGGGCGGGTGTTCCGCCGGCCCCGGTGGGTCGTTCGCATCGCAAGAGACATTTGGAGGGCCGGACTTCATAACGCCCGCGGATGCGCAGTTTGACGCGTATGCCGGGTACGATTCGAATGATAAGGAGAATTTCAAAGGCGCGCGCTCGCCGTGCGCGTTGTCGCCGACGAGGAATAAGCGTCCGAGGTTTGGTTTAGAACTGGGCGGGGGTGGCCTCGGACTCGGCAATGGGTCGCAAGGGGAGTTTGGTTACCCAGCGAGTCAACCAGACGCGGGTGGGTACACGCAACCATCACAGTCGCAAGGGGATTTCGGCGGGTTTCGCGTTCCGAGGAATCGAGAACCGCCGGCGTCGCGTTCCGGACGCTCTGCTGGGTTGCCCCGCGCAGCGATGTCGCCACCTTGCGCTCGAAACGCATTTTTACCCGTCGATGATCAACCTGCGGAGACTTCCGCCCACGGGCGTCGTGCCAACTGTACGAGCGCAGCTCAGTTGGCCACAATGTCGAGGTTTCGAGCCGATTTCGTCGATTTAGGTTGCATCGCTCGCGGCGGGTTTTCCAAGGTGCACAAGGTGATTGGCCGTTTGGACGGGTGTCACTACGCGCTCAAGCGTACGGATAAAAAATTGCAAAGCGAACGAGAACGAACGGAAGCGTTGCGCGAAGTGCAAGTCATGGCGAGCCTCACGGGGTGCCCAGAAATTGTGCGATACCACAGCGCTTGGTGGGAAAACGATCACTTGTACATTCAAATGGAGCTCGGTAGCTCGGTCGCATCTAAAATGGTTGACGCGGCGTCGGGTCAACGCATGGACGACGCGACGCTGGTTCGACTGGTGCGTGACGTCTCCGCGGCGCTCACGTACGCCCACGCGCGCGGAATCGCGCACATGGACATTAAACCGGATAATATTTTCACATTCAAGGATGGCTTCAAGCTCGGTGATTGGGGTCGAGTCGCACAAATTGGAGGCGGCGACGCCGCGCGAGATTGGGCCGTGGACGAGGGCGACGCCCGCTACCTGCCGTCTGAGCTCCTCAACGATGATTTCACCGCTCTCGACCGCGCTGACGTCTTCTCCCTCGGCGCCACGCTCTACGAGCTCGCCCTCGGTACCGCCCTTCCATCTCACGGCGCCGAATACCAAGATTTACGCCAAGGTCAAATCCCTCGAGCTCATCTCAGCGATGCCGTTTACGCCCTGGTTGTCGACGCCATGGCTCCCAAGCCCGGTTTGCGTCCATCCGCCGCTCAAATTTTCGCTCGGTGTCCGGCGTCGTGCTGAGCGCGCCGAGAAAGAGAACTAGAACGAGACGAATGAAGCTATCTCTTCGTTTTCATGTTGTACACGCACTTGTTATACGCACACATTCACTGATTTAGTCTACACAACCACAAAGCATCCATCCATCTGTCCATCTTTGATGACAGTTAAAAATGCACCCTTTGGACCAAGAGGCCCCTTCTGTAATCCACATTAACATCGATCGCGTGGGTCCCTTCGACGCGCGACACACGCCGACGCTAGAAGCAATCGAGCCGGGAAAACCGACCGAACAGCGCGGAGGTAACACGCAGAGCGAACGCACGAGCGAGACGCACGCGACGTACGACAATAAGGATTTTTTTTGTGTGATTTTTTGATTAAAAGAAACAAGATGAGCCATTTGATGACGTTGATGCTTCGACGTAGCAATAAAGCGCTCGCGCGAGCGTTGCAAACGTCATCGCCGACGGCGACGGCGATGATGGCGCAACACGCGCGACGTGAAATGCCGCGGATCGGGGCGGTGATCGCGGCGCGAACGTACGCGGACGTGTCGAGCCTGAAGCGAACGCCGTTGTACGACTTGCACGTGGCGCGCGGGGGCAAGATGGTTGATTTTGCGGGATACGCGTTGCCGATTCAGTACACGGATTCCATCATGGAGGCGACGCAACACTGCCGAACGAACGCTTCGTTGTTTGACGTGAGTCACATGTTGGGAAGCTCTATTCGGGGCAAGGACGCGACGGCTTTTTTGGAGTCTCTCGTCGTCGCGGACCTCAAGGGGTTGAAGGATGGAACGGGCACGCTGAGCGTCATGACGAACGAAAAAGGTGGCATCATCGATGATACTGTCATCACCAAGGTGAACTCTGAAGACTATTACGTCGTGCTCAACGCGGGATGCGCTGAAAAGGATCAAGCGCACATCAACAAGCACTTGGCCGCGGCCAAGGCAAAGGGTATGGATGTCGAATTCATCGTCCACTCGGATCGCTCCCTGTTGGCGTTCCAAGGACCGAAGACGATGGAGGTGTTGCAACGCCTCACGGATTTCGACCTGAGCAAGCTCTACTTTGGCATGTTCACGTCCATGAAGGTGAACGGGGGTGACGTGTGGGTGACTCGCACCGGTTACACGGGCGAGGATGGCTTTGAAATTTCTGTGCCGAACGCCAACGCCGTCGCGCTCGCCGAGAAGCTCGAATCCTTCCCGGAGGTGCGCATGGCGGCCCTCGGTCCGCGTGATTCCCTTCGTCTCGAGGCTGGTCTCTGCCTGTACGGCAATGATTTGAACGAGGACATCACCCCGCCCGAAGCCGGTCTCACGTGGACCATCGGAAAGGCTCGTCGCGACAAGTGCGACTTTACTGGCGGCGAAGTCATCAAGAAGCAACTCGCTGATGGCGTGCCAAGGCGCCGCATCGGCCTCACGTTCCTCGCCAAGGGTGCCCCGGCTCGCCAACACTCGAAGATTTTGGACACGGCGGGCAACACCATCGGCGAAGTCACCTCTGGCGGTTTCTCCCCAGTGCTCCAAAAGAACATCGCCATGGGTTATGTCGACAAGGCTTTCGCCAAGGCGGGCACCGAACTCGTCGTCGAGACTCGCGGCAAGACGACTCCGGCTGTCGCGACCAAGATGCCGTTCGTCAACACCACTTACTACAAGCCGAGCTAAATCGAACAAGCACCTCGGCGGCGGCGCGCAATTCAATTCTATAGCGATGTTGTAACGAAGTCTTTTACGTATTCCTTGCTCGCTTTCGCTTGCTCACATCCATCTACTCCGAACACCACTACATTCTACTACATTGGCTACGACTATCGCTAACGTCGAACAACCGTGGGACTCAACGAACCATCCAAAACCGCGAGTCTCGTCCGTTTTGACGGTTCACGAATCATAAAGTTTCAGATTTCCATGAATTTCCCGCCAAACGCGTTGTTTGGTTTCGTTGCCGATCGGCGCGACAGCAGAGAGCCGCGCATGCTCGGACGATCGACGAGATCGATCGCACGCGTCGTCGCCGGACACGCCGTCAGTTTTGAACACCGAACCGCGCCGGGGAAAATAACGACGACGATGATGTCGGCGCCGATGACGACGACGACGACGACGCAAGTGGCGATGATGCAGAAGATCTTTGGAAGAAGAAACGTGTCGAGCCGTGGTGGGAAGATGGCTCGCGCGGCGCGCGCGACGAGTCGGTCGGATGACGCGAAGGAAATGAAAGGGGATGGGTCCGCGGCGGCAAAGGTACGTATGGGTGGAAGCGACGATAGATCGAGCAATCGTCTGGCGCGCGACTTGTTTTGAATTGGTTCGGACGCATTTCGTTTGAAACGTTGTTGGATTAATCCGAACCGTGCGAGATTTCACGGGACGCGACGGTCGGGTTGAAGTGCGCGCGGTGAGTATTTGATCGACTGAGTGACTGACTGTGTTCTTCTTGGGGTGGCTTTTTTTCGCGCGCACAGAAAAAAGCGCTCGACCGCGTTCTCGACGAGATCGACGCCAACTTTGGCAAGGGCTCAATCATGCGCTTGGGCACAGCTGGTCAAGCCAAGGTGGCGACGTTTCCGTCCGGTGCGATGACGCTCGACCTCGCGCTCGGTGGAGGTTTGCCGCGTGGACGCATCGTCGAGGTGTACGGCCCGGAATCTTCCGGTAAGACAACCTTGGCGCTTCACGCCATGGCTGAGATGCAAAAGCTCGGCGGCACCGTCGCACTCATCGACGCAGAACATGCGTTCGATCCGGAATACAGCGCCCGACTCGGGCTCAACGTGGACGATCTCATCGTGTGTCAACCGGAAACGGGTGAAATGGCGCTCGAGGTTGTCGATACCCTCGTTCGCTCTTCCGCCGTGGATTTGATTTGCGTCGACTCCGTCGCCGCTCTCGTTCCGCGCAGCGAAATCGAAGGCGAAATCGGCATGGTGCAAGTCGGCGCCCACGCTCGTCTCATGTCCCAAGCGCTCCGTAAGATTAACGTCAACACCGCCAAGGCAAACACTACAATCATCTTCCTCAACCAGCTTCGTTCCAAGGTTGGCGTCATTTACGGCAACCCGGAAATCACCACTGGCGGTAACGCGCTCAAGTACTACTCGAGCGTCCGTCTCGACATTCGTCGCAAGGAAGTCATCAAGGGCAAAGCGGGTGCGGATGACGAGGGTGTTCGCGTCAAGGTGAAGGTTGCGAAGAACAAGGTTGCGCCGCCGTACAAGGTGGCTGAGTTTGACATGATGTTTGGCCGCGGCATCTCCAAGGATGGATGCATGTTGGACGCGGGCGAAAACGTCGGAACCATCGAGCGCAAGGGTGCATACTATTACTTCAACGGCGAAAAGCTCGGTCAAGGTCGCGAGAAGGCGATCGCATTCATGGACGAAAACCCGGAAACCAAGGCTGCGATTGAAGTCGACGTGCGCAAGAGACTCGCGGAACGCCTCGCGATCGCGCAGGGCGCCGCTGCCGGCGTTCAAGGCTCGTCTATGGATGAGGGTGATGAAATCGCGGATGACGACGCTTTCTTCGGCGATGAAGAGGAATTGGAGTCGGCCGCGCGCTAGATTCGCGTGCCCTGATGTCGTTGTTTTCTGAGGATTCTCTAGAGTTTGTGTAAAATTTACGAAACGATACCACACCAACACTACCGTACCATTGACAACTACTAATACCGTTCAAATCGCTCGGTGGCGGCGCCTTCGTCGAAAATGTTGTCGCCGAGCATGACGCGAGACGCGAGCGCCTTGTCTGCGCGTTTTTTCCTCCGTTCGTCAAAGGTGGACCATCCGTCGAGCCCGCGCAAAGCTTCGATTCGCGCCGGATTTCCGCGCAACCCGAGCTCACACAACGACGTTGCCTCGCGCAAGACGATGGACGGTACCCCTGTCGCGTCGATGGCGTTATCTGAAAGGTTGAGCACTTGAAGCATTTTCAACTCGGAGAACGATTCCGGGATGGCGCGAATCGTTTTATTACCGCTCGCGTCCAAGAGCTCCAACTCTGAGTTGCGCCGCAAATCGCGCGGCAACGCGGATAGGCGGTTGTTCGCGAGCGACAAGTGACGCAGACCCTTCATCCAGGAGAAGAATCCTTCCGGAATGACTTCAATCGCGTTTCTTGCGAGCGTGAGCGTCTGAATCGACTCGTTTATCACCACACAAAGAGTATCCGTAGTTGTCGGCAAACCAGTCAACGCGTTTCCGCTCAAATCGACGCGCGAGAGCGATTTCAGCGACGCCAACGCGGCCCAAGGGACGGCATCCACGTCGCGTAGCGCGTTATCCCGCATCACCAATCGCGTCAACCCCGAGAGTGTGGCGATTTGCTTCGCCGGTAAACGTTCAATAACGTTAAACGCGCAATCGAGCACTCGTATGCGAGGACGGAAATCGGCCGAGTCTTCAAAGAGGACGCTCGGCACCGCGTCCAAACCTTCGTTTCGCGCACCGACGATCCCAGTCGCCTTCCAAGATTCTATGCGCCGCTGTTTCGCCGACGACGCTGACGCCGACGCCGACGCCGTCAAAGCCTCGCTCCGTTTCGCCTCTTTGGCCAGTCTCGCCGCTCGAAGCGCCTCGACGCCTCGACTCGACCCCCCGCCCGTCATCGTCGTCCGCTTCGTCGCGCACACCGCGTCCGAAGACGCCGACACCAAGAGCATCAACCGCAAACTGCCCTTCTTGTTCTTCGCGGCGTCGATTCGACCGACGTCGTCTCCTTTAAACTTGATCCCGCCCGGTCCCAAAAACGTCAGCGCCGACGCCGGCAGACTCCTCGTCGCGTCCTCACACGCCTCTCGAGTCACCCGCGTCACCCCCTCCATCGTCAACGCATCCATCGCCATTCGCGTCTTCACCCGCGTCTTCCCACCGTGTCGAACCTCCACCTCCACGTCGTCCGCGCCGTTTGCGTCGTCGCTCATGTCGACTCTTCCAACCGTTTTCGCGACCTCTTCATGAACTCCACGCACGGTTCGCACGTCACCCGCGTCGACGGATCCCGCCCTTCGCCCGCGAGCGCGACGTCCCCGCACTCGCACGCGGGCCCGCACTCGCACTCCTCGTACCCGCACGCCGCGTTCACGCACGGTTCGATCGACCGCGCCGTCGCGAACGCCTTCTTTCGCTCCTGCAGAGGTGTCGTCGTCATTGAGTGACGCGTCGCGAGAGATCGATCGTTCGTTCGATGGGTGCCGGTGCGAGCACGTTAAACGCGGAAGACGTCGCGAAGACGGCGTCGACGCCGACGGCGTACGATTTACCTCTCGGGGACGTCGACGAGGTGCGGGTTTCGCGAGGGCGACGACGAAGACGACGACGATGAGGATGTTGATGGGTTTCTTTGCTGACTCGTCAATCAATCGAAATCAATCGAACGATCGATCCGGAACGACTGACGAATGAGACCGACACCGGCGCGCGAACGAACGAACGAACGAACGAACAGACGAACCCGTTGGTGTACTTTGACATGCAACTCGGCCGAGGATCGTCCGGGACGAAACTCGGACGAATCGTGATGGAACTGAAAGCCGACGCAGCGCCGAAGACGGCGGAAAACTTTAAGCAACTCTGCCTCGCCCCCGAAGGCGAGGGGTACCGAAACTCTCGCTTCCACCGCGTCATCCCGTCATTTATGTGTCAAGGCGGGGATTTCACCGCGGATAACGGAACCGGCGGGCGATCCATCTACGGCAGGACGTTTCCGGATGAAAACTTTACGCTTCCGCACGCCGGTCCGGGCGTCTTGTCCATGGCCAACGCCGGGCCGAACACGAACGGGTCTCAGTTTTTCATCTGCACCGTCGCGACGCCGTTCCTCAACGGGAAGCACACCGTTTTCGGCCAAGTCGTCGAGGGCATGTCCGTCGTCAAGGCGATCGAATCCGTCGGCAGCCGCGGCGGCGAAACCGCCGCCGACGTAATCGTCGGCGACTGCGGCGTCGTCCGCGCGTCGTCGTCCTCGGGAGTCTTCTCGGCCAAGACGACGACCAAATCGTCGTCCAGGAACGCCGCCGCCGCCGTCGCCGCCGCCCGTCGCCGCGCGTCCACCCTAGCCTTCCGTCGTTCCGTCGTCGGTTTCGCCCGTCGCTGCGTCGTCTTATAACTAACTAACTGCACACATACCACACAAAGTATAGCATAAAAATACGTAATAAAACGCCCAACGGGCATAATTATTCATTTCATTAACGGGTAACGGGCTAAACGGACGACACACAGAGACCTCTGTATTTCACACTTCTTTGTACGTGTCCAACGTACACTTTGTAACAACATTTATGCCCATGAATGCGATGATAAAACCGACCCTTCGGGCGCGACCCGAACCGTTCGCGCCGCGTCGACACACCATGCCGCGCGCCGCGTCGCCTTCGCTGCCGACGCCTGACCCGACGGACGGACGACGGACGGCGGTACCGGTACCGGCGACGGAAACGAAAACGACGCATCTCGCGGACGACGCGGCGACGCGGGCGATGATGGCGAGCGCGATGCGCTCGGTCGCGGTCGCGGCTGCGAGACATCGACGACGCGTCGTGCGGGAAGAGCGCGCGACGACGACGACGTTACCGACGTCGTTCGGACGAAACGCGTCGACGCGGATGCGGAGCGATGGCGGACGAACCGGGACGGGAGGGACGACGACGACGACGACGACGGCGGCGGTGTGCGCGGCGGCGGAGGATACGTTTCGGGCGTTGTGTTTGGGGAGGAGGCGAATCGGGAGCGCGGGCTCGGGCGGGGAGCCGGCGACGGTGGCTCGGGCGTGGAGGAAGAATAGGAACGGGCGGTACGAGGAGACGGATGACGACGACGAAGAGGAGGAGGACGGAGAAGGGGCGGGCGGTGCACACGGTGACGACGACGGCGACGCGGATGGGAGGAAGAAGAAGCCTCCGGCGTCGCGTCTGACGAACAACGAGGAACTTTGGGACGGGAAGACGTCGACGTCTTGGGGCGAAACCGGCACCGGCGCGGTAGAGCGCGCGGTGACGACCCGAAAGGGCCGGAAAGATTATTGGCACGAAATAGTTCCCGCGTGTGAAGACGGTGGGACGTTGGAGATGTGCACGTTTAACGTCGGGGACGACATGGACGGCGGAGGGACGTCGCCGCCTCGGCCGCTCGTCGTGTGGGCGCACGGAATGCGGGGAGATTTATCCAACGACGACGCCGAGGGGCTTTGGAACTTTTGGGCGCGGGAGGATTTGGGTCCGTGCGGGGTGGTGCGATACAACGCGAGAGGGTACGGGAAATCGAGCGACGTATTGCGGACGAGACAGGCGAGATGGGAAAATCGAGCGAGCGACATGATCGAGGTGGTGCGTCGCGTTCGCGGCGGAGACGGCGGGGACTTTGTCCTTTCGGGCGCCTCGCTCGGCGCCGCGACGTCCATCTGGGCCACGGTGTTGTGTCACGAAAACGGGTTGGACCTTCCGAAAGCCGTCGTCGTCGTCACGCCGCCGACGTTTTACGAAGAGCGCGAGTCGCGCAAGAAGAAGCTCAAGGAAAAAGTGCTCAAGGGCGGGGCGACGGAAAACTCGACCGCGCCGCGGCGCATCTTCCAGGCGGCGCGAGATTTACCGGTGACGCCCGCGCCCCCGCCTCTGGCCAATCCCAACGATTCTTGCGCCGTCGAAGTTTTGATTGGAAGCGCTCAGAGCAACTTGCCCGAACACGGGCGAGTTCGCGCGGCGTTTGCCGACGTACCGGTGCTCTGTTTAGCCTGGGATTGCGGCGACGGCACGCACCCCGTATCGAGCGCGATGACGATTAAAGATCTCATCCCGCACGCCGAACTCGTCGTCGCGAGTTCGAGCGAGGATTACGACATCGTGAAACACGTGCGAGAGCACTGGAGCCCAGCCATCGGGGAATTTATTCAACGAGAAGTACGGTACGAGTAGAAAAACTTGGAGTATAAAATTACTACGGGTACTTAGTACCGCGTACCGGCCGGTACCTACTCTACTAATCACTAATCTACCGTCTCCACGGCGCCGTATCGAGCGCGTCGGCGAACGCCTCCGTTTTGACGCGTTTTTCGCACACGTAGAGCGCCTTGATGATGACGCGTTTGCCAAACGTGGACGGCACAACGCGATGACGTTCGGTTCCCCCGGCGCGAAAAATCAACGCCGAACCCGGCGCCGTCCACGTTTTTCGCGTCGTCGTCGTCGTCGTCTCCCACTCCGTCTCGCTATCGCTATCGTTATCTATCGTGAACACGCACTCCCACTGCGGCGGGTCGTACAGCACCGGATCGACGTGCCAGTCCATCTCGCTTCCGACGTCGCACACGCGAAGCTCCGCGGGAAAGTCCCCCGCGACGAGCGTCGGCTCACCGGTGATTTCGCGAAGTTTCCGCAGCGTTCGCGGCGACGACACGACGTCCCGATACGAAGGACCGGTCGGCGACAGGCTCGCGCACCGTCGGTTTTTCGCCAACGATGCCTTCTCAGAGGAGAGTCGCCCGGCGTGCGTCAAGCGAAGCGTCTCCTCGCGAACGACGCCGAGCGCGGTCGCGTCGAGGACGTTTTCGACGTACCGCGGCGCATGGGCGTGTTCGTTACTCAAACTCGCACGAGCCGGTGAGGAGCGCCGGTGAGGAGTCGTCGTTTTCGCCAGTCTCGGCAGCGCGAACGTCGTTTTGAGCGTCGTCATGCGGCGTGTCGCTCTGCTGATTTAGGGACGACGACGACGCGTCGCTCTGTGTGGGGCGACTGATTGATCGATCGATCGATTTGGCAGTAGTGGTGGTAGTATTCGATACAAGAAAGGGAACAGCTACGATCCGAGATAACATGCAGGCATCAGACCATGAACGAGAAATTGCCTTGCGTGAAATCTTCAGATCCCGCGTCGCTGATTTCATGACGTTTTACGAGAACATCTTGATCAAGAGGGAGCGTCCAACGCTGTGTGGGGACAATCGGCGAGAAGCGTTCGCCAGACTCACAGCGCCTCTTCGCTCGTTTCACGTGGTCACACCGCTGCCAAATAACGAGAAGTCGAAGACAATCCACTTCCAATGCACGTGTTCGTTCGGCGAAAGCAAGTATACGTACGCAACAGCACGCAGGTGCCGACACGTGGTCGCTGAAAGACTGCTGGAAGATGATGATGGTTTTGAAAATTCGGATCACTCGCGCATCGAACCAGCGCGCCAGCCGGGACGACCACTTCCCGTATGGCGGCGCACTTTCTCGCGCGCGAGTAAACGTCCAAGACGAGTTAAGTTGATTCAGCCTCGCGGAGTCGAAGACGCCCGAACGTCGTCGCTTCCGCGCGGCTGAATGACGGACGACAATTTTCATTCAAAAAAGGTGTTAACGGCCGGCCCCCGTTTGTCGCATATGAACGAGTACGACGAGCATTTGCCGTAAATCAGGCTTCGCCACGCTCGTAACCTTATTTTCCAGTTTCGGTTGTAAGATTTAAAGCCTGATTCTAATCGTTATATTTATTTGAACCTTGAATCGAGCAGAGACCGTGTTCGCGTTAAAATGAATACGGCGGCGCCCGTAAGTA
>Ga0181600_10000852_pt1 | contig 23486 bp, 19 predicted proteins | sample 041ome_2_FD_132982 | JGI IMG/M metagenome (GOLD analysis project Ga0181600, IMG submission 132982) | Coastal salt marsh microbial communities from the Groves Creek Marsh, Skidaway Island, Georgia - 041406US metaG (megahit assembly) | ecosystem: Environmental > Aquatic > Marine > Intertidal zone... | reverse complement strand
TGAAGGAGCATTCAAAAAAGACAAGTTGAGAGCTTTTTCTGGAAAGTATTATATAAATGGAGATAAGATTTCCTCTTTTATTGGAGAATCTAAAGATGATATAAATTTTTGGATTGACGTTCCATACTTTTTTTGTTACACTGAGGTAAGCAAATGACATACGAAGAACAAATACAACTAATTAAAGCTGCAAAAGATGGATGCTGCATTTGCGCTAGAAGAAAGGAAGGCTCAGATGAGGGTTGGGCATACCACGATACAAGAACTCGACAAAGGGACTTATTTTCTTCGAATAAAGATGTTCAATTTAACTTCGCAGAATACGAATACAGGATTTCAACAAAGGAGTCGAAATGAGTAAAATTTATTTAGTTGGAATGACATCCAATCAGCTTGATAATGTCAAAGAGTTGACAGACCCTATTTGGCAAATAGTTGACGGTCTAATTTTTGTTGATCACGAATCTACAGATGGGACTAGAGAGCTTTTGGAAGAAAGAAAGGGTTCAGGTAGAATTTTGGACGAAAAGTGGGTTAATTCCCACGACTACAGCATGAACCATATTCTATTAAAAGGTGGACTTCAAAGTGGCGATTGGTGTCTCTTTAGGGATAGCCTAGAAAGGTTTAATGTAGAATTCGCAAAAAACATAAGAAGTCTTACAAATCTTTGGGAGATGAATGGCGTTAGAACTGTTTTTAATTATGGAAAGATTTTCGCTTTTAAATATAATGACAGTATGTTTTTCAAAGGAAGCCCTCATTTTGGATTAGAGGGCCAAGAAGGAAAGGCTATCGATCTAAAAGACAATTATAGTGAAGACCTTAAAGAGCACACTTGGAGACTTAAAGACGGAGAAGAAGGAGGCAGACCTATCGATAACAAGATTAACCACGAAGCTCGCTACGCTTGGGTATACGGAAGATCAAACCACCTTCTCTTAGGCCTTGAGGACAAGCTCCAAGAATTCCAAAGGTCCGAAATTATCAGAAAGCACATTCGGGAAGTAGCTCAAATGAATGACTTCAATTTAGACATAGAGGGATTAAAAGAATTTATGGTTTGGCTTGAAGAGAGCGATGTCAAAGCATTCCATTCTTGGATTAATTCTCACAGAGTTTGGAAGAACTTTTATCGCTTTCATATTCTTAAACATGAATTCCAAGAAATCGAAAGACTAGAAAACGAATGGTCATACGGAAAGACTTTAACAAATGCTGGAGATTTTAAAAAATAGACAGGCTAAGAGAACACAAAAGATTAATATAAGATAATGAAAAAGGTTTTAATAACTGGAGTAACAGGTCAAGCAGGATCAGTAATGTCTGACTTTTTGCTTGAATCAACTGATAATGTTATTATAGGCGGAATTAGAAGACTGTCTGTAGATAATCATAGTAATATTTCTCATATTAAAAACAATGAAAGGTTTAAATTAGTTGATTTGGATATAACCGATCCAGTAAATACAGAAAGGGTGATTCAAGAAGAAAAGCCTGACTACTTTATTAATTTTGCAGCTAATTCATTTGTAGGTAATAGTTGGGATATGCCAATTAACCACATGATGACCAATGCCATTCCGGTAATGCACCAATTAGAGGCTATTCGAAAATATGCTCCAAATTGTAGATATTTCAACGCTGGAAGTTCTGAGGAATTTGGAAATGTAGACTATTCACCTCAAGACATCAATCATCCTCAAAAGCCTAGATCTCCATATGGCATTTCAAAATGCACAGCAAGAAATGTTGTGAAAGTTTGGAGGGAATCTTATGGGCTTTATGCCGTTCAGCCGTTCATGTTTAATTATGAGTCGGAGAGGCGCGGAGTTGAATTTGTTACTAGAAAGATCACACAAAATGTAGCTAGGATTTATTCAGAAATGAGTAACGGCGCGGTCAAGCCTATGGAGTTAGGTAATCTAGACTCCAAAAGGGATTGGAGTTATTGCCTTGATACAATAAAAGGCGTGTGGCTAATGCTAAATCAAAGCGTCCCTTTGGAAGCATTAAACGATAAAGACGCAAGATATTGGAAGCCTAAAGATTATGTTTTAGCTTCCGGCGAAACTCACTCTATTAGAGAATTTGTAGAATTAGCCTTCAAGGAAGTAGGCATTAAAGGGGAATGGGTTGGAAAAGAATTGCAAGAAGAATACCAAACTGAAATTAAAGACCTGTTTGGCAATAAGAAAATCACTCTTGTAAAAATTAATCCTGATTTCTATAGACCTGCGGAGGTGTCGATTCTTCACGGCGATTCAACTCCAGCTAGGCAAGAGCTAGGGTGGGAACCTAAAACTTCTTTTCAAGAACTTGTCAGAAAGATGGTTAAAAACGACTTAACTTAAGCGAGTTCTTTATACTTTAAAACACAATTATGGCTGGTAAAGGAGATAAGCCCAGATCTGTTGATAAAAAGAAATACGACAGAAATTACGATAAAATATTCCGTAAAAATAAACCTACTTCTTCCGAAAAGCAGGAAGGTTAGGAAGAGGAGCCGTAGGTATCGAATTAGAATAACTAAAAGTTTCAGAGAGAAGATTAAAATCAATATCTTTAAATTTCAATGAAGAATAATTTACGTTAGTGGTAATCCCTTGACTAGACATAGAGATAGAAATAGATGAAACTCCTTTTGTTATATCCAAATCCTCTTTTACGGGAGGTCTGAAATATGAAACAGAGGCCTTGATAAATGGACCTTCAAAGTAAGGAATAATATCTTGGATGTTCTCTTGGAAAATTCTTTTCTCTACAATATTTTGGTCTATAACTTGCGAAGATCTTTTAGAAAAGTTTTTTACATCAGACTTTATTGTGTCTATCGATTTTACATCAGACAAGGAGGGTTCAGCATTATCTCCATTACCATCAGAGGAGCCTCCAGAATCAGGCCTTACTTTAATAAATCTAAGTTCCTTTTTTGCTCTCATATTAGACCGTTCCTCTAAAAAGGCATCTATGGAAGCTTCATATATTTTTTGAAAAACGCTATTAAATTCAGTCGATAACAAAAGATGTTGCGTGTTAATACCCTTTCTAGGGTTTACATTCACAACTAAAGAATTTGATTTTATATCGCTTGCGAATGAGTCTTCTCCGTCTACGGCTAGTCCGGTAAATAAATCCTTTATACAGACCAATACGTATTCTCCACCTCCAATAGGGTTAGATCCGGCGTCTTGATAAGCAGACTTAGCTAACTGGTCAATTGTTATGTTCGATATATCCCTGTCATTAAATGCAAGAAGCCTAACTAAAAAAGACAATTCAGGGACTTGACGAATTTTTTTGTCTCTTAAAACAGGAATAACACTAAAATCATCAATGTTTCCGTCGTTAGAGTCTCCTAAAGATTGATATTGCCTATGTTCAAGCTGCGATGCAGAGAGTGGAGCAGAAAAGTAAAGTCCAAAGTTTAATTTCGCATAGTCAGAAGCCATTTGGAAAAGATCCGTCTCTGAAGGCAGCTTAGCAGGAGCAAGAGCTTTTCCAATTAATTTCCTCCCGTTCATTGTCTTATTAAAATCATAATACGATCCTATATACTGATTCTGTAGTTGATCTTGACCTGTGCGATTGAATTCTTTTTTAATCTGTGTTTTCCACTTGCTTTGTTCTATTTTATTTTCAATATCGCCAAATTTTAATACATTGTCACCGTATATAGTAGAACTTTCATATCCGTTGACTATACGCAAACCAAGAGCGTAACTATTTAAAGCTTCTGATTCTAAAGATTCAACAAGAGGAGAAAGAGCAGACAAAAATTTCAGATCGGTTGGGTTAAGCGTTCCAGAAATATCTGAACTTTCAGGACTATATTTATATATTATCTGTCTTTGAGTGACAGCATCTCCACCGTCGCCTACAATACTGACTCTGTTTATCGATTCGTTATTATTCGTATCGTAAGAGCCTTTTAGAAACAAGTGTTTAGCTTCTACATCTCTTATAGATTTACTGTAAGAGTTTGTAGTAACGCCTTCTCCATCAGTTATATTTTCAAAAGAATCTGCTAAATTGGTATTAATTTGAGCAATGTCAGAATTAGAAATAATCTTAATTTTTTGACTAAAAGGGTCTACATAAAATGATCTTCCTAATTTAGAAAGACAAGCAGAGAGGCAATTTCTAAGAGTCCCAGAATCGAAAAAAAGAAAAGTGTCATTCTGCATGATAGATTGAGACTCTGTATCAAAAGATACCCCTTTTTCTAGAAACAAATTGTATAGATTTTTTAATGTATAACCGAATTTTAAATCCGACTCAGAGTCTTTGTCTGTCGTCCATTGGGGCAAAGTCGGATCTGAGAAATTAGAAAGTTCATTATTTATAGAGCCGTGATCATATACAACGATTTGAGGGTCTTTAAAAGGAGTTGCACCTTCAGATGTGCTAAAAAACATATTTCCAGCAGTAAAGTTGGAAACCCTAGAAATTCCAATTACGTTAATTCCATCCCCATATGAAATGACAGGATTTTTTTGTTGATCAGGGAATCTTACAAAGGGATTAAAAGACTGATTAATCCAATTGCTTCTATCGATAAACATGCTTTTGCTGAAAATAAAACTTTCATTATTTATATTGTAATAAGGGTCTGTATGAATTCCGTAAATTAAAACAAGCTCATTATCTAGCACACTTGATATCTCTTCTTGAAGCTCTACTTGTAATGAAGTATTTGCACTATTTCTCCTTTTTGAGAACTCAACAACCTTCATCCTCAATCCAAATGGAGGAACTGTTACTATATCATTAAAAGAAGGTTCATCAAATTTAGAATCCTCTGAGAGAATGACCAGAGTAGCTCCAGAAACCTGAGAAGATGTTTGCAAGCTATAGTTTATACTAGCGATGTGTCCCCCGAATAATTTACCTAAATTTTTTTTTGAATTAAAGAGCGCCATAATTAAAAAGAATACGATGAAAAGCTGTTGTTTTCAATATAGCTTACACTTGTGGAGCCATTAGATACATTAATATTATATTCAGCAATTCCTCCTAAAAATTCTACTTGATCATCTATACCTGTAGAGATGATTGATTCATTTATAGAAGCGGTTTCTAAAAAGTCTTGAGAGTCTATTCTTTGACCATTTAGAAAACAAATAGAAGTGGATTGATTGAATTTAATTCCAAATACATCATAATAACCTGTGCTCATGAATTCATTTTGCTTTGGCATCGAAAACAGAACTCCCGTTATTTCAGTGTCCGAGTCTATCCATTCAAAATTAGAATTAGAATTTATAATATAGCTTTCTCCGCTTGTAAGCTTGTCTCCATTTAAATAAATAAAGTCGTCAGAAAGATTTCCTGCTACGCCACTAAATCCAGAAATCAAATCAGAATTAGAATTGCTCTTATAAAATGAATGAGAACCAGTTTCAATTATATCTGATTTCAAAAGAGAATTTACTAATCCATTTAAATCTAAAAATCCAGTTTCATTTCTAAGCTGATTGCCAGACAAAAAGAAATCTCCAGAATTATCAATAATAGAAGTCTGACCTATAGTAGTAATATAGGGCAGAGTCTCTAGAAGGGTGACGCCATTCAAATAAACACTGTTCGAAAGAACCTTGTTATTGTTTATAGTTCCTACTCCATTAGATATCGAACCCAAGTTTTCGTATAGATTTTTATTGGGAGAAGAGCCTGTGTGTAAAAAGTATTCTATCATATCCTTTTTTGTAGGTAATGAAGGTAGTCGTGTTTATAAAGATCAATTGAATTATCAATGAATTGCAGACTACCAGTTTCTGAAATATTAGAAGTAACCGTTTCTGTCAAATACTCTATAGAATATCCAGTTGGTTCCTCAGTTAAGAATCCTGTCAATTGAGATATAGAAAACAAAGGATAAGACTCTACAGTTTGCACTTTCTTTACAGAAGATATAGAAAATGATTCTACAGTTTGAGAATTATCAGTTAAACCCAAAGTAGAATGAGCTTCGGAACCAGTTGGAATGTAATCGTTATAGTTAGCGTCGTAAGGTATTAAAAAGGAAGTCCCCTCAATATAGCTTCCAGAGTTGTTAGCAAGAGCATAGCCAGTTATAAATCTTTCGCCATCTTGTTTAGAAGATGTCCCATCACTAGATAGAGTCACTTCAATAAGGTCAGATGCGTCCCTAACGGAAGCCTGTCCGTCTTCTACTAAAGAGAATCCAGTAACCCCTATAGGATAGACAAGAGAAGTTTCAGATCCCGTAACGACTTCGTTTTGTGTAGAAACAGAGGTTACGACTCCTGTAGTAAAGAAACCAGAAGATATAGATTTTAAATCTGAAGAAGCAATAGAACCACTTATCATTAAAAATTGATCCAAATGTCCACTTAAAGTATTTCCACTTCTTAAATAAGTAGGAGAACTACCTATGAAGAAGTTTTCGCCCCATTCGTTATTTTGAATTTTACTATCACTTCTTAATGTTTGAGATTGGTAAGAGTCTTCCAAAAGATTATATTTTGAAAAGGAAACAAAATAAGGCGAAACATTGACAGATAAGATATTTCTATTTGCTAATTCTATATCGCTAGAGACAAGTAAGTATTCTCCAATTTCGGAATCTATGCCTTGAAAGAACAACTGATTCCTATCATTTATGCCTATATTAAAACCCTTGCCGTAATTAAAAGATGTATTAGAATCAGAATAATTAAACGAATTTAGGTTTCCAAAAATTATACCGTTTTTGCTATTGGTTTTCTCAAAAGAAAAAAGGAAAGTGATTTCCGAATCTAAATCATCGGGGCGTAAAAAGGAAGCTCCCGAAAAATCATCAAATTGAATATTAGAATAAGAACAGTTAACTCCAGAGTTTTCATTTAAATAAAAAGACCCCGTTAATTTTTCCAAAGCTTCAGCCTCTGTAGAAGAAGCTGTCTCCAAAACTAATCCAGAATTATTTCCTAAAAAAGAAGGCGACGTGTTTTTAAATACGCCTGTAAAATCGCTTCCAGAACCCAAGACGCCAGTATCTCCAGAAGAGAAGTCATAATTTAGAACGACCGCATCCAGACCTGCCTCGACCCTAGATTGGATCAAATATTTTAAAGTATCATTCATTTATTATTGTGAAATTTTTACTAAATGCTACATTACTAGAACCCGTATCTACAGAGTGGCTTGAAACTATAGATTTTTGCCCCGAATATTGGGAGCTAAAGTTTTCAAAGTAAGTTTCGGCGTCGGTTGCAGTATAGCCTGTATTAAGTATACCATTAAGACTTACAGCCACTGTCTTCAAAGTGTCGTAAGTATCTTGAACGGAGAAAGAGTTATCCAAAGTCTCTTGGGCTACAATAGTAGGGATATTATGCTTAGTTGAGACGGAAAGCTGCGCGTTTTTTAAAATACCACTGGTTAAATCAGGTTTATTACTAAATTGTAAATTATAAGAAATAGATGAATTAAAAGGAGACTTGTCTATTTTTTCTGAGGAGAAGTTATCAGAAAGAGGCCCTCTGCTGTAACTGTGCTGCGTATCATTAAAGAAAGAATAATGAGAATTTAAAATAGAAAACTGATCAATACCAGAAAAATACTCATCTACTTTTTTATATCTTTCTTCTAACTCTGGTATAGAACCTGTAAAAATATTATTTATCCCATCGTATATTACAGTTCCATTTATAGAAGCTGTAACAAATCCATCACCCTTCGATGCAGAAAAATCTGTTGAATATTTATGTAATACTTCGCCAGTGTTTAAGTCAGTTGGGTCAGAAAAAGAAAAGGAGAAAGAAATGTTATTAGCTCCAGAGTCGATATCATAACTAAACGAAGCTGGTTTCTTAAAAATATCTCCATAAAGTAGTTCTTCATAGCTAGTCTTACTTCTCTTGGCGGAATTTCTAGCGAAAGAGGCCGCTTGATCTGGCGAGAACAACCCCGTATGGGTCTCGTTAATAACCCCTGTTATTCCAGCTTTAATCGTCCCATTAACAGAAGCCGTCAAAGGCCCATCTGAAAATGAAATGGAGCAAACTGGCCTTACTATGTAATTGCCACTATCATAACCTAGTAGAGATTCACTCAATGAGTATTGTTCAACTAAACTGTAGGAATTATTGACCCTATCTATACTTTCAGAAGTAGAATTTTTAATAACGGAATCCCCGCTAAAAAACAAGGATTTATTTTCAAAAGAATTCGCCCTTTGATTAACAAAGTTCTTGGCGGCAGTTAAAGAATCTATATCAGATGTTTTTAAACCCCTCGCTGAAACTGTATGAGTCGCAGAAACCGTCCTACCGTCTTGTTCTTGATAACTCCACCTATCCACTGGACTTTCAATTCCATAAAATTGAGAAAAATCCTTTTCATGAAAAGCTTCAAAAGAAACAGTGTAAGGTAAGGATTTAGAGGTAAATTCTCCAAATTCAATACCTACAGGCTTGGCGAAATTATAACCAGTGCTTCCTATGGTTAAATTTTGAAATCCGCTAGACAAAGAGTGCTCCAAAGTCTGCCTCTGGTCATATAAGGATTTGAAGTCGCAACCAGTTAATTGACCAACTAAAGTAATAGACAAAGCAGAGTGATCGAGTTGACCACTTAAAAAAACCTCATTTTCCTGCAACCCAACAAAAGGAAGGGGATAGGGAAAAGAATAACCACCATATGAAATATCAACCATTAGTCAAAGAATATAAATGTTAGATTAGCAGAGGCTCGCCTATCGATAGGATTTAAAGAAGAGTCTTTTTGGCTCATATAATAATAATTATATTCTGGTAATTCGCCGCTGGCAATTAAAAGAGCTTCATTTTCTGGATTTTGAATTCCAGAGTCAGAATAAACAAGATCAACAGAAACTGATTTAGAACCAATTTGTTGCGCTTCTACATTTTCAATAGCTAATTCTCTAAAACCATATATAGGCAAAATTGTTTGCCTATTGACTTGTTTTTTTTCGGAAACCCTTACAGATCTTTTTAGAATACCATCAGAATTATCCTTATATTCAGGATCAGTTGTATACTCTATTCCAACAGAAGCACTTCTATTAAATGGGTCGAAGGAATTGGTTCTAGATATTTCGTTCAGATCAGAAGTAGAAACTTCTGGAAATAATGAAGAAACTTTATCAACGCCGATATTAGGATTATTAATTAAAAAATCTTTAGAAGAATTAAAAGAGCTAATTCTATTAGGACCTTTGGATGAGACATCTAAAGAGAAGGAGTAGTTACTAAAACTATTAGAACCTCTACTCCTATTAACATTATAAGATATCGTCGTAAGCTGATTTTTTCTTGGATCGCTGGAGAATGAAACTGAAAAATTACCAAGGCCACCATCTGAATTCACACTTCTTTCAATCATAGTGGGATACCCAAATTCGCCACTATTTGCACTAATTATTTCATCCAAAGAAATCGCTATTCCAGAATTCAAAGTCGTTTCTAGTGGGTCTTCTAAAGCAGATATATCAACTTGGTATCTCCTCTCAGTATACCCTTCTTGAGTAACCGCTTTGTTTAGTGTCTCGCTTCTTGAAAACTTGTATCCATTAGAATCTATGATATTAGCAGTAGAAAGAGTCTCAGTAAAAGACATTTGCTTATTAATTTCATCATATTCTTCTGAAACTAAAGGCCGTAAACCATCGTTTAATTTTCCGTTTTCTGAAATCCCGTCTACTAAGTATCCCAAGGAAGGTCTGTTACCTAAAAAGATATTCTTTATAAATAGTTTACTTTTCTCTAAGAAAGTGGACGAAGTGTCCTGAGCGTATTTAAAAGAAAGCGATCTATTGTATCCGTAAGAACCCTCGCCTCTATCGAAAGAAAGAGATTCTGAGAAATTTTCCACATCTTGAGGGGAAGGTATATTATGGAATAAGTCAGATAAAACGTCGTCGTCTTCGACTTTTACAGTCTCCTCTATTGAAATAGAGGCTGTTGTTGATCTGGCTCGATCAGATTCAGGAAAAGAAAGAGAAGTTACCCTTCCATTTCTAAAAAAATCAAATCCAATTTTTGCTGAAATATTTCTATTGGCATAGGCCTTTTGTAAGGCATCTATTCCGGTCAACAGAGTGTCAGAATCTTCTTCATACCTAGTATCTAAAATAGAAAAGGTATAATTAGATGAAATCTTTTTGCCCCAAACGTGTTCTGAATTTAAATACACAAAACTAACAGAACTGGAGGCTTGTGTGATTTTAGTTACATATAGCATATTGTATTAATCCTTGGGATTGCCCTCATTTCTGTCTAATATTTGACCAAGCCTCGTAATGGACTCCGAAAAACTTGTTCCAATTCCTCTAAACACCTCCTTGATTGAGGATGTGTCTTCCTCTGGTATTTCGATTTTTATATCTGCAAGCGATTCGGTAAAGCCTTTTAAATTTGCAACAGACGCGTTTAAATCGCTGGATACAGATAGATCTCCTTCCCCTCTTGATTTAAGATCATCAGATAACGATGTGAATTCCTTGGTCAAACCGTCGAAAACACCTTTAAAAGCGCCCTCTACATCTAATTCCCTCATCTTCTCAAGCTCCTCTTGAAGAGCCTTTAATTGATCTTGCTTCGCTTTAATCAATTGGTCATCTATCTCAGTAAGAAAGTCCGTCTTCGAATCTTTTTTGGCAGTTATTTCATCGCCTCTGCTAGTATTATCAGGAGCGCCTCCTACGTTAGCCTCGGCAGCGGCATTGTTCGCCTGTTGCTCTTTGTTTTTGGCAGCACCAAACGATTCCGCTGAATCCGCTGCGTCAGAAAATTGATTCATACCTCCTTGAACAGCTTTGCTTAATTCAAGAAGACCTGCTATAAGTTGGTTCTGTGCAGCTTTCCCTCTCTCGGATGTCGGGTCTACACTGGATACAGCGTCTATCTCGTTAGCTATTCTCGTTTGCACAGCAGCAGCCTCTTTTATATTAGTAGCCTTACTCGCTTCATCAGTGAGGGTATTTATTCTTAAACGGCTATTGTTGTCAAGAATACCTCCTTCCTGCGCTCTGGCACTCAATGTCCCAAGACCTGCTGATTGCTTAGCAATTTGGTTAAAAACTTTTTGCTGAGTATCCGAAAAAGTTTTAGTTGAAACTCCACTTGCATTAGTTTGAGTTAAAAAATCCGCAGTTTGTTGTCTCTGTGCATCAGAAATTACACGAAGAGCGGCTGTTTTGTCACCTGCTTGAAAAGCGGTAGACGCTGCTCTTCCTTGGGACTTGTCTAAGCCGAATTCAGACGTAGCAGTTTTTAGAAACGTGCTCGCATCACCATCTGATATTTGAGAGGCAAGCCCAGTAAATCCGAATCCTTCATTCTGAAAATCGATAAAACTTGTAATGTCTTTTTCTAAAGAACCATTAAGATCTGCAATAAATTTATCATTTGCCGCAATTTCAGCTTTAAGTTTGTTATTAAAAGCCGTAACTTGATTTTTAATAAAATCTTCCAAAGTTTTTTTGTTTCCTGCGTTAAAGTCTGTAAAATTCTTTTTTAAAGATTCGATCTCTTCCTCACTAAAAATATCCAGTTGTTCTAATTTTTCAATCTCTTTGAAAGCATCGTCTACTATAAGTTTTTGGTTACTCGCTGGAGCAGTTTCCAGTTTTTGGGCTAACTCCTTAATGTTATTAGCTGATTCAACGGCATCTTTCTGCCTTTGTTCGGCTAAAGCTTCTGCTTTTCCACCATCAGTGAGATCACCGGATCTATCTAATTCTGTTTTGGTTGAAAAATTAGCTTTAGCAAAGAGCCTTTGAAGCGAAGTATCAAATTTTTGAAAATTTTCAGCTTGCTGACTTTCCTTCTTCAAATTCGCCCTTGTCATATCTTCTGCGAAGATGTCGCTGGGCTTAGTAGATTTTGATCTGAACACAGGGCCAGTGCTATTAATAAAATCAGCAATCGCTCTTTTAGAAGATTGTCCCCCAAATCCACTTTCATTAAATCTAAGATCCGATTCAGAAGTAGTATTAAAAGAAAAATTAGTTGTCTTAATTTTTCGAGCAGCGTCCTCAATAAAACCACTTATATCTCCAATGCCTTCTGTAAGCTCCTTTATTTTTTCAGCTAGTTCTATTTTTCTTAGCCTTGCCGCTTCCTTGTCGTAATCGGTTCCCATGACCTCTAGCGTTTTGAAAAAAGTCTCGATTCGACCAATACTTACTTGATGGAGTAGATTGGTTCCCGCAGAAAGAGCCTCAGCAAAAGAAGCTTGGCCTGTGAAGAAATCCTTTAGAGTCCCCAACCTATCATTTGTGAATCTTCCTCGACCCTGCATAGATACCGCAGCTCTTTCAATGGCAGATAGATCTCCACCTTTTTCTAGTTCTGCTATTCTTGCATCAATAGTCTTGGAATTTCTATCTTCGGCGGCTCCAGAAAAAACAGCACCACCTATCGCTCCTACAGCAGCACCCACTGGACCAAGCATCATCCCCATTGAGGCTCCACTAGCTACTCCACCCAATAAATTACTAGCGCCCTTTTGAGCTTCAAGGTCCTTAGTAAGGTCCTGAACAATTTTACTTTGTTTTTCATATTCTTCACTCCCCTTGCCACTTTGGGCTTCTATTTCCATTAGTAGCTCTTGAGATTTTTCAAGCTCCTCATTAATTTCTGAGAACTTGCCGCCAGAAAGGAAATCGTTAAATTTATCGCTGCCAGTGGTAAGTGCTCCTGATATCTGATTAAGTGCCATCATACCCATAACCCCCCGCCCTCCTTCCATCATGCCTCCAGTTTTAGGAGGTTTCTCTCCGTCCATCATGCCTCCAGTTTTAGGAAGTTTAGGAGGTTTCTTTGCTGCGCCCTTTGCTGCGCCCTTTGCTGCGCTCTTTGCTGCGACGTTCTTTGCTGCCAATAACGCACGGAGTCCAAATCCAGCGAAAAAATTAGGAACATAACCAGAGGCAGCTAAAACGTCGCTAATGCCATTAGGTTCGTCTCTAGTATTAGTTACAGCTAATCCAGCAGGGTTAGAAGAAGCGGCGAAAGCCTTATCTTGACCGACTCTGACTTGAGAAGGAGAAATCCCCGTTCCTTTTGTTTCTCTTTTAATTGCGTCATTAAGACCCAAATTGAAAAAATTAGGAACATAGCCAGAAGCTTTAAAAATAGACTTTAATCCCGCCTTTTTGTTTCTAACAGATTTATCATTTAAAGCTTTTCTAATAATGCTATTAGCAGCCTTGGAATCAGCGGTTCTTTTTGCATCTGCTTTTAAAAGGGGGGAATTAAACTGAAATGCCTTGCTTAGAGAAGCTAAAGCATTACTATTTTCTTCAAAATCAAATGGTTTCTGTTCACTAGCGCCTCCTTCAAATTTCTTAATAGCATTTGAGGCTCCAGTGGCGGCAATTCTAGCTGCCGATTCAAATAACTGCCCTTGCACTCCTGTAGTGAATAAATCACTAGGTTGCGAATCTAATTTGTCAATAGCGGCCTTGATGTTATAATCTTGATTACTTATTTTTAAAGTGTCACCAATTTGTTTTGCGAATTTCTCCAAGGGGTCTGAAAAAATTCTATCAATGTTTTGTGAAACCGATTTGGGGGCAAAATCTTCTTTATTTATCTGCCCTAATGACCGGACTTGTATTCCAGTCATTGAAATTGTATCATTAAGAGCTTTTGGCTTGATTAAGGCCCTTTTTTTTATTTTAGCATAGTCAGAAACTCTCAAAGTGCCATTGAGAGTGCCAGATTTAGCCTCGCTGAATAAAGAAACAACTCCAAGGTCACTCCCGCTAACTTGTATTATTCTCTTTGGGTCTTTTTTACCCAGAGCGGCCTGAGCCTTGGGATATGTTTTAGCATAACTCCTAAGTTGTCCGTCCGGCAGTTTCGCAAAGTCCGCTTCACTAGCTGTTCTTGGGTCGAATTTGGCTTTTGTGGTTCTTGGCCTTACACGAAAATTAGGAACATATCCATCAGCAGCAAAACCATTAGGAGGAATAACAAAAGTCCCTTTCTTTCCTCCCATAGTAACATCTGTGACACTTTCAGCATCATTGTAAATCCCAGCAAAGCTTCCGCCTTGCCCATCAAACATTCTCCTTTTCTTTACCTTCCCAGCTTTGTATCCATGAGAAGAAGCCAAAGATTGTTCCATCAAAGACTCTCCAAAAGAAGGGACAAAGCCAGAGGCGAAGTTTTTTCCCTTTTTCCCAGAAAATCCTCCTCCAGCACTAAAACCACCAACACCCCTAGCAGCCGCCGCTTTAGCTAGAGCCGTGACTATTCTTTGCTGCTCTCTAAGTAAGTTATTCTCCTGACGAATCGCCTTAATTAACAGTTCCTCCTTTTGGGCTTGACTAAGAGAAGCGTTGGCTAATTGCTCTCTAAGCCCCTTATCTTGAACAAGGAGTTGAATAATTCCTTGCTCTATATTCTTAATCTTTTCAGAACCTTTCCCTAATCTGGTTAATTCCTTAAATCCATCTAAAGCGAATTTACTAACAAGTTTGAAAATATTTAAGAAAGCTCCGGTTATCAAGATAAGTCCCGGTCCTTTAATAAAAGCCCCGATACCAGCGAAAAAGGATTTAACAAAAGCATTTCCATTTTCTTCACTAAGCGCATCATTAAAGAAGTCTGTAATATTATTAGCTATATTGATTAGATCTCCTAAAATTGGACTCAAGGTAATTGAACCTATTTTTTCACCTAAGTTAGTTAAACCTGCAACTAGCGAGTTAATCTGAGCACTCAGGGTTTGGTTCAGATCTTTGTTTTTTTGAAATGCCTCATTTGTAGCACCCGCCGCTTTTGCCGCTGCTCCAGCAAAAATAGAACTTTCATTAGATAAATCTTTTAATGCAGCAGAAACGACGTTAATTTGGAAAACACCACCAGCAAGCTCTTTAATTTGAGAAGCGACCGTTGGGTCAGAAACATTTTCCAAGGCGGCTGATAAGGCTTTTAATTTTTCAATACCTCCTTGGTTTGCGTCAATTTGAACACCCAATTCTTGCAATTCAGAAATAGTTGTGCTTCGACTCAATCTTGTAAAAATAGATTTTAAAGCGTTACCAATAACAGCGCCTCCTCTAGAAGTTGTTTGTTGGACCGCCGTGATAATACCAAGAAGCTCATCGAAAGAAACTCCAGCGTCTTCCGCCGTAGATCCTGCTCGTTGGAATCCATCAGCCAAATCTTTAGCAGATACAGCGAAAGCGGTATCTACTGCAACAAGCTTGTTAACGATTGTAGTCGCGTCTAAAGAGGCAGAGGTAAAACCGTTAATAGCAGCAGTAAGAGCATTAACAGAAGAAACGGAATCCAATCCAGATACCCTAGTAAGAACCAAAGCCGCATTTAATCTTTTTGCTGTCTCTTCTGCGCTTAAACCCTGTCTCGCTAATTCCGCAGCGCCCTCCGCAACGACATCAAAAGCTTGTCCAGTGTTTTTCGCAACTTGAAAAATTGATTCTCTAAATCTAGAAAATGTTTGTTCTGATGCTCCAAAAATTGTGTTAATCTCAACAAGTCTCTTTTCTACTTCAATTGTTGTAGAAACAAGCGCCTTAAATGATTGATTAATAGACTGGATAACAGCAGCCGTCGCTCCGAAAGCAAACACACGGGCTGTAGCCGCCTCCATCGACTTTTGGAACTCGCTGGCATTTCCAGTAATACGGCCAAGAGCGCCACCAAACTTATCCAAAGAGTTGGGATTGATGTTGACACTGTTTAAAGCACTCTGGACCTGTTTAGAAGCTTTTTTTACGCTTGCTTGGTTTAGGCTCAGGTTGGCATTGATAGTGACGCTCATACACTAAATTACACAGAAACTAGGTAATTTTGTCTTGCGGCTTCATATTTTTTACCCCACCCTTGCTTTGAACGTGTTTTCTAATGTTCATTTCCTCACCTTCCTGCCTCTTATTGGGAGTCCAAGAGTATAACTTGATTGGGTCTTTTCTTACTGTTGCAGGTATATTTTCCAAGTTCCTGACTTTAGAGTGTAAAAATTTCCCACAAGTCAAAAGATCTTTTTGAAAAATAGTCATTTGTTTCACAGTCTCTCCAAATAAGAAAGAAGGGTCTTCTGACAAATACAAAAGGTCAAAAAATTCAGACAAATAACAAGCTCTTAGAATGTTGTCTAAATTAATGAAAGTGTTATACTTTTCTGCATAAGCCTCAATATACTTGTTTAAATCATCTTCAGGTATATTCTCTTTAAAACAAGAGTCGATAAAACAATGTTTTCTTAAAGAGGCCCGAAAAGTCCTTGAAGCAACGTATCTCTCTAGGGAATTGGTAAGAAAGGAGGATTTTATGAACTTGATTTGGTTTAACCTATCCTCGTCCTTTTTTATAGACTCCTCATTCGATTTAAGTAGGTTAACATCAGAGAATGTCGAAGTTAGTTTCTTCTTTTTTTCAATAACCCATTCCAAATCCTTTTCTTCATCAACAAGTTCTTGTTCGTATCTTCCTGATTTTACTAAGTTATCAATAATTTCAGATTCGCTTTCTAAAGAGAGGTTTCGACCCCTAGATTCAAATTCCTCCTCTAAGAACGCCGCTTCAAGATTCTCTACAATAGTAGGGTGCTTGAAATAAAAAGAAGAGCCTTCCGCCTTTAAGACGGAAGACCCCTGCAAAATTTCAAAAAGATTTACTTTATGTTTCAATCCTTCTTATTTTTAGTTTCCTTTTTTGCAGCTTTCTTTTTAGGTGGGCTTGGCTTATCCTCTTCAGCCTCTTCAGCCTCATTCTCATCCTCTTCGACTTCATCTTGGTAGAATTTCTCGAAAGCCTCTTCTGTGCTTTCTTGGTCGTGACAAAGACCTTGATACCAAAGCGCAGCCACTCTTTGGAATGTAACCAAGGACTCTCTCGCTAATTTCTTTTTCTTTTTAGTTAGCGAGGAATCGTCCTCTTCTGGATCTTCTAGCAAGAGGTCTAATTGAGCTTGCTTTTCATTTGAATTAGATCCTTCAAAAATTGGAAACACTTGCTCCTCAAGCTGGTCTCCCTTTTTGATTTTTTCATAAAAGAAGGCTCCATTGAGAATATAATGCTTGATCATATGCTCTTCCGCTTTCGCGTCGGCGCTTTGGGAATACATTTGGTGGAGTTGCATATCCTTTTCAAGAATATCTTTCTCTACAGCTATGTAAACCTCTTTTGCTCTTTTAAGATCGACCTCTTGATCTTCTGTTAAATCTTCAGCGCCTTCAAAAAACTCAATAGTTCTTTTCGATTCAATTAACTTTAATAGATCTTCAGAAACATCCTGATTCCTTTTTTCTGAGAAAAGACCCCCAATGTCATCAAACTTTTTTGACATCATGGCCCTACTCATAAAGCCGTCATTTAGAAGTTTATTAAATTTCTGCGCATAAATATACTCTCCATCTTCAATATCACTATTGGAGGGTTTGGCGAAAAAGACTTTGACTTTTTCATCATTAACATCTACTTCGAAAGTATAAATAAATTTCATTGTATATAATTATATACAATTTTAATTTAAAAAACAATCACTTGCAGCTAAATAATAATCGTCTTCACTTGGAAATGAGTAGTTTCCGTCCTTTGATTTTAAAACACAAGGCGAGCCAGTTGATATATCCAAACTTAAAGTTAGTATATTTTGATCGTTAGAAGAATTGAAATAAAGGGTATCATAAAAGCCTGTTTGACCACTGATGTTATTTTTAATTAAATTCCCATTAACAAAATAAGAAAATCTGCCCTCCCCTGTCCCGTCAAAAACAACACTCCCTGTTGAATGAGACCCTCCGTAAAAATAGTTTCCAGATATGTTTATGGCTTGATTTTTTCTAAAGCCTCCAATTAAATCAGACTCTTGATCAAATAAATATCCACTTTGCCCAGAGAAAGAAACAATAGGGTCTTGTCCGCTTTGAGCTATTTCAAAAGAAAATCCGCTGGCGACATCAATAACCTGAACCTGAGCATTGAATACGAAATCTTGATTATAATATCCAAGGTCTATTGATTTCATATAAAATATTACACAAAAAGGGCGCGAATAATCGCGCCCTTCTCAGTGATTAGTGATTCAAATTAACTTTATTCCCCCACAAGGCCAGTAACCAAGGTAGGTGAAAGAGGACTTCCCAAAGAAGTGTCGTAAGCTCCCGTAAAGAAGACTCCTTCTGAAGTGGAAGTGGCCCCTCCGATTTGAGCAGAGAATTGAAGATCGACCGTCTCGTTTCCTTCAAGGTCTTGAGAGTTACTGCTAGAATCAAGAACAGCATTCTTAAGCAAATATCCAAATTTAAGAGTTTCGGACCCACATCTATCAAGAAGCTTAACAGATATGTCCCTTTTCTCTTGTCCAGCGCATCCCGTAAGAAGTGTAGCAATAGATCCAGCCGATTGATTAGAGGCGATTGCGCTAACAGCGACGGTCACATCAATTGGAAATGTGAGAGGCTTCGCATAAGCAAACTCTTTTCCAATCTCTTGCAGATTCTCTCTTCCAAGAGGGACGCTAAGAGAAACGCTTTGCGGGTGAATTGTAGCAAGATCGGCTCCTCCGACTCCAAGTGCAGTTTCAGATTGTAGATCAAGAACAACTTGTTCCGCTCTAACAACATCAACCGTGCTGTTTCCTGTTGAAGGGACTGGAAGTGCGATTTGCCCAGTGTCTACCATTCCTCCGTTAGCAGGATTAATAGAAGGATTATAAAGACCAGAAGAAGTTCCAGTGTAATAAACCAAGTTAGATGCTTCAAGAGTAACATCAACCCTTGGGATCTCTCCAACAGAAATCTCAAGAGAGTAATCAGTAACAAAAGCGTTGCCTAAACCAACTACATCGTGCTCGCTTCTGTCGGTCCAAGCGTCTTGACTAAATGCGTCTTCGCCTTCTGCGACGGTAACTGCAAAAAGGTTTCTTTCCCTATAATCACTGTTTTCTGAAATCATTCCAGAAATAGCCTGATTAAGACCTGCAAACGGATCTCCAACGATAGAGTCGGTAATTTCGAAACCTAAGTGGTGTTCGTTTTCCCCGTCTGTTAGTAAATAGCCAATAGAGGCATTGGCTGTAAGATCGGAATTAACGATAGTAGCCATTCTAGGTAACTGACCGAAAGTTCGAACATCAGTTCTAGCTCCAGCGATATCGACATCAAATGAGAAATTGTCGATCCTTTGAAGTTGAGTGGCTTCCACTCCAGAAACCTCATCTCCCGCTACTGCTATGCCTTGGTTGTTTAAGACCCCTGTTTTTGTTACATATAAGGCCTTGCTTTGTGATAGAATTCTGTCTTTCGCCATGAAATATAAAAGTTAACTTAATCCCTATTACACAATTTTTATAACCTTGGGTAACGATATGTAGATAAATCAAATTCAATAAAACCGATCAAAACATTTTTCTCTATTTTTTCAGCAGATATGGACTCTGAAACTTTAGAAGTTTTAACCTCCTCTATATAAGAAGTAGCGTCATAAGAAGAAGAAAAGTCTGAATATGAATAAGGGAACGACTTTACATCGTGAAATATGCCGTAAGGGTAATTTTCATATGGGACTCTCTTTATGCAAGTCCCCTTTTTATCTGCAAAGAAAGAAAGAACTGCATCTATAGTATAATTATCCTTAGCTAAAACGGCGACTTTTATTGTAGTAACGGTGTCGTCTTCTCCTCCCAAAGCGAGTCTTTTATTATCCGTAGTGGCTATCCTCAAAAAACAAGCGGGTAGCACGTAAGTTTTTTCATCTCTTTTCGAAGTTTTTGAAAATAAATTAGTAGAAGAAGTGTCAGAAGAGTCAATAAAATCACTGGTGAGTAAAAGTTGCTCTTCGTCGTCTTCCGTCATATAAGTATTGACTTCCTTAACCGTATTGTTGGCAGTGATATTCAAAGAACTACCACTAGACTGAGGAACGATGACCCTTCCGTTATTGTAATCTATATAAACATCAGAAGAGTCGCCGCTGACAAAAGATCCATCAATAAAAACTCCAGAATTAGGAACATCAACAGAATCGTCTGCCACTAATTGTCTGAACTTTCCTTGGTAGCCATAATGAGAAGGGGGAACATCGTAGAAGTCTACATATTCAAAAGAATTAGACTGATTAGTAGAATAAGCCTTTGAGCCAGAAGAAACCAACTGCCCTTCGAACCAAAGATAAAAAGAAGAAAATATATTATGTGAAAATTGACTAATCATTTGATTCTATCCCTAAACCTTCTATAAATATTGCTTAAATAATTCGTAGAAGAGAACCTTCTTCCAGAATTGTTTTTAGTTTGGACCGCAGATCCAGATCTAGAAACCCTAGAGGGTCTACGCTTATATAAATATTGGCCTAATCCTGATATACCCTTTTCAATCCCTCTAACCCAACTTAAACCAGAGGCCCAAGGGATTTGCCCCATTTCTTCTAATTGCACTTGAGTTGGGGTGTTTGTTTCTACCCTGTAAGATCCCGCTTTAGCTCCCTTTCTCGTTTTAGTATAAACTCTTTTCGATAATTCCTTTTTTATATTAGCAGTAGGCTGATCTCCTCTACTAAAACCAATAAAAGAATATAGGTTTCCATAGCCACCTAGCGTATTAGAGGAATTAGAGGCATCAGGCCCTGAGTCAATTTCTTGAGTTACAGGGTGATTAGAGAATTCAGCCAACATTTTTTCTTTGGAGTCCTTGACTTTTTTTGAGACTTCTGTTTCTACTAATTTAGATGTCACTTTATTATTAGACCCTTTACTCAGTTCTTTAACTAATTTATTTTGATCTATCGTAACTGTAACCTTTGTTCTAGCCATTATGAATCTAATTTTAAATAAACTTTATAGTATCTTTCAGAGAATGGGCCTATTAATTCTGGATCAGAAATAACAGAATACTTATCCCCATCTACTTCTACAAAAGAGGCGTTCTTTAATTTCTCTTTCCCAGCATTATCAACCTTGAGCCTAATTACGTTTTCAGTAGAGGGAAGCCCAATGTCAAGCCTTTCCTCTTCGCCATTCTTGGAATACATCACCCTAGCTTCAATTGTGTATTTTGTAAGAACTTTATCTGTTACAGCTTTGGCTTGATCTTTATACCTACCATACAATGGGTTATAATCTGTGTTTATACCAACAGACGAAGACTCTTCGATAAAAACAAATACATTTTGTTTAAAAGTTTCATGGACATTCGCTATAATTTCTGCGAGTTCGTCCTTTTCTGTAGATGAGAATATAGAAGAGGCCATTATGATGGTAGTCCATCTGTTCCAGCAACTTGAACAGGAGAAGCTTTTAGTCTGTTATATTGAAAAAGAAGATCGCCCAATCTATCTCTGGCGTCTCTAGAGAATTCAGCGAATGTTCTAGATACTTGATGTTTGCTCACTTTCTGAATTGTAGTGTCTCCTTCCTTCACCATAGTTACACTGTCTGACACAGATCCAGCGCCACCCCATATTACGCCTCGTAGAGCCTCTCTAGCAGCCCTATCGTAATAGTTGATCTCATATATCAATTTGAAGATATCCTCCTCTACGGGAAAAATTCCACTAGGCCCGAAAGCGCCAGTTTCATCAATATAAAACTCTTCGTTGGTAAGCCCGTTGAACTCACCAATCCTGCTATCTAACCATCCCGAAACATATGAAACTGGAAATCGCCCTGTGTCAGACGGAAAAGAGTATGTAACTATTTCGGTAGCTAAAGATCCTAAATCATTCATCTACCCTTGTTTACACCAAATCAATCGAACCCAAGAAGGTGTTCTATATTTTTGTATTCTTTAGATTGAGGATCAAGTGCTGGCTTTGGCACAGCGCGAACATGCCTGTTTTGAGAAATATAAGAATCAAAGTTATTAAGAAGCCTTTTTCTCATTTCCTCTTGCCTGTTAGTAGGGGTAACTCCTACCCTAATAGCCAATGAGCGCATAGCCTCGACTCCCATAGCCTCGACTCTTTCAGCGAAAAGCTCCTTATCGATAGTTCCATAAGGATTCATTTTACCCATGTCTAGCAACTCTTCCAAGTGTCTACTGTTGTGAACGTCTCTTTTTTTACCGTCAGAGAATTCAAGCTCTTTATCTTTTTTACTCATATTTAATTATATTAGGTTAACGCAAAAAAGCCTACATAAAAATGTAGGCTTTCTTGTTTTAGTTTATGTAGAAGGGTCGCTTATTAGACCGTGAGACCTGTAATATTGCGATCTTCGGTAATGATTCTTCCCTCTTCAATTTTGCCATACCAACCAGTCTTGTTTTGACGAGAGACGAATTGATCGTCAACGTTAACAGAAACTTCAGTTGATACACCCTCTTCCCTGATTGCAGGTCTAAGAAGAGCGTCAGGATTGGATCTATCAATACCAACTACGATTTCATCATCTGCTTGAGTGAAAGTTACAGGAGAACCAGCAGCAGTATTGACTGCATCGAAGATCTCGTTATAACGTTGGTTGACGCCCATTTCAAGAATCTCGACGATTCCAATTCCGAAGATGGAAGGATAACCAGCACTATCCATGATCTGATTTCTCATCTCGTCGGTAGCAGGAATAGCCGTAGCACCTGATGTCGCAACAGCGCCAGAGCGAGTATTGACTGGCTGATAAGCCATAGATCTGATTTCCTCAGTCATCTCTGGAGACATAACAAGATCAGTAATTCCAACCTTGACTCCCGTGGAAGGAGTTCCAGAAGAGAACGAACTGTAAAGCCTCTTAGAGCGAGTGATCATCGTGTTGAAGTCATCAATTGACAACTGGTTTGCTGTTCCAGCACTAACAACGTGGTTTCCAGCAGCAACGCCAGCGCCAAAGTCAGTGTCAGCAGCGACCAATGCTCCCAAAAGCTGATTGACAGAGGTTCTTTCCTGCTTGAGCAAGAACTCTTGAGCCATACGGGTGAAAAGCGCAGAAATAACATCTAAACGAGCTTTTCTTGCATACTTCTTATCAACGCTCCAAGCGGAATCCATTGAATAAGTTTTGAACTTAAGCTCGTCGTGGGATGGGAACATCTCGTTAGAACTTAATCCACCAGCAGTTTGTTGAGAGTGGATTCTCAAAAAGTCTTCGTCGGTGATATTGTGAAGAAGATCGAGAGGCATTGATGGGTTCTCATCTTCGCCAAAAGCAACAGTTCTGTAGAAATTTGAAATAGTTGGAGCGTTATTAATAACCTTACTAATAGTAGGTCCAACGAGTTCGGCTACAGCAGCCTTGGCTTCAAATGCCACATTAGGGTCTTTGGAAGCAATAGCTTTAATAAGCTCGACTTGATCTTCGGTGTCTTTTAATTCGATTCGCATGATAAATTTAGTTTGTTGAGTTTATTATTAGATTGAGAATTTAAGTTTTGCATATGCACCTGCAAAAGCGTCGGTGCTTTGTTGGGAAACTCTAATTCCAGTTCCAATGAATTTTCCGACTACAGCATCTTTCTGTTCGGTAGAAAGACTTGCGTAAGCAACTCCAGTAACTTTTCCGTTAGCTCCAAGAACAGCAGCGTCGTTGATGTTTGGCGCAACGCCTCCTTC